>Ga0115005_10000719_pt1 | contig 25630 bp, 20 predicted proteins | sample ArcOceMetagenome_FD_87163 | JGI IMG/M metagenome (GOLD analysis project Ga0115005, IMG submission 87163) | Marine eukaryotic phytoplankton communities from Arctic Ocean - Arctic Ocean - Greenland ARC118M Metagenome | ecosystem: Environmental > Aquatic > Marine > Oceanic | place: Arctic Ocean...
CCATGCAAAGTTTGGTAACAGAATTTGAGAAAGATTATGACTATCAAATAGCCTTGTCCTTTGGATCCTCAGGGAAATTTATGCACAAATTAAGCAGGGTGCGCCTTATGAATTGTTTTTCTCTGCTGATAAGGCTAAGCCAGATGCTTTGGAAAAAGATGGGCTAGTTACTGCTAATAGCCGTTTTATTTATGCCACTTGACGCCATAATACTTGAAGACAATACTACCGATAACACTTTCTTCTTTAATGCTTCCGCTGATGAATCAATAACTTGTTCTTGTATAGGGTTCATTATGATATCGCAAAGGTGAAATGCGGATAGTCATTTCAAATTTGTCTGATTCGAAATAAAAATGACACAATCCATCAGCAACTGCATCTTTTGGGGAGGTTTGGAAAATCAGAATGAATAGTAAGTATTATCAATGGGAAAATGGAATATTGTGACCGAGCTTAAAGATACAATTGAACAAATGAAAGCCCCAATAAGATGCTTGAGTTCAAAATAGCTTATTAGAATATAATTTGAACAATTGAATGAAATTGTTATTAACCAACAATATAAAGTTGATCAGCAAGCACAGCTGCTTAAAGGATTGGTTAATAAAATTGAAACTATGCCAATAAGTAATTCTGACGCGGAGCAGGACAACGATTTACCACAGCATTGTTATTCTAACAACTAGAACAGAAATAAACTAAGCATTCACGCGCTGTATGCAACTCACTTCACATTATTATCCCATCCTGACGTGACTTTAAGTATCGATAACAAATTTGATCTTAATCAAATTAATATTTTGCTTTTCAATATACCATTTTATTTCACATTAACTGACTCTGGGTACACCAAGCTTTAATATAGATTAATGCTTAGGATGAGCTGCAGATTTGTTTGATAATCGCTATCGCATATCAAAATTAGAGATGTGTCTAACATCAAATAACGGTTAGTTTAATACTTACAAAGTATAGCGGTACAAATAAGTACTTGTAAGATGCGATTATAGGGAATTATAACATGTTACAAACAAGCGGTTTTATTAGAGATAATATCAATACGTTCGCCACATTTTATCGAATTACGGACCTGATTTTTATAAAACTTTCGTTGGCTTTAGCCTTGTCAATTAACCAAATAGTATATTCAAAAGAATTTTTTATCCTATTCCTTCTTTCTATTGTTGGTTTTTTTGTTTTTGCGGAAATGCTTACCTTGTATCGTTCATGGCGAGATGGTTCTTACAAAGAAGCACTTTTTTATACATTATTGTCTTGGTCATTATCTTTTGCATTTATTTTGTTTTACGTCTTTTTAAGTGAAAACAGCATTGAGATTTCTAGAGAGGTAACATTCTCTTGGTTTGCTATAACCGCAATCGCATTAGTTTCTTGGCGAGCATTTTTTGCTTTGTTCTTACGCTACATTCGCAGTAAAGGTATGAATACTCGCAGCGCAGCGATTATAGCGCTTACCAACGAAGGACTTGTTCTTGCACAAGAAATTCTAGATAACCCTCAGATTGGTTACCATTTGGCAGGCATCTACGACGATCGAGACGAGAAGCGATGGCCAAAAATTTATGATGGGGTGGACAAAGGCAACATTACGGAAGGTATAGAAAATGCGCGTTTAAATAAATTTGATGTTGTTTATATTGCCTTACCATTAAAGGCTGAAAAACGCATTGTCGACCTTTTGAATTTACTTGGTAATACAACCGCAAATGTTCAACTTGTTCCTGATTTATTTATGTTCAGTGTGATGCGTTCCTCAATGTCGCAAGTAGGAGAGGTTCAAACCATTAGTCTATATTGCAATCCCTTGCGAGGTACTTACGCTTTAATTAAACGATTAGAAGATATTATTATTTCAAGCATTGTTTTAATCCTTATCTCTGTCCCATTAATTGTTATCGCACTTGCCGTTAAAACAACCTCAAAGGGGCCAGTTATCTTCAAGCAAAGTCGCTATGGGTTAAATGGAAAAGAGATCAAAGTATGGAAGTTCCGCTCCATGACCGTCTCGGAGGTTTCAGATAATGTGACTCAAGCAACTAAGAATGATTCTCGGTTCACCAAAATAGGCGCTTTTCTTCGTCGCACATCTATTGATGAGCTACCGCAATTTTTCAATGTACTGCATGGAAAAATGTCAGTTGTTGGACCACGCCCTCACGCACTTGCTCACAATGAAAAGTATAGAAAACTCATAGACTATTACATGCTGCGCCACAAAATTAGACCTGGTATTACTGGTTGGGCACAAATCAACGGTTGGCGTGGTGAAACTGATACGGTAGAAAAAATGGAAATGCGTATTAAATACGATCTTGACTACATTCGCGAATGGTCCCTATGGATGGACGTTAAAATAGTTTTTTATACTATCTTTCGCTCATTCACTGATAAGAACGCTTATTAAAAAATGCTCTATCGTTTTGGATTTTATGTGGATATAAGGACCAAAACGTAATTTTAACAAGAAATATTTAGGCCGTTGTAAGAATCAAAGAGTGAATTTTCATTAAGTTGAATATTGAGATTGAAGGACTATCTGAGTCTAAAAGGAGACATTTTTGTGAGCAGTGCTAAAGGAAAAAATACAATAGTTATAGTGACGCTGAAATTGACATGTTTCCTAGTTATAACCGTGCTTATGGTGCCGAGGGGGCTTGCTCAATCAGCCGGAGGGTTGTCATTAAATGCAAGTGTTTTAACCGGTTATGATGATAACGTTTTACGCCGCAGTGCAGCAAGCTCTGATCGTACGATTAAATTTTTGCCTGAGTTAAAGCTAAAATCTTTATACGGTAAACATCAATTTTATTTTGGTTATAACGGAGGGTTTACTTCTTATTCAGATAACAGCTCTCTGAATTACGATGATCATAACTTAAGTTTGAGAGCATTGTTTGACCACAGTCGGCGGTTTAACAGTGAGTTGCAATTAACATATCAAGATAAAATAGAGCAACCAGGGACGACGAATGCAGTTTCGACTTTAGTTACTAATGAGTTTAATCAGTTCTCTAACAAAAATGCATTGGCAAGTTTTTTTTATGGCTCACGTAAAAGTATCGGCCAGTTTGTGCTCGCATTTGATGTTGATGATCGAGAATACAGTAATAATCAGCAAGAATTTAGAAATGTCGAACGCCAAAGAATTAAAGGCACAATGTTCTATAATCTCGGACTAAAAACACGAGTGCTATTTGAGGCAAGAGTTGCTGCGTTTGACTACACCTCAGAGCAACAACTTGCAGATCAATCAAATCATGAAAATACCTACTTTGCTGGCGTTGAATGGCAAGTAACAGCAAAAACTAGTGGTATTTTTAAAATTGGCTATCAAAGCAAAGATTTTGAGACGCAGCAGTTTAGTGACTTAACAGGCCTAAGTTATATATTGAATATGGATTGGTCGCCCTTCAGCTACACTCAAATTAATGTTGGTGCGCGAAGGGAAACTAAAGAGTCGGCACAACTGGGTGTTGGTGGTTTTTTAGATACCTCTTATTCGATAATGATGTCACACGAAATGAGCGCTAAAACAGAGTTTTTTGCGAGTTACTTCCGCTCAAAAGAAGATATTACCTCCTCTCAAAGTAGAACAGATCGCAGGGCTAAGATAAATCTGGGTATTGCGTATAGGTTAAATTCCTGGTTGATATTGGAGTTAGATTATCGTCATCAAAAGAGGGAGTCAGATATTGAGCTGTTAAAATTTAGCGCCAATGCGGTAGAGCTATCTTTGAGTAGCACATTTAAATAAATCAAAGGATAGTTTACTTAATCAAGAGTGAGGAAAAAAGATGAAGCCTTTACAAGCTATTTTGGCAGCAATTATCGGGTTTTTATTATCATGGCCAGTGGATGTGCTGGCAGATGACATGGATAGCTATCGATTAGCAACAGAGGATGAAATCTCTGTCACTGTCTTTAATGAAGACAATCTTAATTTAAACAAAGTGAGGATTAGTGACAACGGGACTATTTCTATGCCTTTGATTGGTCAGATCGTTGTGTCAAACCTCACTGTTGCAGAAGTGGAAAAGAAAATAATGGGCTTGTTACTACAAGGCTATTTAAAAAAGCCTAATTTGATGGTGACAATAACTGAGTATCGCCCTTTCTATATAAGTGGTGAGGTCAGGAATCCAGGTAGCTATCCGTTTAGGCAAGGTTTAACAGTGAAAAAGGCAGTGACATTAGCTGGAGGATTCACTGAGAGAGCCGCTAAATCCGCGATTTCTTTGGTAAACGAAAGCACTCACTCTGATATCCGAAAGGTGATGCTTGATGATGATGTGAAGCCGGGTGATGTGATCACCATTGGCGAAAGCTTTTTTTAAGAAAATCTAAATAGGTTGGTATAAAGAATGAATAAGTTAGTTGCTCAAAGAACGCTCAGAGAGGCTGGCACGCATGCTAAAAGTGCCGAGAAAGATGATGAGATCATCGACTTTTCACAGAATCTAAACATTATAAAACGGGCTAAGTGGAGTATTTTTGCAATAACCATATGTTGCGTCATTATAGGTGGGGTTATTGCGTCTTATTCCGTTCCCATTTATAAGGCGTCGGTCAAAATATTAGCTGATCCACAGCGAGCAAATGCCATGGGACAAGAGCAAGATATTACGCCCGCGCTTGTGAGCTTATTTTATCAAACCCAGCATGAAATAATTAGTTCTCGGAAATTTGCGGAAACAGTGGTGGATAAACTAGAAATGGTTGATAAATACCCAGAATATGGAGAGCACCGGACGCCCGTACCTTCCTTGCTTGAAAGATTTCAGGCAATTTTAAGTAGAATAGGGATGTCGGAGCTTTTTCAAAACGATAGTTTAAATGCTAAAAATACTCCCATCAGCGATGCAGAGCTGCGCATGAAACTGGTTGCTGATGTTCAGGATGATTTAGAGGTAACTGGCGGTAAGCAAAGTCAAATTATTAATATTAGTTATATTTCGCGAGTTCCAGCGGAGGCTGCCGCTGTGGTCAATACTATTGCCGAAGCTTATATCCAGTTTGGTTTAGAAACTCGCTTAGATGAAGTAAGAAATACCGAAACATGGTTAAGTGATCAATCGAATCATTTAAAAATGGCCTTACAAGAGTCTGAAGCGAACCTTAATCAATATCAATTTCAGCAAGGCTTAGTAAACTCAGAGCAACAGCAAGGATTGTTTAATAGTCAGTTGCAGTCTTTAAATCTCGAGCTTATTAAGGCGCAAACTCGATTAAGTGCTGCCGAAGAACAATATTTGGTCGTTAAAAATGTTGAAGCTGATGCTAAAGAATTATATTCATTGAGCCCTGTTTTACAAAACAGCACAACCAGTGACATGGTAAAGCAGCAAGCTAGACTATCACAGCGGGTTAATGAACTCTTTGAGCGCTATGGGGAGAAACATCCTGACATGATTGCGGCACGTTCGGAGTTAAACAGTGCGACCAGTAATCTTGCCGCTGAAGTTAATAAAGTGGTGGAAAATATTGAAAAAGAGTATCGACTGGCTCAAGTTCAAGTTGCTAATATTGAAAAGTTTATTATAAAAAATCAAAATAATTTTCAAGCACTGCAAACTAAAAACTTCTCTTTGGTCAGTTTGGAACGAGAGGTGGCAAATAATCGACGTATTTATGAAAATTTTCAGCAAAGTTTGTCAGAAGCCAGCAGGAGCAGTGAGTACAAACCGTCAAATGTGCATATCATTGATAATGGAACCGTCCCAGACGAGCCCTTTAAGCCTAATATCAAATTAATATTGCTTTTATCTGCAATATTAGGAGTCATTTCTGGTATTACTTGGGCGTTTATACGTGAAGCTTTAGATAATACATTTAAAACTGCAGACGCGATTGAAGAAAAATTAAATATTCCATCCCTTGGCATTACTTCGGTAGTGAGAAAGAAAAAGCTCAATGTAATACCTGAAACCCAATATTTGCATGATTCACACTCAGTCTTTGCCGACAATATTAATACCATTCGAACAAGTCTATTGTTCTCAAATATCGACAATCCACCTAAAACTATTTTAGTGACGTCAGCCACGGGTAGCGAGGGTAAATCAACTCTGGCAACTAATCTTGCGACTTCATTTAGTAATTTAGGTAAAACATTGTTGCTTGAAGTGGATCTGCACAAACCCAGTGTTGCAAAAAGTTTCGGTATCAAATCGAAGGCAGGCTTAACTGACATCTTATGCACTCCGCTTGCAGGTCAACAAGATATTGTGCACAGCGTAAATGATCAGAAGCTGAACATCATCGCCTCTGGAAAAATCATTCGCAATCCACTTGAATTATTGTCTTCCAATAAATTCGAAGAGCTATTAGCTAGATTCAAGCAACACTATGATTATATCATTCTTGACGGACCGCCTACTTTACCTATCAGCGATTCTTGCATATTAGCCAATAAAGTTGACGGTGTCATATTCGCAGTCAAAGCAGAAAGCACCAAAGTGAAAGCTGCAAAAGAAGCAATATCGCGTCTGCAAAAACTAAATGCCAATGTCATCGGTGCAGTATTGACAACAGCGGACCCGAAGAAAATGAGCTACTACGGAGAACATTTTCAAACGGATGAATATTATGGCATCAAACCAGGCAAGGATGACGAGTCATTCCCAGTTGCGGTTTAATATAAAATGATAGATATACATAGTCATATATTACCGGGTATTGATGACGGTGCTCGTAACCTATCAGAAGCGCTGACAATGCTACAAATGGCGGTTGACTCAGGGGTCACCACACAAGTATTAACACCGCATATTGATCGGGCAAGATACGGCAACAATCGAGATAATTTAGTGCAAAGTTTTATGTGTTTTAAAGAGCACGTGGATGCTAAAAATTTGCCGATTAAGCTACTGTTGGCTGCGGAACTGCGTATTGCCCCAGAAATTATGCGAATGGTAATGACCGATGAAGTTCCATGCTTGGGAACCTATCAGGGACAAAAAACGTTTTTATTAGAATTTCCACGCGGTGATATACCATTTGGAAGTGAAAATTTAGTGAAGTGGTTATTAGCCAGAGATTATCTACCCATAATCGTCCATCCTGAGCGCAATAGTCACTTTTTAGCACAGAGAAAAAAGCTACAAGCTTTTGTTGATCTTGGCTGTCATTTACAAATTACTGCGTGCAGTTTAACAGGTAAATTCGGTGCTGAAGTACAGTGCATGGCGGAGCAATTATTAGTCGCCAGACAGGTCAGCGCTATCGCCTCAGACTGCCACAATACGAAAGGCAGATCTCCCGATTTAGCGCAAGGCTTTGAACGTGCCCTAAGCATATTAAGCAAACATGAAGCGGAAGATTTGGTGACATTGATGCCAAATGCGCTTACCCATGAAAATGCGTTTCATTAGATCGTGGGATAGAGAATTCTAATTTTAGGTCAAACATTAAATGTTTCGTTTTAAATTAAATTGATCTGAGTATGTAACTATAAGGCTGAAATGATTTGGGAAGCGAGTGTAATTTAAGAGGTGATTACAAATGACATCAGGCAGAGTATTTCTTATTGGTTTAGATGCTGCTGATAAAGATTTAGTCGAAAAATGGGCCGCAGAGGGCTATCTGCCCAATTTCAGTAAGTTGCTAAAAGAATCATTATATGGAGATGTAGACACGCCCAAAGGATTTGAAGCAGGAAGTGTTTGGCCAAGTTTTTATTTTGGTCTTCAGCCAGGTCGAATGGGCCAATATGATGGTGCCAGGCACTTTGACTCAGCTGATTATGAACACAAGTCTTATCAGCCAGAGGAAGACTCAACTCCTCCTATTTGGACTTCATTAAGTGAGGCTGGCAAGCGTTGTGCGGTGATTGATGCACCCTATAATTATCCTATCGACAGTATTAATGGTATTAAAGTTGTTGACCGAGCTGGCCACGTGCCTGCTGGTGGGGGTAACTTCCTGCATCTACGTACGCATCCCTCAGGCCTTGCTAAGCAGATTGAAGAGCGCTTTGGACCTGATCCTGCTGGCGGTCGTTCAAGTGACTTTTTTGCGATGGATACGCTAACAGATATAAATTCTTTTCGGCGCATATATTGTGAGCGAATAGCAAAGAAAACTGACATGATTTTGCATTTATGGCAGCAGGAGCCGTGGGACTTTTTTATGTCGGTGTTTACCGAGGCACATTGTGCCGGCCATCGCTGCTGGCATTTGCACGATAATAAACATGACTTGTATGACGCAAAGTTAGTGGAAGTGGCAGGCAACCCATTACGTGATATTTATATTGCGTTGGATACAGCGATCGGGCGCCTATTGTCAGAAGTTAACAGCAGTGCAAGGATAATTTTGTATTTAAGCCATGGAATGGGTCCCCGCCACTCCGCGACTCGTGTGTTGGACCGTATGCTTGCGCGTTTAGATAATAAGCCGATTGCTAAGAGGGCAAGCTTTTTCATGGACTTAGGTCGAAAAATTTGGCGGGTCATCCCTGAAAACATGAGAAACCCCTTTTTAACCGTCAGAAAAAGACTAACCAATGACGGGTTTCAGCCAGATCGCGCGGGCCGCCGTTTTTTTGAAGTCTATGCAAATGATCGCACTGCTGGTATTCGGATTAATCTTAAAGGCAGAGAGGCACAAGGAATTGTCTCTGAGAAGGATTATGAGGCCTTATGCGCTGAGTTAATTGGAGAAATGTATAAACTCAAAAATCCAGAGTCTGGCGAACTTGCCGTGCAAGAAGTTATTCGAGTACGAGATTTTTATTCAGGTGAATTTTTTGAGGATTTGCCAGACCTATTAGTAACCTGGAATCGGGCATCCCCAATTAACTTTCTCGAATCAGCAAAGGTGGGTATTGTAGACTCCCTAGGAATTGATATGAAGACTCGAACCGGTGATCATAGAATCAAAGGTCGGTTTTTTGCGCTGGCTGACGATTGGCAAAAACAAAAATTGTCGTACAACGTAAAAACGGAAGATTTTGTGCCTACAATCGCAAGCTTACTTTCTGTAAAGTTGGATCAAACCGATGGACAGGTTATCAGCGAATTGTTTAAAGAAAATAATAATTCCTGCAGTGAAAAGTGTGACAACTTATACTTTATCAAGAAGGGAGTGAGCTTATGACCGGTCCATTAGTCTCGGTCATCATCCCTGCTTTTAATGCAGAAGTTTATCTGGAAAAAGCCGTTCAATCAGTCCTTCAGCAGAGTCTTAGTGATCTTGAAGTTATCATAGTTGATGATGGCTCAACAGATGACACGATGAGTGTTATCTTGTCATTGGAGGCAACAGACCGCCGTGTCCGTTACTTTTGTTGTAGCGTGAATAGTGGGCCGGGCTATGCCAGAAATATAGGTATCGTTAAATCTCGCGGTGAATGGCTTACGATATTGGATGCGGACGATTGGTACGATACCCAAAGACTCGAGAAGTTAATAGCAGCAGTCGATGCTGCTGGCGTAGACCTTGCCGCTGATAATCAACGGTTCATAGCAGGTAAAACTGAGAAATGTAAAAATTTACTGACGACAGATGCGAGCAATAAGGTTGAATCGCTGACTATTTATGACTACTTTGATGGTGACCGAATTAGCCGAAGTTCTCGAAACCTCGGGCTATTGAAGCCTATGATCCGAAATAAACTACTAAAACGCCATAAAATTCGCTATGAGCAGTGCAAAGGAGTCACTTTTGGAGAAGACTTTTATTTTTTACTTGAATGTATAAAGCATGCAAAGCGCATGGCCTATATAACTGAGCCTTTTTATAATTATCGTATTGACGCAGCGCAAAGTTTAACTGCGCGCCTTAACATAGATGGCCTAATTGCATGGAAAAAAATGCATGAGCGCTATATATCCCTTTTCAATCCTAAATTGGATGTCAGAGAGTTAGAGCTAATGCAAAAGCGGGGCCTGGGAATTGAATTGTATATCAACCTTAGGAGATTAGTTGAGCCACTCAAACAAGGGCGCTATCGCGACTTTTTGAGACAAGTGAGGCTCAATCCGACGAGTGCGTTAATTTTGTTAGTAAAAAACTTAAGCAAGGATCCGAGTGCGATCGTTTTGCTGTTGAGATACTTATTTTCGAACATTATACAAAAAGGCAGAGACCTATTTACACGTTTTTTGAAACCATTTAATACCCAGTGTATTAGGTTTGGAAATAAAGATTTAGATGCTCACTCAGGTAACGAAAAAAAATAAGACCTTCAATGATGAATTTGAAAAATATTTTCAAATTCAGGCCACCTCAAAATATGTTAGATAAGGTGATATCAGTTGTTTGTAAAAAAACATGCTAGGCAGAGCCTCATTACCTAAGGTAGTTTTTAGTGTGTTCATGCACACAATCATCCGTTAACAAAGAGTCTATATTGAACCATTGGTATTTTTCATGTTGTGCACCCAACGGGAGGGACTTTATCTCTAAGTTGGTCATTAACTCATACGCTAAAGCGACATAATGTGTCGAGAAAGCATCACCATAGACGTTATCTGTGTAAAAGTGATCAAAGGGTCCAAGCAGCCGTGCGTGATGTATTTCAAAGGTGTGGCCCAGTTCTGCTGCGGTTAAACGTTGAAACGCTGTAGCTATGGATTCATCTTTTAATATTCGTCCACCAGGCACAAACCAACGGTTTTGTGCAGGCCGATTCAGTCTTCGTCCAAGCAATACTTGTCCTAATCGATTTTTAATTAGCAAATCAATAGACACTAAAGGAGTATTCTGAATAACATCAGAGAAGGCTTGCTCACTTAAAAACTTCATAAATCCTCATTAAGCTTGTTTGTGTTTTTCAATTTCATGTCCTCATGATCTATTATTAAGTAAGGTTTAGGCATCCATATATGTTATGACTCTCTGAAATCGCTCTGTTTCTGCAAAAACCATTGATAAGTGTTTTTTAAACCTTGCTCAAGACTGGTTGAATACTCCCAACCTAAATTTTTCAAGCGTGATACATCCATTAGTTTTCTTGGTGCGCCATCTGGTTTAGTGTGATCGAACAAAATCTTACCCTCAAAACCGATTACTTTGGCTAGCGTTTCAACCAGTTCATGAATAGTGCAATCGACCCCAGTACCAACATTAATATGGCTACGCATTTCTTGCGTGTTAGCAGCGTAGCTTGACGGATCAAGCTGCATAACATAAATAGACGCTGCGGCCATATCATCAACATGTAAAAATTCTCGCTTTGGTTTTCCTGAACCCCATACAACTACTTCGGGCGCCTGAGCTAATTTCGCTTCATGAAAACGCCTAATCAGAGCTGGAATTACATGAGAATTTTGCGGATGAAAGTTATCATTAGGGCCATATAGATTAGTTGGCATTACGGAGCGATAATTACGACCATATTGTCGGTTATATGACTCGCATAAACTAATCCCTGCAATTTTAGCAATTGCATACGGCTCATTAGTCGGCTCAAGAGGACCTGTTAGTAAGGCTGATTCTTGCATAGGTTGCTCAGCAAGTTTAGGATAGATACAGGATGATCCTAAGAATAATAAATCTTGCACATCGGCTAAATGCGCAGCATGTATGATATTGCACTGTAGCATCAAGTTTTGATAAATAAAGTCAGCGGGATAGGTACTGTTAGCGATGATCCCACCCACTTTTGCTGCGGCTAAATATACTTGGTCGATATTTTCAGATTTAAAAAATGCATGAACATCGTGTTGATTGAGTAAGTCTAGTTCATTCCGTGAACGTAATACCAGCTCAATGCCTGGCTGAGTATTTAATTGACGAACAATAGCAGAACCTACCATGCCTTTATGACCTGCAACAAATATCCTTTTCATAAATGTTTCCCTTTATTAAATGACACAGTTCGACTTCACTTTTTATAATTATCATATCAAACCTATTAAACTTAATATTCTGGGTTTTGATTACTCAATTCTGGCCTAACCTAAACTGTCTCTACTCATGAGAAACGTTTACATGGTAACCATTGCCTTTTAATAGACTATGCTGCTTAGCTTTGCTTAAATCATGCGCGACCATTTCTGAACACATCTCTTCTACCGTAATTTCGGGTATCCATCCCAACTTTTCCTTTGCTTTACTTGGGTCACCCAATAGGGTTTCAACCTCAGCCGGACGAAAGTAGCGCGCATCGACTTTAACGACGACGTCCCCAACCTTGGCACTTTGATTGTTGTCACCATGTATGGCAACAACGGTAGCAATTTCATCAACACCATTACCTGAAAAAGCCAGAGTAAGTCCTAGTTCTTCTGCCGTTAACCGCACAAATTCTCTTACCGAAATTTGTTTACCTGTTGCGATAACGAAATCCTCAGCGATCTCTTGCTGCAACATCATCCATTGCATCCGTACATAGTCCTTTGCATGTCCCCAGTCACGCTGTGCATCCATATTTCCTAAATATAAGCAGGTCTCCAACCCCTGAGAAATATTTGATAATGCGCGAGTAATCTTGCGCGTTACGAAAGTTTCGCCTCGACGCGGAGATTCGTGGTTAAACAAAATGCCATTACAGGCATACATACCGTATGATTCACGATAGTTAATGGTGATCCAATAGGCATACATCTTTGCCACAGCATAAGGTGAGCGCGGATAAAATGGCGTGGTTTCTTTCTGAGGTGTTTCGCGCACGTCACCATATAATTCTGAAGTAGAAGCCTGATAAAAACGTGTTTTTTTCTCAAATCCCAAAAAGCGAATTGCCTCCAAAATACGCAAGGTTCCTAGTGCGTCTGTATCAGCCGTGTATTCAGGCGCCTCAAAGGATACGGCTACGTGAGATTGGGCACCTAAATTATAGACTTCATCAGGTTCTACTGCACGGATAATTCGAGTAAGATTTGATGTATCAGTAAGGTCGCCATAGTGCAGGAAAAAGCGTGTGTTTTCTTGATGCGGATCTTGATAAATAGCATCAATACGTTCTGTATTTAAAGATGAAGCACGCCGTTTAATGCCGTGAACTTCATAACCTTTCTCGAGTAAAAACTCAGCCAGATATGATCCGTCTTGACCGGTTACGCCGGTTATCAATGCTTTTTTCATAATAATCCCTAATTTTGTCATTTAAATTATTTTCTCTTTGCTAGAGAAAGTCGCTATGCAATAGTCCTCTTTTTAACTGCCAAGGCAGGACTGCCTTTGCATATCATTCCTTCGGGCATATTTTTATATACAGAACTCCTAGCCCCTATAAGTGCGCCTTTTCCAATTGTAACGCCAGGTGCAATGAAAACATCAGTTGCGAGCCAAGCTTCATCTTCAATAACGATTGGTAATGCATATATATCGAAAGCTTCAGATTGGTAATCATGGCTACCGGTGCATAAATAACAATGTTGAGAAACAACCGTATTGCTGCCAATAGTGATATTTCCTAGTGTATATAGCTCTGCATAATCGCCAACCCAGGCGTGTTCGCCAATTGTTAATTTCCAAGGGTAGGTAATTCTTACCGTCGGTCGGATAATGACTCCTTTACCAATTTTCGCGCCAAAACAACGCAATAGGAAGTTTCTCCATGGATAGGCAAATTGTGGGGACAGACTAAACAAGGTAGCCTGAACGAACCACCAGAGTTGGACCAGAATGACACTCCGGCCTCTGAACCCTTCAGGTACTTTAAATTCAGTAAGTTTTTGGTAGATCATGATTTTTCATTTCATCCATTAACGAAATAGCCGTTTCTTCAGAGAGAGCTTTTTGGTGCCAGAACTTGTCAACCCGCTTTATCTTCCTCATATTGACGAGTTCATTATTTCGAAACTCTCGCTGAATTGCGTCGGCTAGATTTTCTGCGGTATGGTCGTTGTCGTTTACTGAGTATCCACCCAAACGGCCAATAACTTCTTGCATACAACCGCATTGAGTACCGATCAAAAAAACGCCATGCATTGCGGCCTCATATAATACTAATGGCTCTGCTTCATTCTTATATTTTGACGGAAAGATGAAGCAATCTAAGGTGGCATAAAACGAATTTTTTTTATCTCCGTAAAGAGGACCAATATATTGAATTTGAGGATTTTTTTTAAGGGCGTCCCAAACTAGTTTTTCGGTACGTTTATTAGTAAAAGGGCCCGCAATTTTGGCAGAGAAATTTACATCAAGACCAGTAAGTAGATCACAAATATCAATAAATAAACCTACACCTTTTTCAGTGCTTAAATTGGCCAAGTGCCCTAAATGCAGCGTCTCTGACGTTCCTGAGTACCTCGTCTTTTTGCTTTCGAGAAAAGCTAAATTTGATATTGTTTTAATCTGACTTCTTTCAATGCCATAAAGTGATTGAAGTAAATCTGCCATCTTTTCGCCTAAGACAATATGTGTCGCAGAGTGGCCAGCGAATTTGTTTAATATGATGAATAAGCGGCTCTTATTATTTAAGTACCTAAATGAATGATGGTGAATATATAATTTGGCACCAAATAAGTGTGAAATCAAAATGTAGATTACATCGTAAATTTGGCCAATTCCCCCATTTATAGGACGGTATACCGTATTTCTGCGACTTAATAGTAATGAAATGGTTAGGTAAATATAGCAGTAGAATGTGTGCAAGGCCTTTACACTATTCCACATTATCCCCGGGTAAATTGATGAAAGATAAGACGGTACCGTTTTGATTATTTTAGGCTTTAAGCCTACACATTTTGCCAGTTGGGTCATGGCTAAATTCACATTTGACATACCATGAACTGGAGCTGGAAGGTCCACCAAAAAAATCATATTATTACTCCGCTGTTTTTAAATGCAAAAGAAAACGGGCAGGATAGTAAAGAACAGAAGCTTGTCTATGCATAAATGCCATCTATACAGAAGGGATAATTCGCTAAATTACAAAAAGGAAAAATTAAAAAGTCGATAAGCGACGAACATCTTATAAAAGCGATATATGTTAACCAATATAATTTAGTAAATTTACTGACACTATTGCGAATGATACCGATTGTTTGTAACACTTTATATTCCCTACAACTGCATCGTAAAAATGCTATGTGTAATATATTTATTGATCCTTATCCCAAAGGTGTAATAAAAACCTCTCTGGTTTTATAAGTAATTCAATGTAAAACAAAATTATATTGTTTTACGCTGGCAATTATTTGACATAAATCAAATTTAGTCACATTTAAAGTTTATTGTTATTTTTCAGACACTCTCCAAGCAGATAGATCTCTATTAATAAGCTTTTCTAAAGATTCAATGTCTTTGGAGTATAAATCATAAAGCATTTGTTTAAGCTCTAATCCAATTTTAGGTTTATCGTTTGGCATTAGTTTTGACATTATTAATTTATCAAAAAAAGTTATACACCCCGCAAATCCCTTTTCAAGTGGGCTCATTTTCTTTGCCGACAATCTAGCACTATCGTCACTATACTCGTACATGAATCTATTGCGCTGTCTGCATAACTTTAGTCTTGTCAAATTATATATGACCTTCATAGGACGCGAATTTAGTGAGTTTGGGATAAAGTCTGGGGATACACCAATAAACTCATATGATTTCCTGATCGACTCTAATGGCTGCATTAGAATGTCCTCGTGCAAAAATAGTAAAAGTTGATTGTTGTCCATATATTGGCTATATCGAGTAAGATATTTGTAGTAAAAACCAAACTCAATGATTTCTGGAGCCCTTTTGTATTTTAAAGAGTATGAGGGATCTAGGAGCAATTTACGCATACCTACTTCTATATCTAAAGGCGGAAGAAATCCATATTTGATGTTGTGAAAATAGGCAGATATTGCTCTTTCAATTGGGTTTCGTAAAACCGCAATCAATTTTGCATCCGGCAGATCCTGTTGGATCCTAGAAGGGACTTCAGCCTTTCCAATATAATTTGGCCTTTTAATGCCGAGGCATTTTTCAGTTCTACCCTCAAATATACTTTCAAGTTCTCCTTTGTTACTCGTTTCATAATCGGGTGACTCAAAAAATGGCGTCTCTCCATTGGGCAAATATACGTCAGGGTGGTCAGCTAAGCACTTTTGCATGAACGTTGAGGCAGACTTTTGAGCGCCAATAATTATAAGTTTGGGCAGCATAATGTTCCTTTTTTATAAAAAGCCAATCGATATAAGATTGAAATAATTTAGCGTGTTTAATCGCTATTCTTAATTCTTTACATTAACGCAATCTGCGGACAAGTTTTGTCTGCCAACTAATTTTTTTAAATCAACTACAAACTGTCTCAATATCTTATCTTTGACTAAATATTCCTCCGCATATTTTCTTGCCACATGATTGTGCTCAGAAAGGTCTTGAGCTAATAAGTTATCTATAGCAATAATAAGCGTCTGGGGGCACTCAGGCGCTATGCAGGTATAAATTCCGGGATGTTTTTGCGCAATCTTGCCTAACTCTGTATGCGACTCAGCAGTAACGAGCGCATGGCCACCTGCAGATAAAATATTAGTTAACTTTGATGGTAAGACTGCATCGGCAGCGCCCTTTTTTTGTATGACTAAGTGAATATCAGCTAAAGCCAACATCTCTGGCACCCTCGACCAAGGCTGCAGAGGCTTAAAAAATAAGTTATTTATATTCTGTTTTTTAGCCATACTTTTTAATGTATCTACATAAACACCTGCACCAACTAATACAAATTTTATGTGCTTATTACCTGCGTAGTTATGAGCAAGGTCTAGCACCGCTTCCAAACCTTGCTTTTGGCCAATATTTCCGGCGTACAAAATAATTTTATCTGTTTCGCAAAAGCCCCATTCCTTTTTTAATGCAAAACCACCCGTTGTTGGTGTAACAAATTCGGTGTCGGACCAATTAGGAAAAAGCGCGACTTTATCTTCATTTACACCTTTTGCTATCGCTCTATCAATCATGCTGTAAGATATGCTAGTTACGAGGTCAAAGCGTCTCATGAAAAATGATTCAAGCTGCTTAATTATTTTAAGAAGCGAGTTATCTTTCATCATATTTAAACCTAACATTGCGTCTACTTCATAATCTTGAATGTGTAAAACGGTTTTACATTTCGCCAACTTAGCGAATAAAAGCGCAGCGGGTATACAAAAAAATGTCGGTTGAGTGACAACTATGACATCGATTTTTTTCCTAAATAGACTAAATAAAGGTAAAAAAGAGCTGAATGAAAAGGACAGCAAATAAACAATTCTTTTAAATACGCTCATCCGCTTTGGCAAATATAAAGGACATCTTATAACGGTTAAGTTGCCTTGCTTATTTTTACTGTATTTATAATTTTCATAGCCTTCGTGAACCCTCCATTCAGGGTAGTAAGGTGGTGGCACTAAAGCGTAAACATTGTCTTGGCTTGCAGACAAATATTCCAACATTTCACCGTTATATTTACCGACGCCTGTTAATTCCGGAGCATTAAAAATGCTATATAAAATGATATTCACTTACTTAACCTTTAGGGCTTAGCTGCATAAAGACCAATTATTTGGTCATAAACTTCGGCTAATTTAATTTCGTCTTTCGTTAAACTTGCTTCAATTCCAGTATCTACAAAATATCCCGTTGTGGTGTGTATACCATTTTCTATAGACGCTAATGAAATCATTGCAGCAAAGTTTTTAATAATTTGCTCACCAAAAACCAAGTCTTGAATGCCGCTTAATGGGCCATAGTAGTCAATTTTACAGAACAAATTATCCCCTCGATTATCGACAGAAAAAATGCGAGTACCATCAATACTTTTTACTTGCTTCAAACTATTTTGAGCTTGAGCAGCAGCGTCATTATTTTTAAAACGCACTAAAAAGTCGCGTGACATACGAGGACAAATTTCAAGATAATCAATACCCAAGGTAGTCAGGAACTTGCCATGTTGATTTAGGCGGTATTGATAAGTCATATTTGGATTGGGCACTTGACTTAATGCCGTACAAATCATTAACCTCACATCATCTAATTCGTTTATCGTGCCAAGAATTTGGTCATATTCACGATACAGATCAAGTACAGGATCTGCATCTTCATCTACATACCAATTTGGGTTTTCATGAACACCCTCATAAACGGCACTGTTGTACATGTAGTGGTGTTGAATGTGCGCGCCGGCATTGAGGAACAAGGTGGAAAAATCGGGCTGATATCTTTGCCATTGAGTTATAAAAGTATCCATAAGAATGCGGTCTAGGAATATTGCCTTATACCATTTTGATTTGCGGGATAAATAAAACAGCTTTATGTACTTTGCTACGTTTTTCATTCGAAAATTAGGTATAAACCCAACAGCCAGTTTTAAATAACTACTAAATTCTATTTTGTCTTTAGCGTTATCATTTACTATCTGTTTTACTGCTGAAAATAATAACTTAAGATCCCAAGTACCTATTACAACATCACTACTCCATGGGTCGGGCATGAAAAATGCGGAATTCATTGCCTTTGCTGCGGCATTCATTGGTGAGATTGCTGCTACATCAATATCAAACTTCTCTTCCAATACTTCCCAAATCTGCTTTACATCATCTTTAACTCCATCACCAAGCCTAAAAACTTTATGTTCATCAAAGTTCTTACCGGTATGAACAGTGACCCATTGAATCCAAGGTTCTAGATTACGTTGTTCATTTTCAGCTATGGTTTTTGTATATGAGTGTTTCTCAAACAAAGCTTTAAAATTTTTCAATTCGCCCAATTCAATGTATTTGTCAATAAAAGTAAAATTGATTTCGTTTACTTCAAGCAGTATTGTTTTCATTTATGATCTCATTATTCAACTTAATTAAAATAAACATCGGGTGAAGTTCGTCGAGTAAAGATTGATGCTTTTGCATTGACTACTTTGCATCAGGCTATGGCATTAAAATTTCGATTAATCACTAATCAAACTCAGCATATAACTATCTTTGTCGATAGATTTGACTTGAATCAATTTAGCAGTAAAGTATCGAACTATATTGGAAAGGTAAGTAAGCCCCAGGGCTTTATGATGCTAGCTGGAAAGTGGATTTTTAGTGCTAGAACAGTAGCTGAAATTATTATGTTTCTGATGTTTTGTAAGTCTGTGTATACGTCACCGGCAATGACTTTAGTAGAAATTGTGATATGTAGTATTATCGTTCATGGTATGTAACCCTTTGTTACCTTATGATAGACACAAGCAAGAGGAAGCAGCAGAGGCAGTGCGAGTATCACAATGACATTGGCAATAATCCTCAATAGCAGTGGGTAAGGCTGGACTTCGGTATTCATAGTTCTACTCCTCCTTTTTTCAGTGTTGATCACAACTGAAATATACCCGACTACAGCTACAAGATTTTCCGTAGTCACGCCATTCGTTGTGTTGCTATTCCACTTGAACATAGTGTTTCGATGCGTCAATGCTAGTTCGTATATAACAAACTCAATATTCAAATTAATTAAAAATAAGCGCCTAATGACGCTCTTGCCCAAAGCTTTGATTTTTGTTAACCAAGGTTTAGAGTATATGTATCTATATCGAAAGATTTGATTTGAATCAATTGAACGATAAAGCGACCGACTATTTTGCTATGAGTTATCAATGATCTTATTCTGTTCGGCGTGGCATAGCGGCTGCGTAAAATATTTGCCTTTAACGGTATTTTTACTGGCTTTAAATTTACTGCCCGAGCTGATGGAAGGCGCCAAAAGCGTTTTAGTTGGTGTAGATGAATCTCTGGTTTATTAAATTGTTAAAATTTGCCTAAACGCGCGTATAGATGTCGTTCACTTTTCAAGACGAGTTATCTTTAGGTAAACTTAAAGATAACTCGTCTTTTAATAAAAATGCCAAATAATAGAATTAAAAAGAATACTGAGTAAAAATTTCCAATCGCGATGAGATATCTATTGAAAACAGATTGGAGTAGTAAAAATATGAGTAGCATTGCTATTGAGTAATAGGCGCCAATACCATTTTCACCCTCCCTTTCGCTGATCTTCATTGCCAGACGGATTGCGGTGTAAACTAGAAATAAAAATAAGACCGTTGAAAATATGCCTATTTCAAAAAGTAGCGTTAAATAAGAGCTCTCCAAGGAAAAGCCGATGCGGGAGGCTTCAGAAGAGCGCAAACCATAGCCAAATAAAAGCCGACTGGTATCGTCTAAAATGGTGCTCGCTCCTAGCGCCCATAATTCGGTGCGGCCAGTGGCGCCTGAATCAACGCCTCTGGTATCTGAGTCGAATTCCAACATTTCTGATAAAAAATTAAATGTCGTGTCTGAATATAAAAGACCTATTAAAAATAGGCACCCTAAGCCAGTTACAAGATATGTAAATCTTTTCTTATCCAAGTTTTTAATGAATGTATAAAGACAAATAATAGAGACTATTATTAGGGCAACCAGAGCGGCACGGGCCGATGCTGCCAAAATGAAAGTTATACAAATACAAGCAGTCGATAAGAATAGTATTTTTTGCTTTAGTTGGTCACAGTATAAGCCTTTAAAAACTAGGCAAATCGCTGCTCCTCCGTAAACCATTCCGGTAAGATTTGGGTGCATATTTAATGGTCTGAATCTTTGTAGAACATCATAACTGGACATTGCACTGAACATTGCATTTATGAGTTCTTGATGCTGAGTTATTAAAACCGTAAGCACGATGGCCAAAATTGTATATGCGAAGACATCAAGTATCTCCGTTAAATTAATGGCTCGTGTAATTAGTGATAGCGCAAAACAATAAAGAAGAAAAATGATGCTAAATTGAAACGAATAAATATTATTAGTAGCAAACGATGTTATCGCGGAAATAATAACTATTGGAAGAAGACATATTTCTAAAATTGAAAAGTGCTTTATTTTTACCCCTTTCAAAATACTCAAGAAGGCCGCAAACAACATTAGTGATACCGATGTGAGCTGAACAATTAGTTCTGTGCCAGGCAGGTGCGACCAAATAGTGACATATAGCGACAGTCCAACAGTTAATTTAATCAGTAATTTAAGGTTCATAGTGGTTATCTTAGTGCTTGATAAATTTTATCGGCTACTCGTAATGTGGACGACATTCTTGCTATATCCGAGTAAGAAACTAACATTAGATCGTAACTATCATTGAGAGCCGTTAATGCTAATGCTAAGCCAGCAAGGTTAGTTTGGATATTCAGGTCAATCTTTAAGGCCATTATTTTCAAATACATATCAGAATGATAGTTTAAGTTATTCTCTATTTGAGATATGCCACTGCGAAATACACCATGTACAATATTGTGTTTACTAACAGGTTCGCGATGCTTGAATATATTACCGATATTGTTTTGAAGAACAGTACCAAAGTTTGGTATTTCACCTTCACATCGGAAGTTAAATCCTAGACCTATACGTGTAGCTATCTTGTCTTGAATTAGGCCTTCGCAATATGTGGTCAATTCAGGACTAATATTATGATTTTGTGGCTCGTGTAACAGGAAATAGTCGATATTAGTTCGTCTTAATCGTTTTAAACTTTCATTGAACGAGATTTCAACAGACTCTTGATCGAAAATACCTCTTTTCGATTGAGAAGATAGAGATTTTAGTGCGAGCGATTTTAGTGTGTTGGATGATTTTAAAATGGGCGCTAAATATTTTCGTAATATACTTAAGCCTTTTGCGCCAGTGGGTCGAGTAATACCTACTTTGGTGGCAAGCCTGACACTTTTATCGCCATCAAAAACAGCACCAATTGCATCTTCCGCTGTCCCTAGTCCATAGGATGGAGCAAGGTCAAAATGACGTATGCCTAATTTGTATGCACTCTCTAGGATGACTGCGCTGTGTTTGAGGTTAGCGCCACCGACGATCCGACCACATCCAAATCCAAGCTTCTCGATAGGAAACATTAAATCGTTCAAGATTCACCTTCCCTAGCTAATAATTCGTCTGCTAACCTTAAACCTAATGACATTGCGGTGAAGGTAGAGTTTGCAAAACTTGAGGTAGGAAAAGTTGCGGCACCCGCTATATATAAATTTCTTGTACCAAAGACCTTCAGATTTCTATCGACGACACCTTCATTTTCAGACAATGCCATCTTCAGTCCACCGCATTGATGATTTGTATCTATGCAACTTTCTATGAGGTCTTTGTCCAACGCTTTCAATCTTTCTGAAATTTCTAACTTGGCTAAACCTTTGGATCTTAGTTGACGGTCTAATTCGATACAAAAGTCACTCATACTGCTAATTTCTCTGCTATCAATTTTCCAATTAAGGTCTGTTGCAGGCATATTTGCAGAATCTAGCTTTGACCAATCTAAGGTTATCCGACTGTCCATCACGGGAACTTGTTCACAGTGCAGGTTAAGGTAAATACCTTTATCTGAAAAGTTTAGAATACGCCTATCTTTGATGTAACGAATAGCCATTGGAACAAAAATCGAAAAGATAGTTTTTATATGTTGAGGTAGGTTTCTCCAATTTTCGGGGACACTTCCTCTCAACAATGAGCGAACAAATATTTTCACGTTTGACAGTTGGTCTGAAAAAGACGAATCAAAAATAAAGGATGATGCAATATTTAAACACTTTGACTTTTTTTGAAATTCTTCACTTAGTCTAAGTTTGGGTTGATATTTTCTGCCGCCTATAAAAATATTATCAAATGCCTGACTAAACAATTTTTTGTTAATCGGCAGCACTTTTGCAATTTGGATATTCAGGTGATCTTGGAAGAAAGCGCCAACATATTTATTATTTTTCCAAGGCAGATTCCCGTTTTTTTCAGCTGCAAATAACATCAATCTTGAAGCTTCGATTGTGCCGCAAGCAATAACGATATTTTTAGCAGAGATCTTAAATTCTTTATTATTTGAATTGTAAATAATAATTTCACTAACAACATCAGATGTAATTTCACAATCAAAACCTGTAGTAATCGCATGTTTTACTAGGGTCATGTTTTCACTGTTCTCTATTTCCTCTTTGAAAATTTTAAAGATGCTTGTCTCCTTCATCCATCTAGTTAAAAATGGTCTGACATTAGGACCTAAACTCACTTCTTCAATATTTAAAGATTGCCACACTTTGTCATCATCTGAATACTTTGCGACTAGACCAAGTAAATCAGCTGTTTTTTTGTAATAAGGTGCTAGGTCTTTAAAACTGATAGGCCAACCGCTGTTTGGTATCCAATCACGCTTTTTGAAATCGATTTCTGAAAACGGAACGAGTTGACCTCCCCAGAGAGTAGTAGAACCTCCTACAACCCGAGCTCTGCCATCTGAAATGCCATCGTGGTGTTTACCGGATAACTTAAAAAGGTTAAGTTCCTGTGACTTTTTCTCGAATTGACTACCTCCAGATTCCAGTAGCAATACCTTTTTACCTGCCCTTGTCAAAGTAACAGCTAGTGTTATGCCTACTGCACCAGCTCCTACGATAACAATATCGGAGACTAGGTTGTTTACATTTTGAGTTGTATTTAAATCAATGATCATACCTTTAAATCCTTTTAGTATGCTTTTGAAACATTCTTACTGTCTTTGAAAAATATTTTCTGAAATACAAATAGCGAGCTGGCTAACAATAATATGGTTTCAGTAAAAACGAGGATTGTACTTATACCCACGAGTCCAAATTTTTCGATTCCAAAATAACTTATGGAAACACTAAATATGTAAAGCATTAAAATAAACAGAAAATATTGTGTATGTAAATTTGTTGCTGATAGGATCGTGGTAGATACTTGCGTTAGACCTGCTATGAATGCTGCAAGCAACATTGGATAATATACCTCACCTGTAATGGTCACTTTTCCTGAGGTCCAATATTCAAATATATAGTCAGATGAATAATATAAAAATATAAAACCCATCAGCATAAATGCAGTTGTTGCTATAATAGAGATATTATAGTACCTGCGTATCTCACTAATTTCTCCAAGTCCAAAAAGTCGAGAAAACTCCGGCCACAATGGTTTGTTGATTATAAACGCTCCCTGAATAAGAAAGCGTGATAGCGTTCTGTAAGTATTGAAGTAAACGACAGTCGCAGGACCTAGAAAAGTACCAACAACTAATGTGAGTCCTTGAATACTGACTGCATTGCTGATGGGTAGTGCCATAAAAGCGAGTGAGGGCTTTAACATTTCTTTGATTAAACTCCATTCAGCAAAGCGAAATGACCATGAAAAGTGTTTGTGTCGATTGTTGGTATAAAAGAAATTAAAAATGGTCATTAATAACCTTCCCAATAAGTAACCAATCGCAGCAAATACAATATCTTTATATAAATAAACTGCGAAAATAGTAAAAAACCATTCAAATAATCGGGCAGTAGTAACTAGATATGTGCCTCTAGCATACTCACCACTAGCTCTAAATATGGCATCAATTAAACCGCCTAAAATATTTAATAATGATGCTGCGATCAATAATAATAGTACTATTTTGTTTTCAACTTTTGATAGCAATCCAATGTCGCATATAACGACAACGTTTATGCTCACAATTAAAACCAAAAAAATCATCCCAACGGTCATTAAAAAGGCACTTTGAAATATGCGGTTACCTTCTTTTATCTCATTATTGGCTATGGCCATTGTCATTTTGTTACCGGCAACAGCGACCATTCCTAGGTCAGACATTGCAAAGTAAACTGGGATTGCAGACAACATTAGCCAAATGCCATATTCCTCTAAAGACCAAAAATATAAAAATATCGGCAAACCCAATATTTGAGTACTGACTGTTACTAATTGGGCATAAGAATAGGCTCCCATACCTTTACCAATCCTTTGAAGTACAGACATATTTAACCTTTTTTTGAGCATGTTATGAAATTTGCATAAGCAATTGTAAGAAGATGAATTTATAAATTTTTCTGCAACATTTATTTTTTGCCCTCCCTAAATTTATTAATAAAATTATTTTAGCGAGAATAACAATGGAAAATTTGATCTATATCTAAATTCTGACCTTTTTAGCATTATTGTTAGTTTATGCCAGTTGCAAGTGGGTGCTCTTAGGCACAATCAGAAATATTATGATTAAGGCAACTGCCTACAAGTACACATTGCATTGGTCAATTTTATTATGAGGAGGATGCGCCGTTTTTCAGTTTGATTGATATGCTGATATCAAGAAGTCAGTCAAAGAAATAGCTGTATTTTTGCGGTGCTTTTAGACGCTATAGTACGGGAAATCTCTAAAGGCGGCTTAATTATAAAAATTTGGAGTACATAAACTATATGTAATGATGGGCGCTAACTTATTTTTGTTAATTTTATATGTTTTGTCTGCTTGCAAGTTAGAAGGTAAGCTAATATTTGTCCTAAGGTATTATTTTTTTATTAAATCAAGATGCTCTATAATTGCTCATTATTTAATCATTAATCATACTTAAGTATTGGATAGAGTATTTATCCAATGGTCGTTATCCTATTTACTGCTCAATAAATAACCCCTATTTATTGAAGAGTAAAAAAAGCTTATGCAGTACCCTCAGACAAATTTTGTAAAACGTTCAATTATAATTCTTATCACTACTTGGTTAATATCTGGCAGCGTAGCAGCCACAGAAAAAAATAAAGACGAACCTCCCAGCGGGATGCAAGCCCCGCCTATATTGGAAAATCCACTAGTGGTGTCCAATTATGACAATTACGGTACGGGCTCTACTCGCATCATTAATGGTCAGGGAGGAGATGTACTGCTGCTTGCGCATGCACCAAATGGTCAG
>Ga0115005_10000720_pt1 | contig 25626 bp, 26 predicted proteins | sample ArcOceMetagenome_FD_87163 | JGI IMG/M metagenome (GOLD analysis project Ga0115005, IMG submission 87163) | Marine eukaryotic phytoplankton communities from Arctic Ocean - Arctic Ocean - Greenland ARC118M Metagenome | ecosystem: Environmental > Aquatic > Marine > Oceanic | place: Arctic Ocean...
ATAAAGAGTAGTAAACCTACGCCTAGCCGATCGCATACGCGAAACAAGATTCCAACATCTAATTTGAAAGGACCTCTACCAGAACATCGCCCAGGAGAGAAGCGTAGTGGGCATCGGTCACAATTCGTTCCAGTCTCGAGACGGAAAGGACTCACTACTTCCGAATCTAATGATAGATCGAAGAGAGGCTCCGAATCGTACGTCCTCACAGTAAATACCGAGGTTGATACCACTCTAAGAATACGAGCCTACATGGAGAAATTGAAACCACCCACATCAGACGGCATTGACGAATCAGAAGACGGTATTAGCAGTTGGGCAAAGGCACAATCATCTGAATCACCATGTTTACTACCCGATTTAAAATTCCACAATTTAGTTTTTGGTCACAACTTAGGACAAGGCGCATTCTCAACTGTTAAGTACGCTCGTCTTATCTCGAAAGGACGAACTAGGAGTCATTGGCCAGAATATGCTGTGAAGGTAACTCAAATTTGATGCGCATTACCCTCTAAATATGCACCCGCTTTCGAACTTCTGACACGGTTAAAATTTCAATGTAAACGTTACCCTCAGGTTGTGAGCACGGAGAAGATTGAAGAACTAGGATACGAACAATCAATCAACAGAGAGATAGCTGTACTGCAAATTATGTGCCATCCCAGTATTGCACGTCTAATCTCTGCATTTAGATTTCGAGATGGCGCGTATTTAATATTAGAGTACTGCAGCGGTGGAGATCTGCACTCGTTAATCAAGCGCAATGGCTCTATAGACGAAGAATCCACGCGTTTTGTGGTTGGCGAAATGATAGCAGCTCTAAATTATATCCATGACCTCGGCTTTGTATTTGGCGACCTCAAACCAGAAAACATTTTAATAACCGAGACTGGACATGTAAAACTCACTGATTTTGGTGGATGTCGTCCGATCACTGACGAAGCAAGGAACATAGTCAAAGAGGCAAGCAGCAATGCCCTGAAGACCCTTCGAAATGGTGATTGGCGCACAACATCCAAAATTGAAGATGTCATGAGCATTGAAAGAAAACCAGTTGACGGAATAGATGAATACGATCATGACGATACAAGAATTGAAGGAACGACAGCTTACTTGCCTCCTGAAGTAATACTTGGTGGAGTCCCTTCCAAAGCTGCTGATAGCTGGGCTCTTGGTTGTGTATTATTTCAATGCATGGCAGGTCGACCACCACTCTTAGATTGTGGCGGTGATACTTTGACAAGACAGAAAATTGTGACATTTGAACTTTCCTTAACAGGAGCCACTGATAGTGATTTTTTCCTGGAAAGCTCAGGTACTTTATCATTTAGCAAACTTTCGAAGAACATAATCAAACGACTTCTAACAAAGATCCCAAGCGAAAGACCCAATATGCGGAGCATCGCCGAGGATGTTTTTTTTCAAGGAAAGGACGTGTTCTCATTTCATAGAAAGGCACCGCATCATCTTGATGCTGGGACAGTAGCCCCATCCCCTAACTCTCAGTGGTCGCGACGCCAATTCAGTTCGATATGGGCACCACAACCACAAGATTACGTAATATCGAATGCAAAAAATGCAAGTTCGAACCCTCTTGATGTGTGTAACTCGCCGATAATAGATGGAGATGAGCGTGAAGCATATTTCCTCTCTACTGGTCATAAATTACTCACCGGTATTAGAGAAGCTCGAGATTAACAATCATACCTCGATCAATCCTTCACCTATTTCTACTTCAATCATCTGATATTATCAGTTGAGTCAATTATAGTGCTAATGTGCTCCAAATTAAAGTTACATCTTTTCTACGTTTTACTTTTGATAAATAGAGCAACCCCTACCGGTATCTAAAACCTTCGACGCTCGTTCTCGGAGTGACTCCCTATACGACGCTGCTGGTTTCGAACAATTTACCGAGATGATTAAAAAAGGTCTCTATCATTTCTGCACTTGGATCTGCCGAGTTCATCCTGGAAGGAGATTCAAATTTTGCAAATTAGAGCCTTCCATTTCCCTCAAGAAAAGTCTCAACCCATTCAAGAATTTTATTTCAGAACGATGAACAGGGCTGGACTTTGATTGCGATCCAGAGGACCTACAGTAGCTCAATGAAGGCTTGCTTCCTCTATCCATTCTACACGCACTCGTGGGCTCAGATCTATTTTTGACGATATTCCTACTCCTTGCCTTCCTCGAAAATCTTCGTAATCTTGTCTCTGACCTCAAACTTTCATACCATGATACATAAATTGAAATGGGGTACACTACGTAAGTTGCTTGGTTAAACCACGATTAAGTACGAATTTAGGACTTTGGACTTTAGACTTACCTGTCGGATAAAACATTAAACGCTTTCAAGTTCGCTTCGGTTCTCACAAGAAATCTTCTTGCCCTTCTTAGTCTTGGGTTCTTTTGATGAAGCTTTGGTGTCTTTCTTCTTGCCGCTCTTCTTCCCTGCCTTGGTTGGAGCTTTAGAGACGGACGGGACATTGCTTGGAAGCTGGCTTACACTTGGAGATTTCAATAATGTCCACGACACCAGTTGTTTCCGTGCTGAGATCACAGGTCGCGAAGATGAGAATCTCAATAATGTACTCATGCATAATGGGGTCGAACATCATCATACTCGCGACACATATGTCTACAAAGTGAACCCAGCTTTTTGGGCATCTTGACCCTTGACACAGAAGATGATTAATTGGGCGTCATCAGACGTCAATCGTCTCTTCGATTTAGCTACGAAGCAACTCGATTGTATCAGCAGTGAAGTGAGAGAGGCTCGTGCAGTTCGTAAATCGAACGAAAACATCAACGTTGCTCGAGATATGCCAATTCTTGCCGCGACACTCCTTCAACCTTCTGCTGCCTTCGGATCCCCACCCCCTTCTCTGTCCCATGGGTAGCAGTCATTGAAGACTTTGACATTACAAACGTAGAAGAAGATGAATTAGCATTACTCGCCAAAGACTGATTCCTCAAATGTCCCATCATTGTCTTTCGAAAACAGCCAGAGACCACGACGGCCAAACAATTCTTTGAGTTTGTTCAAAAGTTTGATCCAGAGAAGGAGGAGGTTCTTCATCCATTTCGGACTTAGCCTGATGCTCCGCATGTTGCTAGTCGAGAAGAGAACAAGAGTACGGAGAATAAGAATGAACTGGGGGATCAATTCCGTTGGGGGCCTGTTTGGCATATGGATCTTGTTGGTTCAAAAAGGACCAGGGTTCCGAATGTTGTCAGCGCTTTTCAATTTTTGCAGGTTTCAGAGGAAGGCGGCAATACGATCTATGCCAATATGTATGGACATGGCCTATACCACGCTTCCACCAGATTTGAAAAAGAAAATGGATGGGCTGAAATGCATTTATGACAACGACTTGAATTCGCTCTTTAACTTCCAGTTGGATGCGGATGGGTTCACGCGCCCCGGTCCCTTTCCAACGCCGAAAGAGGAGGATTAATTAGTGCGCCCCCTGGTGCGAAGGGATAAAACTACTGGGCGCAAGAGAATGTTTTTCACACCTATTAGATTCAATCGATTTGAGGGGTGGAGTATTGAAGATTTTGGGAGTTTATGGTTTATATTTTTCATACGTATGTGAATACTCAACAGAATACTGTTTTTATCAAGTGGGAAAAAGGAGATGTGGCAGTCTTTAACAACCATGCCATGATTCATACATCTACGCCATGGGAATTGTACAAGGGTAAGGAACGTCGATTTAGGCTTACTTTCCTCAATTCCAAAAAGAAAGTTTCGTTGCATCCACCATCCTTCGCAAATAGCCAGTCTAGCTCCTCTGGATACTTTTGTATGTTGCTCTGCATTATCATTGTAAGTTCCTTGAATGGGTCAATGACGAGGATTTGAGTGGAACCGGCTGGGATACAATAGATCGCCTGATCAGTTGCTAGAGATCCACCCTGCCATTTCAAACGTCCTCCTCCACCGAGGTCATCTCCCACGAACGATGGTAATTGTTGTGTCTCAGGGTCAAATTTGAGTACACGATTGGCATTGAATGGAGGCCAATATATTCACTTATCAACTCCAAAAATAGGGTCACCCCACCCAAATCCTTCTCTATTTAAATAAGATATTCGATCCCAAATCCAGGTATAATTATTGCTTGTTGTATCCCCCGACACTGGAGAGACGGGCAAAGCAAGGCATATAATATATATTATTGTCTGATGCAAGTGCCCAAGATTCCCACAAGCAAAGACAGGTCTCTGGCAGCTCGACATCGTCGAGTGTTTCCACTGTGCCATCGTTTGTATTTATCTTGAGAATTCGATTGGAGTTATAAGGAACACAGTATATGTTGCTGTTGTTGGCTCGTACACCACACTTCCACTTGCCTCCACGCTGGCCAAAGTCAGGTCCAATCTCAGTCAAGGATTTGTCGATAGGATTGAACTTCACGACACGGTGGAAGGGAATGCCGTAGAAAAATCCATCCTCACCCATCCACAAAATTCCACCATTTATTATGCCCTTCAATCTCATCACCAATGTCAATGAGTGTTGTAAAGGAAGATTCTGCCATGGTTTGATGATTAAAATAATGTGCCAATAAAAAGGGATGGATTGTTCTTTGTTCTTTGTTGATCGATGGATTGATTCATTCATTCTCAATCTTGTCTCAATCACAAAATAAAATAATTGTTGTTGGCTGGCAGCTGGGGGTTCAAACCATCTTGACCCATTTGTTATCCTTATCAAGTAAGGTTAAAGTCACCGTCGCTGTGAATGAATGGTTCAATCAAAGCCATCATGAATAATGAGAGACCCTCCTGTACCTGTACCGTACCTACCGTATCCTACAGTACCTGCAGTACCTGCTATGCATTCAAATCATTTCAGTTCCATTTCTTTTGGCAAAGACACATTTCGATAAATTATCCACGAGTTCAAAGATGATGAGAGGAGTGAAAAATAGCATCCATTTTGCAGGAATTGCACTTTTGCTATCGACTTCTTGCATGAGGGTCAGATCAGCATTCGGCTTCAACCTCGTGCCCAGCCATTTCACATCCATTTCAAAATTTCATCCCGTCAAGAGGACTCTATTAGCAAAGAATTCATTCTTCAGGCTACCTTCAAAGCTCTTTATGAGTAGCGATACCGATACTGCGAATAAGATCACCTCTGAAGATAACCTTTACATGAAAAAAGCTATCGAAGCAGCATCTATCGGCGTTGGCAACACATACCCCAACCCTGCCGTTGGGTGCGTACTCGTATCATCTGATGAGGTTATAGGTGTTGGAGCCCATCCAAAAGCAGGATATCCACATGCCGAAGTGTTTGCCCTATTTGAAGCTTGTGGATATGTTGAATCAGGAGTCGAGGCAGCTACAACTGTTGTCAATAGTACGAAAAAAGCAAACTCTGATGATACTCCAGATATTTCGAAAGTGGATGAATTAATGGCTGTTTACTCATCTACAGATGGGGCAAAAGAGTTGTTCAAGGGAAAATTATCGGACAAGGATGTTACTGCATACGTCACACTGGAACCTTGTTGCCACTATGGCAAAACACCTCCCTGTGCATTCTCTCTAGTGCAAGCCGGAGTGAAGCGTGTAGTTGTAGGATTTCGCGATCCAAATCCAAGAGTCGATGGTGGCGGGGTCACATTGTTACAAAATGAAGGAATTCACGTTGACTTGATGCTCAAGGATGAATCAGAAGCAGAGTCAAAAGAAGAAGCTGAGAATGCAAAAGCTTGCTCAGATATTGTTTCCGCTTTCGTCAAAAGGATTTCTCCTCGAACTGAGGAGGATGGAATGGCTCTAGTGGATTACGACGAATCCATGAATGGAGCTAAGCGTCGTCAATTAAGAAGTATTGCTGGGAGGAAAAAAAAGGACGGAAGCATGATGGAATTCTACTGGCCAGCATATTCGGACTCTGTTGATGCCAGCGATGATTCCATCGACCTTGAAGAAGCTATCGGGGAATTATCGTTTGACCATAGGTGGATGGAAACAATTGATGGGGCGTTATGGGAACATGAAATAATTTTGCTACGTTTGACCAATGCGGTTCAGAAGAAGAAGGGAGCTAAAATACTTGGGGAGCGTATTGCAGAGGAACTTAATGCTCATGTGGCTCAGGTTGTTGGTCATACTGCACTTCTCTATCGTCCTGGAAGACCACCAGTTTTGGATCTTCTATCCGACGCGTAAATGAAGTAAATGGTAAATTTAAAAACAATTCTTAGAGCATGCGTGAGCGTCGTTTCCTACGTGTAGTGTAGTACTATTTTCCAGTAAGCTAAAACAAGGCACTGCTAGCAGGTTTTATTTACCATAGCAAAACTGGAAAAAACATTTTTCATCGTGAACAATTTGAACATAAAATAACTTTGAACTTGATGGCCCCCCCAATTTGAATTTTCAAAGATTTTGTCTGCTGGGTCTTACACCCGCTATCGCTTGGTCTTATTTTAAAATATCTTCGAACCACGTGGCGCAGAGGTTCTCAGCCCTGGCCCTTCTTCCCCCCAAAATGTTCGACGACGCGATGCGACCACCACCACGACCGACCGCACGACATAATACTTGTACGAAAACCTCTTGTGTGAACTTTCGGTATCTTTTCTTTTCTTTTCTCTCCAAGTTTCGGAAGTCTTGTTCAGTTCTACTCACCTTGCACTCACTACTGAACTGTTCAATTCCACTTTGTTCCTTAGTATTGTTACAATGGCAATACAGACAATGTTGTCCAGAGTAGCAAGACAGATACCCAGCGCAGCTCGCAAGTCATTGAGTGCCAAGCGAAATGTATTCAGCGCAAGTCTTCAGACCAGCGCCCTGGGCAGTGTTTCAACATTCGCCAATGACTCAGCCGCCATCATTGGTAACCGTCAAATACACAGCACGTCAACTGGATCATCCAGCAAGCAGATCAGGACCAAGTCCACCGCTGTAGACGAACAGTTCGAACTGGAAGGGGAACCAATTGTAAATATTGACGTGAGCGGCATCAAGGCCGAAGTCCACCACATGGACGCGAGCGCCGAAACCGACACCGACGGAGTAAGAGATTACACCTCTGATAAGACTAAATCTGGAACACCGTCGCCTTGGGCCGTCTTCGACGCCTGGGGCGCAGGAGATGATATTCACGCACCTCTCGATGCCATGGATGAGATGAAGCTCGCTCCAGAGTCCGTAAAGATCCCAACTACCGAGGAGGAACGCGAAACAATGACCAATGAGACCGATATTCTAAAGGCGTATGATAATTTGCTCAAGGCCAGGTCTAGTGTGCACTTCGGATACCCTTATAATCTCATGTACAACCACGAGGAGTTGTATCAGTTTATGAAGTACTCTATTAATAATCTTGGAGATCCCTTTATAACCAGTAACTATGGTGTGCACTCGAGACAATTTGAGTGCTCTGTCATTGACTTCTTTGCTGACTTGTGGCAAATCGATAAAGGTGACTACTGGGGTTATGTTACCACTTGCGGAACCGAGGGTAACTTGCACGGAATTCTTCTAGCAAGAGAATGTCACCCTGACGGAATCCTTTATTCTTCCAAGGAAACACATTACAGTATTTTCAAGGCCGCCAGGTACTACAGAATGGATGCCAAGGCTATCCCCACCCTTCCCATGGGAGAAATTGATTACGATATTCTCGCGGATGAAATTGAGAAGAACAGAGACCGTCCCGTTATCATCAATGTTAATATCGGTACCACTGTCAAGGGTGCTGTCGATAACCTCGATCGTATTTTGAGGATCCTCAATAACTTGAATATCCCCAGGGAGAGATACCACATTCATTGCGATGGTGCTTTGTTCGCCATGATGATGCCATTTGTGGACTTTGCTCCTGAAATTTCATTCCGTAAGCCAATTGATTCCATTGCTGTAAGTGGTCACAAAATGCTTGGATGTCCCATGCCTTGTGGAGTTACTATTGCCAGAAAGGAGCACGTGAAAAAGGTCGAACAAAAAATTGAATATTTGAACTCTGTTGATACGACAATTATGGGATCGAGAAATGGTCAAGCTGCTTTATATTTGTGGTACAGTTTGAGGAAAAAGGGTGTGAGCGGAATCAAACGTGATGTTGTGTAAGTTTTCTTTTGGATATATTCAGTACTAGTGCTGATTCCCTTGTGATGCCCTGCCTTGCTAACCCAATCGTTCTCTCGTGTGCGTAAATGTTTATTTTCAAATTAAAGTCATTGTATGGAAACAGCCCAGTATCTCCGTAACGAGCTGACCGATGCTGGTTTCACCGCTCGATTAAATGACCTCTCTTGTACTGTAGTCCTCGAGAGGCCCCAAGATGATGCACTCATCAAGAGGTGGCAACTTGCCTGCGAGGAGGATATTGCTCACGTTGTTGTAATGCCCAATGTGACAAGATCAAAGATTGATAAGTTTGTGGAAGAATTGATTGAATGCAGGGAGAAATTTGGAAGAATGAAGCCTGCAAGGGAGGAATCTCCTCTGACCAAGCTGGCTTGCACCTCTTGGGGAGGCAATGTAGTGGCTCCGGTCGGAGATTTCAAAAGTGAATAGGCTAACTAAAGTCATAACTGCTTTTAAAAAATAAATAAAATTTAGTGTATGAGGTTGCCTAAGCGATGTTCAAACGCATCTATTGAGAGCCATGTTTCATTCATTACTGATACTTATTAGTCTTCATGGAAGATCAAATCCCAAGAAACCTTTCTCCTTACACTCACGAAGCAATGCATTATGTGTTGGACAAGCTTCATCACCCAAGTTGTAGAAGTATTCATTGCGCCACTCAAACTCCTTAACACCACAAGGAAAATTGGCCACAACATCTGTATAAGCTGCAAGACGAGCCATGGCCCCCTCAGAGAATTGGATTCCCTCTTTTGCCGAAACAGCAGCCAAAAGCTCATTTACAACAGATTCGACAACTTCAGAATGCTCGGAACCAGCCTCTCCCACAGATCCACACTCCTTTGCAGTTCCAACCAACATGTATGTTGAAATCCAAATCAATTTTTCAAACATGGCAGGCTTGTACTCCTCAGCGCTAACGACATTGCACTTCAAGTCAAGAGCTGCCAATCTGTCAGCAAATGCCTGATGTGATTTTCCAATAACACATACTTGCAGTTAATAATCACCTTTCAAGAAATATAGAGGGATAATAATCCCCAGCGACGAAAGATTTTGTCAACTACTTACCTGAGCATGAACACCTGTTGCAGCAGTGAGTCCCTCGGGGTTGACACTCGTCACGCCGTCGACTGGTTCAACGCCTAGCGAAGGAACACTGAAAAACAGTAGCGCTTGAGTATTATCTGCGAGCCCCTTCTTCTCAAGAAATCCATCGAGGTATCCGTTTTGTAGGAATACTAAGTCCTTCAGCCTATTTTCAGGGCATTCTTCAATAATCTTTTCAAGCGAATCATTTCTGGTTGCAATCAAAATTGGAGTGCCCTCATTATCAGCTGAGATAGAATCACCTCTCTTCAAGAGAATTGATTCACCCCCTTTCTCAAGCAGACTGCCAATTCTTCCGCCACCAATAACAGTGCACAGTCCAGATGAGGCTGGCGAAGCATCGTCTCCCTCAGTCATTCCACGTTTCTCAGCCCATTCTTTTCTAGTGGCAGCTTTATCGGCGGCTCTAGAACCCATTCCTAACGCAACACTATGTGAGCGATATTTATCGTTGCTAGAAGCAGTAGTCCAAGCGGTGGTTGATGTTACAAATCCTAGTGAAAGGAGAGCGGCGAAGAGCTTCATGGTGGTAATCAGTATTGTGTCTATGATACGTGTAGTACAAAGGTTATTTAGGACGGTTTCATTTTTCTTTGGTACATATCTTTAGTGTATCTTTTGGGGTCTGCCATACGTCAGTGGCGTCACTTTTCACTTTTCAGAACACTTTGGATTTCTACCCCATCACCATAAACCACCTCATAAGATTTCACTGATTGTTGCAAACTGTCAATCCAATAGATACCGTACTCTTCACCAGGTACGTTTTAGCACATTACGAACATAAACCATTTTAAAACAATTCCACTAACTTGAGAAAAGAAAGACTATGAAACTATCGGTACCTGCAGCTACAATTGTCGCAATGGCACTTTACTCAAAATCTGCTGCCGCATTCTCAATCAGCAAACAGCAACTCGGAAGGCACGCTGCTAAAATTATTGGTGCTACGGCCTATCTTTCCAATACACCATTCCAAGTATCTGCTGCTAAGAAGAACACCCCTATAAGATCATTCAGCAAATCTACTTCTCTCAACATGGCTGATAAAGCACCATTCAAGACTTGGACCTTCGATAAGGCCTGTGATACCATGGATTTCACTGAGCTTTCATCGGCATCCATCTCTATCACCGATGATTTGGCTACTACCGATGACTCAGACTTGATTATGTTCGGCATCTATGGGCCTGAGAAGAAGGAAGACGAAGATGATGAATCTGAAAATAAGGAGGAAGGTAAAGAAGTTTCTGAGCCAACCCTTATTGGCAAAGCGAAGGAGATTGATGAGCTTTTCGAGGGAGCTTTGACCGACTTGATGATGGAGAATTATAAGGAATTCAAGCATGGTGCAGCTCTAGGAAAGGTCACCCCCGTGCTCAGAATTTTCTCTGGAGCAAAGGTGAGTAAGCACATATCATGCACTGATAGAAATATCATGACTCATTCCATCACATTACTCAAATTTCATCGTTGGATGTCTCCGCATCAAAGACTAAGAGAATTATGCTCTTTGGACTTGGAAATGCTGGGAAAGACATGGAAGATGGATTTCTTTCAAAGATTGGATCTTCGCTCGCTTCTCAGTGTAATGCCAATAAGAAAGTGTCCACCTGTTCCATCGTTCTTCCCTCCGCATTCCCCATCGACGATGCGCCCCTTGCCGATTTGTCATCTGATTTCTATTCAACACTTTATGCCGATAACAGATATAGAACCGGTGACAAGATTGATATTAAAGCTGAAGACTTGAAATCAGTCACCATCGTTGCCGAGGGTGGTGTCAGTAATGCTGATGCTGCAAGTGCCGCCATCGAGGCTGGAAAGCATCTTGCAAATGGTGTGGCCTTGACTAAGGATATCGTCAATGCTCCCCACAATGTATTGAATAGCGAAAGTTTGGCCAATGTTGCTAAAAGAATCGCAGATGAGAGTGGAGGCACCATCAAGTGCTTAATTTTGGACAAGGAGGAGTGCGAGAAGAGGGGTATGGGAGCATATCTGGGCGTTGCCCGTGGATCCGAAACGGAACCTCAGTTTATCCATTTGACTTACACGCCAAAGAATGGAAATATTGTGAAGAAGGTTGGAATTGTTGGTAAAGGACTATTGTTCGACACTGGTGGATACAATATTAAAACGGCAATGATGGAGCTGATGAAGTTTGATTGTGGTGGATCTGTAAGTGTGCTTGATGCCAATGATCGTCTTATCTTCCCATTAAATACTGACATATTCAATCTTAACGTTCAAATGTCTTGAATAGGCTGCTGTTCTTGGTGCTGCAAGGGCGATTGGAAAGTTGGCACCCGAGGGAGTCGAGGCTCATTTTATCGTAGCTGCATGCGAGGTAAGAAGTCTGGTGGACTTCATCTTTTTTCATAAATGCCGCCTTCGCCATTTTCATCACACTTACCAACATGTCTTTTTGATCTAGAATATGATCAATGATAGAGCTATAGTCCCCAGTGATGTTTTGACAGCATCAAACGGGAAAACCATCGAGATTATTAACACCGACGCAGAAGGCCGTCTTACGCTAGCCGATGCCCTGGTATATGCAGACAAGGAAGTTGGGTGCGAGTCTATCATCGAGCTCTCTACTTTGACTGGAGCATGTATGGTATCACTCGGAAAGGAAATTTGTGGAGTATGGACTGATGATGACGATCTTGCGGGAGATTTGGCTGATATTTCGAAGGTCACAGGCGAAAAGTCATGGAGAATGCCTCTTGAAAAATCATACAACGAACAGCTCAAGAGTAAGATTGCAGATATTAATAACTGTGGAACCAGTTATGGAGGAGCAATCACAGCTGCATTGTTCTTGCAGAACTTCGTAAGCAATAAGAAACCATTTGCACACATTGACATTGCAGGCCCAGTGTGGTCCGATAAAGATGGTGCGACTGGATTTGGTGCAAAGTTGGTATCCGAATGGATTTCTAGACAAGGAAAATCTGAATAATGCGGGCAAAACAGTTTCTCGCTGTTGTTTCAAATCTTAACCTTCTCAATTACCGGACAGTACGTGTACTTGACTGGATTATAGAATCATATAATTCTGAGGGGATTAATCTCATAACGTACAAGTAGTTAGACTGCTAGTGTTGACTGAGAGCTTGATGGCTAAAATATTAAAAATTATAATTATAATTTCAATGTTGTGATTTGTATTCCGTACTGAGGTACAAGCGAGTACGCCTTTTGAAGTACCAAGTTCGAAAGTATTAATAGTACCGTACAGATACTCGTACTTGTATTATGCCCCGGACACCCAGCCAGCCCAAAAATTAAAAATGAAGGGAAAAAATGGCAAAAACAAAAACGACTTTGAACTTGAACTTTCCTACTGTACTGTAGCTTGATCTGACATCATCATTTTCCGTCCATCTCAGAAATCCTAATTTGATGACGGAGCGGCGTGCGAAGAAGCGCATTCTTTCTTTTTGTTTTGAGCAGCTGGCTGCCTCGCTTCCTTCCTCACTCACTATCGATTCTTCACTACTGATCGACCCGCCCTTTCAGAATCACTCCAGGCACCCCCCATATCATACTGCTTCTTCAAACCTGTCGAAACCATGGTGCTAATGAAACCCCGCCGAAAAGTATCTTCTTCTAAGATAAGACAATCGATTCATGTGGTCTTCCTATGCCTACATTCTTCGTCACTCTCAGCAAGGGCCTTCACTTCACTGCACGAAATACCGAGAAGAGTACACTTTCCAAGCTATGCAGATATTTCAGTTCGCACGTGGGCCAGACAAGGTGCAGGTAGTACTATTGTATCTTATCCAAATGACACAAGTGCCGCTTCATCGGATACATCTTCTGTCAGCGAGAAAAGATTCCCGACAAGAATAGTGGGTAATAATAATAAAGATGCTTCGGCTCTCAAAGCAGCAGCTGAGGCGTCCACCAGGAGGAATGTGGAAATAAATCGGAACGATGCCGGGGCTTGGTATCAAAGAGAGGAAATGTTACAGCACGATATATTAACAAAGGAAGCTGAGTATGAACTTGGGAATGCCATAATACACGCTAAGAAACTTCGTGATGAAATGACTGATACAATAGAAACAATGAGACTTGAGAGAGACGAAAATAATCTAGAAGAATTATTGTGGGAGGATAACGATTCTGTCTGGTCTGGAAGAATGACGAATGAAGAAGGGATGGAATCAATGTCTATATACGATACCACATCGGCTGAGAGCAAAGGGTTTGATTCATTGGGCTCCTGGGAGGGATCTCTTGAGAATCAGAGCTTTGCAGGCGACCAACGGATATCCAGCACTCTAGTACGAGACGGATCGAAACTGAGCAGAACTGCCGTGGAGGCTGATCTAAAGCTTCTTTCAGATGATGATATTAAAACAAAAATGAATATAAAGGGAGGCAAAGAAGAATTACGAGAAATATTATCTTTGGGATCTGAGGCTCGAACAAGTCTTATGAGAAGCAATATCAGGCTAGTTGTTTCAATAAGTAAAAAATGGATGGGATCGAGTTTTGCAGCAGGTAATAGCAATGGCTCTAGGGCAATCAGTCTTTACAGTGGTGGATGGGATAGACCGAGCCTTGACGAAGTTATCCAAGAAGGAATTTTGGGCCTCGCTCGGGCAGTTGACAAATTTGATCCGAGCAGAGGTCTCCGCTTCAGTACATACTCAACTCACTGGATCACAAGTTACGTAAGACAATCTTTCCAAAGCGCATCAACGGGGTGCTTAAAAGTTCCTTCCCAATTGCATGAAATAAAGGTGAGTGTTCTTCTGACAACTGTTATCAATGCAGACCATATTTACTTGAAATCGACTGACTCGTTTATCAACACACACGCATTCTACAAAAATATAGAATTCCTACAAGGCTCTTATTAAACGATATGTCGATTCCTCCGAGCCTATACCTTCAGAGGAAGCACTTGCTGCTGAATTAGGAGTCTCACTCAACCGTCTGTTAACAGCATTGCGGGTGACAGAGGTGCTTCTTTCAATAGATGAGCCTGTATACAATGGTGGTAATGCGGCATATAAAGGCTCAGGAGCTGGAGGTGACAACGCGGGGGACAATAATTTACTGATGTCTGATAGACTGCAATCTCCAGAAATCCCACCCGAAGAATTTGTTGAAATTAGCTTTCTCAGACAGACGTTGGAAAATGCCATGGCAGCTGAACTGTCACCTCATGAACGAGATATCGTGCGTCTGCGACTCGGTTTAGATGACGGCCAAACACGAACAGTAAGACAAGTAGTAGAGGAGTGTGGAGGAGGTATCACAGTTTCAGATGTTAGATCGGCGGAAAGAAGAGCGTTTAAAAAGCTTAGAAGTCCAAATGCTGTACACACTCACAATCTTGTGCAATTCTTAGAAATGATTGGTGCCGATGTTGACACAACACGGTGGTAGATTATGCCCATGCTACTAATCCTTTAATTGGTCATTTCTTTATCTTCCTGTTTCCTCTTTATTCGTACGTGTTCCGTGTAACCAAAATTAATTAATTTTGTCTTCTGACTTGCTTCTGACCTGAATTTCCCGAAAAGGTGAGTGTATCTAGCCCCCAGTCATCATCTTAAATAACAACGGACATGACATAAGAAGCATCAATGAGGACCTGCGGAACTGTACACGAAGATTGAAGATGAGAATTGTTCATGAGAACTTACACCACTCTATATGAGAACGTTGTTAATTACTTCAACCGTCTACGCAACAATAAAACCGGCGTTCTCTGACTGACTCGACTCTTTGAAGATGTTCAACAAGACCAAACAACTCATTGTTGTAGCCGCTGTCATTTTTCATTCCATGACTGCTGCGAAAAACGTCAATGGAAAAAAGAAATCCAAATCAGGAAAGAAATCATCTCTTCGGACATGGCAATCGGATAGTATCCATTCACATGACATCACAATTAAAAATCAAATACAGCTTGAAAATGAGTTGCCAGGGTCACCCGATTGGATCTTATCAAACCCCGCAATGAACCGGGAAGTTGAGGGTTACATGTCCAGAACTAGCGTCCAAAAAGGAGAGAGAATATTACTCTTTAGTGTGAATCCAAATGCTAATATGACCTTACAGACACCTCCTGCAGAGGTAAAGATAGAAGTGTTTCGGACAGGATATGATGGTGTAGGTGCCCGCAAAGTATTTGGTCCAACTCAAGTGCCAGGAATTGCACAGAAAGTGCCCGAACCAGGTAAAGATGGATTGATCGTTTGCAAATGGTGGGATCCCTATGTTCTCGAAACGAGCGTTTTGTGGACTACAGGAGTATATCTCGTGAAAATGACAGAAATGAATCCAGCATCCATGGCCCAGAGTTATGCAGTATTTGTTCTTAGGGATGATCATCGCAGTAGTACGTCTGCTGCCGATATCATGTTTCAACTCCCTGTCAATACCTACCAAGCTTACAATATCTGGGGCGGCAAGAATTTGTATCGGTGTGTCAATTCGAAGAGATGCCAGCAAGCCAGAAAAGTTTCATTTGATCGACCCTATGCCGCACCCGAAAACAAGGTCGGGGCATTTGGTACTGGTGCAGCAGAATATTTGTCCAATGTGCAGCCCTTCATAACCTACCCAATAAAGACTACCGCTTCATGGAATTATAACATGGTTCGATGGATGGAAAGAAACCATATCGACGTGTCGTATATAACTAATGCAGATGTACATACTCGGCTGCCTAGCTTCCGTAAACCAAAGCTTTTCCTGACTCAGGGTCACGATGAGTATTGGACATGGGATATGCGAGATCATGTGACCTCATGGAGGGACGAAGGAGTTGATCTAGCTTTTCTGGGTTCTAATACTGCATATTGGCAGATTCGATACGAAGATTTTGATCGTAGTTCTACCCCAAACATTTATACAAATGCCGACAATGATAACGTAGCGAACCTGTGTTTGACGAAGAGCCGCGGACGGTTGTCTGCTATCGAAGTATCAAACGGGATCCAGATAAAAGTCAGTATACTTCAGTCAAGTTCAGACTAGTTCGTCCAGAAGCCTCAATGGTTGGCGTGGAATACATATTCCCGCTGGGACATCCATTTGACGAGGATTTGATTGTTGCCAATCATTCACATTGGCTTTATCGTGGGACCGGGGTGAAGGAAGGTGATAAGATCCCAGGTATGCTTGGGTATGAGGTAGATAGGATAAGGGAAGAAGTTCTCCGACCGATGAAAGGAAACAGTGACGAGCCGATTACGAGCATTAGTAAAATTTTTGAAACACCTCTAATCAATCGCAAAAACGAAAAAATCGTAAGCCACGGTGCAATGTACCAAGCAAAAAGTGGTGCCAACGTATTTGGTGCTGGGACGATGCAATGGAGCTGGGGCCTTGATGATTATGGTGTCCAGCAAGGATTGAGAACATCTCGTTTGAGCAGTGTCATTGAGATGATGACTTGGAACTTATTGGAAGCTGCCGGTATAGCTGTACCACATACCTGTTTCCTCTTTATTAGTACGCGTGTTACGTGTAACCAGAATTAATGATGTATTAATTTTGTCTTCTGACCTGAATTTCCCCAGAAGGTGAGCGTATCCAGTCTCCAGTCTCCAGTCTCCAGTCATCATCGCAAATAGCGACCGACATGGCCTAAGAAGCATCAATGAGGACCTGCGGAACTGTACACGTAGATTGAAGATGAGAATTGTTCATGAGAACTTACACCACTCTTTGTTAATTACTTCAACCATCTACGCAACCATCAAACCAGCGTTCTCTGACTGACTCTTTGAAGATGTTCAACAACAAGACCAAACAACTCATTGTTGTAGCCGCTGTCATTTTTCATTCCATGACTGCTGCGAAAAACGTCAATGGAAAAAAGAAATCCAAATCAGGAAAGAAATCTGCAGCCTCGGACTTCGGCTATCTGCAAGCACGGGATGTATGGGCCAGCGGAGGACATGGAGATGGGTGTACTTTTGATAGTGGTGCGAGTACATTCTGGAGCAATAAAGTTTGTTCTACTGTTTTCACTAGATGCGACGACAACTATAAGTTTATCCCCGATATGATAAAGGAATGCAAAGATGGAAACCAGGGCATTTGCGGAAGAGAAAATTAGAGAATGCGTTGATGAAATGGTGGAATGCAAAGATCTCGGAGAAAGAGCTTCTATGAGCGTGGCAAGCAGTTACTGCAACAAGAACTTATTAACTGGAAGGAGCTCTTCACTTTTTCCAGAGTTCTGCGTAACTAATGCAATCGACCACTGCAGAGCAAACTTTTTAAGCGACATTAACGCATATGTTGACGGGCCTAGTGGATGCGACAGAGACTGGCCTTTGAGTAATAAAGATAAGTCCACATATCGAGAGAAATACGAATTGGAGGTGAAGAAGATGGCGAAACTCACGAGTTTGCCAGATTGTTAAAGGTTTCCGTCTTGAGTACAATCATACATGGCTACATATAGAATTCCATTTCAATAAAAATAATCACTGTGAGGATGTGAAGCTTTGTCAGAATTTTGAAAATGTGGTTTCTTACAATTTCTTATTGCTTGACAGTCATCGCTTACAAGAACGCGTCTAGAAAAGTTTGCCCACAACGTGTAAAGAAGACATACCAGAAGCCCACATTTTGCATGTTTCGTAATAGAACCAACATCAGTCTGAAGTTGCAAACAGTTCTATTACCTGCAGAAACGACAAAATACCCAGGACATACCAGCCAGTTACTTATCTCAACTGAGATTTGATTCATCCAAATTCATACTAAGCTGGTCCAAAGAAACTTCATCAAGATTGCTCTCATCTTCCTCCTGATGTTCCTCCTCCTCTTCACATTCATTAATAGTTTCCTACAAGACGAAAATAGTGTTAGCATTTATTGTGCCAGCAAGACTCTGCCATGAATGACAAAACAACTCAAGAATACTTACTGGAGGACAACCCTTTGGAATGATCGAGCTCATATCAAATGCGGGGCTTTTAGTCTTCGATGATTGAGTGGACCATGCCATTGGTAAGTCATCAAAAGAAATAGAATTTGAATTGTTAATGTCACTATCATCCAAATGGGGCCGGTGATCTGGAAGCAATGATTTGTCATCTTTAGAGCCGCGGCGGTAAGCATAAACGCCAAATACGACCATGATCGCAGCTAAGGATGACAAGAGCGCTGCAGACGTTGTGTACGTCTGGGTAGCAGCAGGTGCTCCATTATTGATCTCATTTGTCCCTATGCCATTACCAGACACATTTCCATCTTTGATACACGCAAGCCTCGTGATAGATGGATGAGAGAATTTCAATGTATCACTATTCAAAGCGTCGCATATAAGATCCTGGACGGTGCTAAGTTCACTATCATTACTGTCAAATGTGAATAATGTCATTCTGCCATCAACATAATGACACTCTTCGCCGTTATTAGCGGCGGCACATTCTTTTAAAGCACGTTTTTTTCACTTCGTGTCAGCAAATGGTTAATTTGATAAAGATTAATATGTCCAAATTTGAAATTGATAAGACTCACCAACTTCAGAGATGCTGTCAGCAGGGCCTGCCGAAGCTCCCGCAAGAGCTAGTCTCCGGTCTCTATGTCTCAATCCACTTGACAGTAAACGCCCGCCCTCGCAATCAAAAATTTTAGGCACAATGATCTGTAGAATCATTTTCTCAAGGAATGGCACAACTTCGTCTTTCACAGATACACCATCAGAATATGTTTCAACTTTGTATTTGTAGTCGAGTGAAGTTTCTTCCGTATTTGCAGTTGCGTAAGCATTGAAATTACCTTTTTCGTCAAAATTACAAGCGTTTCTATTTTCACCTTCGCCGCCACCGTTACCTTCACCATCTGGACCTTCGCCATCTGGACCTTCACCATCTGGACCTTCGCCATCTGGACCTTCACCATCTGTACCTTCAGTCGGGCTTATGACTGGGCTCGTCGCTGGAGATTCAGGTGTTTCCGTAGTTGTCGGCGGCGTATTGTTTGGGACGCTCCCTAAGTCATTTATTGCATCTCTCTCAGGTATATCATTAAAATGCCGGTAAATGGGCCATTTGATTAGAAGATTTTTACCATCAGGTGCGATGCCATCAATGCTGGGGTTTTCTCGTTTGAAGAGTTCGAATTCCTTGTTCATTTTGAAATTGCTTTAGTCAATCAACTAATGATTGTGAAGATATATTATGAGAGCTTTGTTTTTTACCGTTGTTCTTTATGCGAGAGGAACAAATGTTGTTTCGTGTTTGCCTGAAAAAGTTCGGGAACTCCACCTTTCTCAACAGACCACATAAATCTCATGACTGTGCCACGAAAGACTGTACCATGAATTATTATAATGGGCAAGCCCATGTGCAAGTCACATTCAAGGCTTATTATAAGACAAAAGTTGAATTCCATTCGTAGCTTTTAGTGTCTAATTTCCAACGGACTGATGTTGTACGGCAACCAAATGGAAAATAACGAACAAAAAAGACGAACGACAAAAATGTAACGTCAATGTACTTTGAGCTTGTACCGACCGATCTTCCATCCGTCCAATTTTCGAAATTGTCACCGAGGCAACAACGACCGCCACCACCCCCCAAAACTGGATAAATGAAAAAATGGCGTTCGGTGTACCTTATCTTTTGAGAGTCCTTGCACAGCTACCTGCATTGCATTGAAACAGAAGGGCAAACCGGAGAAGGAAAAGTTTGCAGCGGCAAAACTGCAGTAGTTAGGATTGATCTTTTACAAGAAGCGATTCAATAAGAGCAACGTAGCTGAAATGGACTCGCCCTTAGCTGCCAGTGCCATCACATTTTTGTCTGGCGCATCATACGGTTTGACGACAGTCGCTATAGGTCAACCGTTCGATACTGTAAAGACCCGCATGCAAGGAATGTCGTCGTCGTCTGCCTCCCACATTGTTCGTGAGTTGTACGCTAAAGAGGGTCTTAGGGGTTTGTATAGAGGTGGGCTTCCTCTGGTGATCGGTGGCAGTGCCATGCGATCAGCTCAATTCGGTGTTAGCGCAAAAGCAAAAGAATTGCTCGAAAAAAACAATTTTCCTAGGTTCAAAGCATTCAATACCTTGGACTCGAACATTCTGTTAGCTGGCATCGCGGGAGGATTTGGCCGCGCGTGCCTAGAAATACCGACTGATTTTTTGAAGATAAGGCGGCAGGTTCAAAGCGATTTGAAGGCTAAAATGGACTTTGCTACCGTTCGAAAGAGTCTCTTTGATGGGAGTTCGATCACATTCGCAAGGAACACAATTCTCTTCTCATCATTTATTTTGTATATCGATTTATCGAAACAAGCTTGTGCTGCTGGATTAGTACCTTCTAGCCTGTGCAATGAAGACTCGACTGGACTCGATCCATTTGCAAAGGGTGCGATCTGTGCTAATATGGCTTGGATAACATGTTGGCCAATCGATGTTGCGAAAACTCAAAGACAGAGTGGAAATTATGATGCTTGTACTAGCTCTTTTGATTTACTGAGAGACAATATGAGACAAGGAAAGTTCTTTAGAGGTCTCAGCCCTGGCTTAATACGATCATCGTTAGCCAATGGGTCAAGCATGGTTGTTTATGAAGCGGTGCAGTCATATTTATCAAACTTGTATGGAATCAAACGGAAAGACATGATGTAATGTAATTATTTAGAGTCACGATAAAACACACACCTAGTTGATTTTTTTGTGGCACTTTACGTGTACTCGTATACGTCGGCCTTGATGTTGATGGACACAACCGAAGCTATCAAAATAATTCACTCAGCATTGTCTCTCATGTCTTGTTTTTAATTACTTTATGGCAATGTCAGTTGCTTGGCGAAGTACACGTACTGTACGTGTAGAAAACGAATTTGCACCTACATGGTTTGCTGTATTGTACCGCCGGTACCAGGCACAGTCTATAGTGCGACTCTCTAGCTAGAAATAGATTGCCGTTTCACACTAATGAACCGTTCTTTCTCCTCTCTAGAGTCCACCCAAATTCCCTTTCAAGCCGCCCACCAATATATTCTAGCCGCTTTGCATTGACACCAAGATCTGACATTCCAAGTCTGCTAGAACTCCTCACATCGAATTTTTGAGACTGCGGATTAAACCAACATTCAAAATCATCAATATATCCAGCTTTGTAGCTCTGGAATTGAACATACATGTATTTTCCCTTCTCGTCATATTCGATTATTTTGAAGCCACCACCATCTATCCCATTCTGACCAACCTGATAGGTGTCAATGACTTGTTTCAAATCCTCAATAGATTTTCCACCCCATGATGGTATGAATCGCGCAGGAGCATCAGCAAATGGCGCGGAAGAACACCAACAGTTGGGAGAATTTCCACATTGCTTTAAACCTGTGTACGATCCCTTCGTTTTCGATGCACGTTCCAGATGCCCCAGGTCTGTTGGTTGTGTTCCTGTTTGGGGTATCACATCGGCATATTTATTATCGAGCCGATTTTCAAAGGCGTTGGCTGCTTCAGTAACTGACGAGCAGAGTGTGAGGGAGGATAGGAGGGAGGCGCCTACTGTTAGAAAAGCTCGACGGCACTTTCCATTTCCTTCTTTTATTTGTTCTGTATTTGCTGACGACGATTTCAAGCCAATGCTACCAGCATTAGAACTTATGCGTGGAAGAGTAGAATATCCTAATGTGCAAGGTAAGAAGGAACTAGATACAAATCCAAGAACAGCAATCGCTAAGAGCTTTCTATATGAAGGCATCTTGGACGTAGCATACATACTGTATGATACATTTGAACTCATTTCAAGATGACGTTCGATTTGAGATTGTGAAGAAAGGAAAAGGGGATTTTCTCTTTCAACTTTCTCATCTACTCATGACTCATTTTACGTCATTCGTGACTCTGGCTTTTGAGGCATTTTGGTTGGTCGGCGAACCAGACGTCAGGACAACAACAAATAATAGGTGACAACGCTTCGTGACAACAACACAACGCAATAAGCATTACATGTTTCATTTTTATCAGTTGCTGAATCAATCCTTTCGCTGCTGCTGGTTGAGTAACTCTTCCACATCCTGAATTGCAGTCAACTCTACACAATTCAGTCAAGCGTGTGCTTCTTTCAATAATCTTCAATTTTGGGCTATTAGAGTGCAATCGGAACCCCGAATAGAAGAAACTATTCCACGATGAGAGTGAACACACACAAATTCGTGTTGCTTGTTATTCTGCTTGCCAGGGTGAACATATCCAGCTGTGAGGCTTCAAACAATAAAAACATCACGGCTGCAGATGATCAGAGTGTCGATGAAATGAAACAGCATAAAAGTGGCATAAGTAAAAGCATACCCTCAAACAGAAATGGCGAAGAATATAACAAGCGAATCAAAGCAAACAGAGAACGATGGAAGCGTACATTTTCGGAAATAAAGTCTATTGTAGTAGATTTTAAACCAGAACACAACAAAACTGAACGGAAAGAAAGAACCAAACTTTTCGACCAATGGAAATTGTTCAGCGAACAATCCACCCTTCCACAATCTATAACAAACAGTACAGGTGCAATATCTGCTAACAATAAACGACCAAGTGGTTCTCGGCAGCGTTTTGATGGATTTCAATCATGGGAGAAACTTCTTCAGCAGTGGGTAGACGATTCAGGATATTTTATGAACTCAAAAGTGCCACTGAATCAAGATGAAAGTGCTGAGATACCTATCCCGGTGGAATTGAGAAGCGAGAAGAAGACAAAATTCTCTCCAAGGCCAGCGAAAGCAGGAGAAGCAATTCTTCCCCATACTGATATTGGGGACAAGTCGAAGAAAATATGGATCGTTACGACAGCATCTCTGCCCTGGATGACTGGAACAGCTGTGAATCCTCTACTGCGTGCAGCATTTATGACCGCCGGGCGAAAAGAAGCTGGTGGTAAAGTCACTTTGATGTTGCCATGGCTAGAAGGTGAAGCCGATCGCGACAAGATCTATGGCAAGGAGAGGAGTTTTGATACGTCAGAAGAGCAGGAAGAATGGATTAGAAGTTGGCTAAAAGATACAGCTGGCCTTAAGGAAGCTTCTGAAGTTCTCAATATTGCGTGGTACATCGGTCGCCATGAAACACTAGAGAATTCAATTTACAGTATGGGGGATATTACAGCAATGATACCAGTAAGTCTCAAAGGATGGTGTTGTTTGTCGCAAGCATCGTGTAAGCTACTCGTATACTAACTCTTTTCTTTTTCCGGCAGGAGGAAGAAGTCGATATTTGTGTTCTTGAAGAGCCAGAGCATCTGAATTGGTATAGAGCACCAGGGAAAAGGTGAGCACCTTTGATACATTCATATTGTTCAGCCCTTTCATCATGCTCAATTTCTTTTTAAATTCCTTCTTTCGCTTTAGTTGGACAAATAAGTTCAAGCATGTTGTCGGCATTGTGCATACAAACTATTTCGCGTACGCCATGGACCAACCTGCAGCATACTTACGGGTGAGTTCGTGAAACCTTATTTATTTGTCTGCATCAAAGGTTGCCACTTTTCACTTACGTTATTAAAATGATAGGCTCCGGGCATGCGTCTTGTGAGCTCCTGGATGTGCAGGGCACATTGTCATAGAATAATCAAATTGTCTGGAACGCTTGGAAACTTTGCTCCAGAGAAAGAATTAATAGAAAATGTTCATGGAGTGCGAAATACTTTTCTGGACTATGGAGTGGAGCTGAGCAAAACATTGAAGTCTTCAAAAAGGAAACCTCACCCGGTGTTCGGTCCAAATGCTGAGCCAAAGGTATATTTTATCGGAAAAATGCTTTGGTCGAAAGGTATTGGATCTTTGATGGAATTGCTGAAGTACGCTGAGGAAAGTGCAGACTTGAAAATTGATTTTGATATGTACGGAGGTGGACCAGACTTTGATGAAGCTAAAGAAAGATCGAACAAAGTTGGACTGTCCATGACCTTCCATGGCCCTGTGGACCACGCAGCTCTTGCTCCATCCCACAAAGTAAGTATGATTTTCAGATTTTGACTATTTAACAAACATGCTTCTTACTAAGCAAAATCCTCCGCAATAGATCTTTGTGAATCCATCTCTGTCGGAAGTACTTTGTACAACAGTGGCAGAAGCTTTAGCCATGGGAAAATTTGTCGTGCTGCCGTCTCATCCTTCAAACGATTTCTTTGCACAATTTCCCAATTGCCTGACTTATGCAAATAAAGAAGAATTTGTTGGTAGGTTTATATCGTTGTATCAATATCCGACCAAAAATTCCTATGAACTTTAACCAATCTTTGTTATCCCCGAATGCAGGAAATTTATACTATGCACTGACTCATTCTCCAGAACCTTTGTCTGAAGAATGTGCATATGCTTTGTCATGGGAGGCAGCCAACGAAAGATTCGCAGCTTCTGGATGCATAACTGAAAATGAAGCAGAGGAGTTTGCAAGAATTATGGCTTCAGATGAGGGTGGTATTGAGGTGTGTAGTTCATTTCTCTTTTGCATAAGTCAACTTTGAAATACTCTTAACATTATCCGTTGGATTTTTATCAGATCGGATTGCCCCCCATTATCGAGAATGAAAAGCGCCGAGAACAGTTGTCGAGAACAGTTACAAACACGAGAGAAATATATAGAGAATTCAGGTCGAATCTATCTCAAGAAATACGCCAAAGTAAGATTTTGCCGTTGGATATTCAAAATCGCATGTTGACTGAGCTGGACAAAAGATTAGATCTTGATGTTGATGAACTACTATCTTCACCAAAGCTGAAATTGCAATTATCCCCAGCAGAATTAGATCGTCAGCTTTTGGATCTCTATAAAGCTGTGACTGACAACCCCAGTTCTGATTTTATGAGAACAGTGCTACTAGGGGGAAAGCATGTAGGAAGGCAGGGATATTACCTCAAACAACAAGCTTTGAAGGCAAAGACTAAAGACCGCTTGGAAAATGCACAGACTAAAGCCGCTTTACCTCAGTTTTTAGACGACTTTGGTGGTGGAGACGCAACGAAATGGGTTAAAAAGACACTTCGACGCAATTTAAAACCAAATGATAGCCACACATTTTTGCCAGAAAAAAAAAAAGGCTCAAACAAAAAGAGAGAAGGAAAAAGTTCAACTAATAAAAAAGACAATCCCACTATGATGACCTCTATCCAAAATCCGCACTCAAATAGGGTATTAACCAGGCACTCTTTCCCGAATCATCATCAACGGTTTGCCCGCATAAGCTCGAGAATTCCATCACTGCTAATCTAAAAAGAGAGCCTAGGAAATACGTTAAAAATAAGTTAGTCTTTCACAGTTTCAAAGTTTCATTTCAAGAAATAATCCTTACGTTCTGGTTGTTGCACCCCTTGCTAACAGCTACGAGAGTATGACCTATCCTCTCTGTACTCTCGTACTGAAGTTATAAGTTTTTGGGG
>Ga0115005_10000721_pt1 | contig 25618 bp, 22 predicted proteins | sample ArcOceMetagenome_FD_87163 | JGI IMG/M metagenome (GOLD analysis project Ga0115005, IMG submission 87163) | Marine eukaryotic phytoplankton communities from Arctic Ocean - Arctic Ocean - Greenland ARC118M Metagenome | ecosystem: Environmental > Aquatic > Marine > Oceanic | place: Arctic Ocean...
GGATGCGCAAAAACAGATGTTGGCAAAGCTCAATCGGAAATAGTGATTTGGATATAGATATACGTGTATGTGTAGGCTGGAATGGCATGGCATGGATGCAACATTACATGGCGAATAGTGGAGGGTTTTTAGATGTATGTGAAGCAATAATTGTCTTTACATGTTGAGGTTCATGTTTCATTTCATTTTACCCTTCTTCTTAACCTGACCCCCAACTCTTGCAACCTCTTTCTTATGCTTAAATGGTGCGTGACCACTTGCTATCGCCATTTCGTCAACTTTATAATACACCGGAGAGTATCCATCATCTTTATCTTTGAAGTAAGCAAGTGCACCGTCTTCGCCCTCAAAACTAGGCAGAATATCCACTACAATGAGCTGTTTGTGTAGGGTTGACATGGACCTCGCAAGCGTCTGAATAGTCATCCAATTCATGCACGATTCTGAAACTACGTGGACACAAAAATCAGAGTGGACATTATCAGGATCGTCCGCATAGAGCACAAGCTCACATCCAAATTGTAAACCTGAATGAACCCTGTAACCCTTTTGTTCGAAGTGCTGTCTGGCCACTGACACCCTTTCTTCGAAGCATGGTAACTGCACTTGAGGCATGCTCGACTGACTACTTCCAGGGCGATGCCGCTCTACGAGAATTAATCTTGCCCAATACAGTATGATTTGCCTGTAACATTCAACATGCGATGTGCAGGGTTCACTGTACAATAGTTCGTTTGTTTCGCCCCTGTTTGTGTTGTGGTTGTGGTGGTGTTTGGTGGTTGTGTTTCGGGTTTCGGTCACAATGTTCGTTGTGTGCGCACCCGTGTGCGCGCAGCTGGTCATTCATATCATATTCAAACACCCACAAACCGCTTTTCAACGATGCTCACATTTTAAAAACAAATAATATTATAAAACTTCTCCTTTCTTGGTATCTTTTTGCTTTCCCTTGACCATCTTCAAATCTACTACTGAAGTCAAGAACCATCTGGATTGGAATTCGAGCGATCGACTGACTCCAAAGCATTGTCCCACTGCAACTGCTTGAAGAGGGAGGCAGCAAGTAAGCAATATTGTATATCAACTATAATGCCTCTTTCTTTTGATGCGAGTTACACATATATTATAAAGTAAGATCACGTCCTCCCTATGACTGACTCTATTGCACCCTTTTACTATCACGCAATTGTGACTGATTGATTACCAATTCGTTCCTATCTAGCTATACCTTTAGTATAGTACTTTTTCCTCCATTTACTCCTGAATAGATAGCTGGTGTGGTCGTGATGGACTCTACTCATCCTTTCTCCAATTCTGTGTCTTGTTATGATGATTGTCCCAACAGTTTTGTCTTGTCCCCATTCATCCGGTACTCCACTTTGCATTGTCGCCCTTGACTTTGGCCCTTCATTCTTTCTTCTAGATAGCCATGACGTATACCATTCTTCTTCCCACTGTCTTGGATACTTCACTCCTTTCATGGTGATATTAATTGATGGTACAAATTCCTGCTTGAGACGCTTGTGGATACGGTCCTTTCTGATATCTGTACCAGGTAGTGTTCAAAATAAAAAGAGATGTAAGAGGAAGAGTGTGACAGAGGCATTTTGAGTATAATGCTTCGATAACGTACCAAAAAAGTCTGCAGTCTCCATGAGACTCGTTGTGGTCGTCATTTCTGTTCCAAGCTTCTCCCATTCAAATTCCTCTTCAGTACGCCTCTGATCAGCTTGAACCGCAAGTTCTATAGATTCACTGAGAACACCTTTGTATCCCTCGTGTAAACGGCTTCTATCTTCATCTGGTAACTTCCAATTTGTCACACGGAATGGTGTAATAGATGGATGACGTTTGAATATTCTAGTTGTCAGGACTTTCTTCGTTGCCTGCACCCCACCAACATCGGGAAGTCTGGAGAATTCTTCGCGACAAGCTCTTCTGTCAGCATTGTACAGCTGGTCCATTTTACTTTCGAAGTAAACCCTATTGGTGTCAACTCTAGGCTCCTCCTCATCGGATAATGATCTACTCATCCGTCTTTTTGTCACTCCCTTTTCTTCTCTCTTTTCGAGGCGAGGCTGATTTGTATTCATAGATATGGGCTGGTTCTCTTTCTTCTTACTCGAATGCACAGGTTTGTCCTCCTCTTCTTTTTCTGCAATATCATTGTTGACGCTGAGTTTTTCAAAATCATTTGTCAAAGCTTCCTCGCGATGTTTCACATATTTGACATGTTTTTTGGGGTTTCTTAGAATAGCTTTGAACATGGAGATTTCAAACTTTTCAGCTTCTGCAGCATCAATCATGCTAGAATAATTCTGTGCAGTGATGTTCTTGGTCTCTACGAGTTTCACAGCTTCCCTAATTAAACGGGATAAGCGCTGTGCAGGAATGTCTTTCTTTGCAGTAATATCTTTTCTTTTCTTCATTTTTTCGTCGAATGCATCGAGGACAGGAATGATGGGGACCTTATCTCTCCTCGCATAGAATATAATGTATTCAAGACTTGAAGCTTCAGGCCACTCTTTGTCCGCAAATTCAATTGCCTTGTCAATATGAGAGTTCAGCAACCCTTCGTTATACTGGACTTCTTCCTCGTCTTCGTCAGGGAATGTATATTTGTCAACGTCTTCAGTATCAGGATTATCTTCTTTTCCATCTCCTTGAGCTTCATCTTCTGCAGTTGCACGTACAGGTGGATTCGAATTATTTGCTGCTTTTTCTTTAGAGTTGGAAGGATTGTTCGCTGAATCGTTGAGGCTGTCAATGAATGCACTGATATTCATTTGTGTCGCATTAGATACCATTCCCTCAGCAATGAGAGAATCGTCGCTAGAAATATCTGAATCTGAACTAGGGGCGATCTGTATGTCTGCATCTTTACCAGTATCATCAACAAGTTGCTGTCTTTCTTGCTTCTTCCCATTGACATGGTCAATGACGGCTTCAATATCAGAGAAAAAAGCTTGTTGTCCACCACCATTTGATGACTCGTCACTATCGATGCTACTGTTGGAGCCGAGACTTTGCCTCCTATCACGAGATGATCTCATTGCTGACCCGTCACTTCTATGGTCGTGATGGTGTAAGGAAGACATAGATTGTGCAGTTTGCCTTCGCAAAGCTGCACTTCTTGTTTGGATAGCAGCAATAGCTGCTTGCACATTTTCGGATGATGAAGGCAATATACGGCCCCTATCTGATTTATCATGTGATCTATCCAGCGCTTGCCGGGCTTGCATGTTTCCAGTATGGACTAAGGATCCACCTTTCATTTTTATATGATGGTTGATTCGATTATACAGCTTAGGTCTCCTTTGCCACAATACGAGTAAGAAGTCTTTACACAAAATAAAAGAGTGAAGAAGGGAGGAGCTTATGGGTCCGTTGAGTCTCCGTCCATCTTCAATCTCGCTGATTCTTGCCAGCATCCAACAAATCTAGCCAATAATTTTGTCCAACACTCGCAAAATGCCACGTTTCAGCTTATTTATAAGACAAAAACACAATTCAACGTATTGAAAGAATCAATCTGGTTCTCTTGGTCTTTCGCAATTTCAAATTATGAAAGAAGTTTTTAATGTTCAATTGATTTATTACACTGCACGTACACGTACTGAATAAAATGATTCGATTCTTTTATAAAGAGGAAATAGATCCTTTGATTTGTGCAGATGCTGCAATGGTTTACGAGGATTTCTCATGCGTGGATTGGTATTTTATACAAGTAGCGAGACAAATGGAATAGAAAAAATGGTGAACATGTGAAATACCCGGTACAGATATTGAATATGGGCTACGTGTACAGTATATTTTGTACTGTTTTAGTGAAAATGAATGCAGCAGCTGTGTGACTTGAAACACTCAAGTAACACTCTTGTCGCAGAGCTATAAACTATACGCCAGGTTAGGGTTGGACTGTTGTACTTAAAAAACCGAGCTATGTCTAGTAGCACCAAGCGTAGCACTGACACGAATAATATTAAGATGCCGCAATTTCAAATTGGCTGTACAAGTATTGTATGTCAATGGTCAATGTACCGTACGTACGGTACATAAACCAAGTCAATTTCGACATTTGAAAATAAAATATGATTCGTATCCCTATAGGCATGGGTTCTCTAACTGAAATGATGGGATATGGGATGCACGATGATCAAAATCAACAATCAACAATCGACCGATCCAACAATCATCAACCACACTCATCTTCTGTCTACGAAAACAAACAACATTTGGTTTTAACTCGGTTGCTTTGTGTGTGCGACATTGGAAAGTGAGAACTCGTTGCTAATTCGCGCATTGTTTTGATACCATAATCTGATTATGACGAACTTTCTCGATGAAGCCCAAAAATCATTTACACAAATAACATGCAAAACTGTGAGATCCATCCTCTACGAATGTGCAGCAGAAATCCTTCGACGAATAGTGGGCCCACGAACAGAATCCCTTCGCTGTGACAACACAAATGATACTTCACCGCCCGATGAATCTACGACTGCACCTACGCGTTCAATGGATCATCATTCCATTCAAATCACCCAACAGGATATCGATCTAGCATACAAAATTACGGACAGAATTGGGAGGCGATGGGTGGAGAAATTGATTGTCACTGATGACGATCATAATATAGAAACATCCAGAATTGTAAAACTAGTGTTGCAGAAGAGGAATTTTTTGGAAGCAAACTATCTTGACGATTTGAGAGAATTGGATTCTTTCGATCGACAAACTCAAGGGCGAGACGAGATTGGAGAAGAGTCCTCCGTTGATTCAAATTCCAGTAAAGAGATTCCGAGCGCTGAAAGTCAAATACGCGTAGCTTCCCCATCAGAAGTACTTGTAGAAGTCCAGCAACAACGAAAAGAACATGATAATGACAAATCACTGTCAACTATCAAACAATCCACACCTTACTCAACCCTCCTGAAAATCGGACAATTGGATCCGTGTCACCTAAACTCTAGCACAATCGACAATGGTACAGCAGAAGAATGGCACCCATTGCCAGCCGTCGAATCATCTCCTCAATCATCTTCACTTGTTCATATTCCAAACCCGTGTATACTGCCACCTGATCAAATAAAAGGTCAGAGTGAACATCAATTATACGGTCTGCCAGCTTTGCAAATGGCCAAAACCATGAATATTCGAGAACAAATCAATATCATTGAGGAAATGGGAATACGTTGTCAAGATGGTACCATAGATATGGATAGCAATGGTGGTGAAAGGCTAACACCTAACTATGGGCATACGATGTGGCCGTATGGCTGGGATCTTATACAGGATCAAGCAGAGAAAAATCACGAGAGGTTACATCCACATAAGTTGAAGAAGGGTTCAGGTCGCAACATAGACGATGATGGTTATGAAGAAATGGTGGAGGTCATTCCGAGGTCTTTGTTGGATGATGGATTAGTTTCTACGGAAAGCACTCAGGTTGGGGGCAGAAATAGTGCGAATGAGCAGAATGACATGGATAGTGGAAGAAACGGAATAACACCTGTTGAAGATGAACCGATTTTTGTGGGCGTGAGTGATGGAGGGGATACGCAGCGTCTATCTGCAACGAAGGTTTTTGAGAAGACCATAATGTCTTTAAGGATAAAGAGAAAACGGGATGAGAGTAAGAGGGGTACGAGTAATGGAGAAAACAGAATCTCTGTTCGAGATTTGGAAGCTCAAAATGTAGTTAGCAAGAAACCCTCTGCCTACGGTGATCGACAGTGGAATATCGATCAAATTAAAAATGAGTTGGGAGAGGATGTAAGAAACAAACTAGAGCAAACTATGCTTCATAAAGATGAGGAAACAGCTCGAGAACATTGTTCTTGCCGGGGGTCGTTGAAAATGTTGGGGAATATTCATTTATGGGAACAATTACGCTCAAATCAATGGAAAGGAAAAATGGACGAAGTACCATGTGAGGGCGGGGAGGACATGCAAAGTGATGAGAATGCGGACAAAAAAACATTGAAATTGAGAAAGTCGGCACATAGGAAAGCAAAAAAACAGAGACTGTATCCGAATTATGAAGCAGGGACAAAAGGATATCATGATTCAAAATTTACCAGTAAGATCATCTGGGCTGAAAAAGGCAGAGAAGGTGCGACTCCGGACAGTATTCATGTCGGTAGTGATAATCAGTGCATGGAGCTTGATCTTGCAGATTGTATCATTTCACTGGTTCCATCACACGGTACTCCTGTCCCGAGGAAAATGCTGGCGTTCCGAAGCCTTGAAATATCTCTTTCTGATTAATTGTGAACACACATCATCATTCAATGCAAATCAATTTCAAAAAATTATATGGAAATCCTCTTCACATTTTCATTTCCTTTCTCTACTCTACACGTAATCTATTAGAAAGTGAGTGCGTTTCGTTGTCACAAAATCCCTAATAGTTGTAGTTACGAGCAATTCGTCCTTCATAACTATCGTGAGAATAATCATCGTCGTCGGAGTCATCAGAAGATTCTTCATCGTAGGAAGCATGTCTCTGTTCTTCACCATAGTCATCGAATGACTTCTCATTACGCCCATCGTAGGAATCTTTGTTTTCATTAATAGCCTCCTCTCTTGCTGCTTCCACCATTTTATTCATAATCCTCTGCGTCTTTTTAGCGATGTTCTTGAGTTCGAACTCAGCATCCTGTGCAACATCTCTCAGTGTGGCACCTATTGCTTGACCCAGGATGTTTTTCTTCTTAACGAATATGACCTCTTCATCATCATCCGATGAATCTTCATCGTAAGTTTCATCAGGATTCGAATCATACATATTCGTTACAACATCAAGAAAACGGGCAAAACTGAAGTTGTCGTTAAGGGACAACTTGGCAAGTGTCTCGCCGTTATCAGATCTAGTTTCCCATGAATATGGCATATCAAACACAAAACCAGTGTCACAAGAGTCCAATAGCATTGTGACAGTAACGTCTTCGGCCATGCGAACAAGAAGAGATCTAATAATCGACTTTTCAGAGATTATTCCTCTCTCCTTGAAGTCCACAGGGGCGAAGGTTTCATCATAAGTATCGCCAGCTGAGGGTGTATCCAACACTCGGCCTCCGTGACCTGAAAATTGGATAAAAACGGCGTCGCCTGGTCTGCTTCTAAGTGCGATTCCTTTCAACGCAACAAGGATGTTCTGGTGAGTAGGTTTTTTGTGATATCTGTCGTCGATTAGTACAGTCATGTAATCTTCTTGTTCAGGAAAGCCATGTACATTCACAACGTAATCTTTCATAACTTGTACGTCATTATGGCTGTTTCGTAGCTCTCCGCGACCCTTGTAATTGCAGCCAACAAAGAGGGCAAACTTTCTGTTTAGTTTTGGATCAAAGTCTGCTGGCAACAAATGGACGGGTTCGTTCATTTCAAATTTCCTACTAGTGGTGAGAGTAGGTACTTGTGAATGACCTTGATCCTCCATCTCGTCTTTCATCTTTCTAATCAAAGAACTCCATGTAAGCGTTGCTGTGCCTGCTGTCTCCTCAAATTGCAACGACCCGAAGGATTGATCCTCGACAATAGAGGCATCGTCGTCATCAAAAAGATTATCGTCAACAGCATAGTCAAAGCTGTCAACTTGGCCATCATGAATCATGACATCACCATTTTCGAAGTCATACAGAGCTTTCAGAAGGGAATTACAAACAGCTCCTCCCTTCGTTCTACCAGGTTCTACTACCTTCGCATTGATGCACATGCTCTTTCAAGGAAGGAAATGATTTATTAAATGAGGACAGAGTTCAAAAATAAAGAGAGAGCACAGCCTATTATTTGCACTCACATCTTTAATTTCTCTATCATCAGTGCGGTCAAGATTGCATGATGTTGCCCCAATGATTCTGATATCACACGGAATGAAAGCATCCGCCTTTTTCGCATATTCTTTGGAGGTGAGAGTTGTCACAGTCCTTCCAAGAAGAGGGTCGTCACGCCAGGTATAGGGAAGGTTTGAAGAATGCTCCCCAACAATTTGAAGGTATGCGAGAAGATCTTGCTTCTCTTGCTCTTGATCAATTTCATCCTCTTTCATCATCTTGGATTCTGCCTTTTTTGACTTTTCCTTCATTGACTTTTCTGGCTGTGGTGCCCCCCTTGTCTCCATTACTCGTACGTCTTCATCAGGGCCTTCTGAACGAGCGCCACCTGCTGATCTTTCATCGCTGGAAATTGATTTATCATCAGATCGGGCGTGCAATTTCTCTGTATCAACTAGGTCTGCTTCAACATCAGCATGAGTGTTTCCCTGGGGCTCAGGTGCGGGGCCTTCAAAACTAGACGCTGCTTGTCCCATCCTTAGCTAATGGTGGTGGTGGAAGGAGGATTTGTTTGACTGTGAGGAGCCAATTGTGAGCCAGAGGTATCAGGTATCATGTATCAGGTATCTATCATACCATAATAAATTGCAATTATTGAAAAACATCGCCGAAATCGGCGTTAAGCTGAATCAGAGCAAAATAGTCGACGGGGCCCAAGCAAAAATAGTCGCCAAACGGCCCAAAGAGTGTCGTCCAACGGAACTGGGAAGCCACGTTTCTAAACACTGAATTGATATTGAACCGTATGAGCCACCGGCGGTGCTGACGAGGGGGGAGAATAGAATGATCATTGATACAGTTATTCACGATGATACGAAGCCGTCATGTTGGTCGTAAAATCCTGAATCTAGGGGAGAGTGTTCACCTTCTTCGTCCGAGGAAGCATCAGAATCATACATAGTATTCATTCTCTTTGGGACAGCTCGAGGACCAGATTTTTCCTTGTTTTGACTTAGAAGTTTAGCAAAACGCCCATATTATAGTGCTTATTATCTCAATTTACCCAAGTTTCACCTCCCAACCCATCCATTTTGAACACTTTTTCGGATTACGTCGTTTCGCATCTCGACCATCCACCACAAATGTTTTATATTCTTTTGAACACTTGTTTGTTTCTAAATAGGAACTGAATGTATTTTTGGCCATACCAATCACTTTTGCAACTTGATTCTTTGATGATGTAAATTCTTTTACCGGATGCTTGTCACGTACATGAAATCGTTGTCCTGGTAAAAATTTGCCTCGCTTGCTACGTGTAGTAAGAAGGGCAACCTTATTATTAATTAATGATCAATCGCTTGGATCAATACTGGTAATCAAAGCTACTCATTGAACACGGGCATGTGTCAGGCTTTCTGTCTTTGATCCCAGATCTTAGGCAGCTACGGCAATGACCCTTGATGCTATTGATATGTTTCTTAAGATAGAAGGTGGTGATTTTAGTTTCATTAGGATGCTCTCCGTTATCTTGGAAAGCATTCATACTTATTTCTTATTTTTATATTATTTTTATTTGGGCACAATTTCAAATTTGAAATTGCAACCATTTTTCGGGGGCTATTGAAAATTCCTGCCACGTAGAGGGCAACCATTTTCCACGTAAGCTCAACTAAATTTCTCGAACGGCGCGGAATACTATGGTGTCGGAATTCTTCCGCCGGCAATTTGCTCGTTGTGTTTCTTTCCAGGGAATGGAAGATGAAATTACAGTATCATAGTTTGGAAGTTTGATTTGATTACAGTAACCATTGATTGTTTGATAAGGTATCACACATCACACACGAAAGTACAGTATCAGGTAGCGCTTAACTCTGAAGTACTTCATACGAATCTGTTTGACAGCACGCATACATTCAGCGTACACAACAAATAAATTGCCTGTGCCAATCACTGAACAAAATATGTCCTCCTCCATGCCTGACGATGTATCGCATGAACATTCACAAGACGAGTGCGATTCTTGCTACTGTCCAGAAATGGATTTTTCGCTACATTCTTTAGAATCGTCTTCGCTTGCGGATGACGATGACTATGCCCTCACCACGATTTTTGAGACTTGTTCTCCCTCGTTGGATTCGGTTCTGGGGCGTCTCTCGCTCGAAGAGAATCATACAAAAACCGATATCAACACCGCTACGTGTACTGCCCCAAGTTCTCACTCACTCAATCCAAGTCAAGCGCGCAAGGCAGATTTTGAATCTTCGCCTACATCCGTTGCCAGCCTTGTACGCAAAAAAATCGCAACGAGATAAATTGGAGAGTTCTCAAGAACAGAACTACATTTTTGGGCAACTTGATTGAGGTGACACTTTGATGTCCCAAGTCCATTTTCTGGGGGGGCCTTTTCCTTCTATGTCTCTGTCACCTGAATGTACATCATTGCACGTACGTGGTGTACCTTCACATTTTTCACAGTTTCAAATACATGATCACTCTATTGAAAAATATATGTTCAATGTATCGCTCGCTATATGCTAAATTAATAAATGTAATTTCATGAAATAACTAAAACTGAACTGATAGAAATCCAGGTCTTTTAGATATGTAAAAAGTGGGCGTTAAAAGATTAAAAACCATTGTTTTATGGTGGTTTGAGTGTGCGATTCGGTTGAATCTAGGTTATATTGGGTGTTCTTTTGATAGATGCCGTTCTTCTTCTGTATTTCTCCGTTTTGCCTGAATGATACCAATGCTGGGGAATGTTCTTCTGGTTCCATTTACTCTCTCCAAGGGTTATAAATGCTCCTAAGGCCTGTTCCAATGTATATTTCTCTCTAAGACTGGCTAACACTGAGGAATGTCCCGAGTTGTCGTCAACAATTCTAACTGTTTTACTCCAAGTGGGCGCGGAAAAGACCAGTACTCATATAATGTAAACCACAAACAAGTGGGTAGTTGATATAAGAAAAGGAATTTAGTTAGTTCTACGATACACGTAATTGCTTGCTGGTGTCATTTCCGGATAGCTGTGATTATGAAGTCCCTAACGGAGTGCATGTCAGCGTCCTGGTAGCTTCGGACATCAAACAATATTTCATCAGGGTCGCCATCCCGAATCTTATCCTTCAAATAGCTGGCCCACGCCGTGTATGCATCCCCTCCTTTATTCATCAGGTAAGAATCGAAGGCGCTAGGATTAGATTTCTTTCGCGATTTGGGCAGACAGCAAGGACAAAGAATCAACGCTTTTATCGAAGGTATACGTTCAAACAAATCGATGGCTCTTTCAGATAAGTTCCCACACAGATGCATTCCAACCAACACCGCAGTCTTTTTTTGGTCAGTCTGCCGATCGACTTCTTGTTCCATTTCCTTAAAGAATTGATCGCCCATTATGTCACGGGACAAGTAGGAAGTGTTGCCATCCTGTAGAAAATGTGGCACTAAATGTACAGGAAGTTTATCTACCGCTAGGAAATTATTTTGCACGCATACTTTGGGAGGGAAAAGTACTCCACATAGTGCTGTCGTGAGACTCTTACCAGCACAAAGATCGATCAAAAAGGTGTTTTCGAGGTGCAAAGTCGACGAATTGGTTTTTGGCAGCAATCCTAATTCGGTGCAACAATCGTGGACAGCATGTAGGATCGAGTAACTCTCTGATATTTCTTTTCGTAGTTTGTTTTTGTTACTTATCCCGTGATATTCTATTTCACATAGTTTCTTGTAGGCTTCTCCAGATTGATGTGATAAAAATTGATCCAGATATTTTCGAGACGTGTATCTGTCTTTGTTGTCTATTTGTTGGACAGATTCGCTACTCTCGAGTTCCAATTCTCTCGCCTCGGCTAGATCCTGATCATACTTAACAAATGTCAATTTTGTTGGGAACTTGACAAAAGAATTGCATATTGGGCACATTTCACGATTTTTTGTTTTGCTACATATTCCAAGTATTCCAGTCGGTTCTTTCTCCCCCTTCTCTGTCTGTAAACGTTGGAGTAGCTCCACAGCATCGGAATTTTGGTGCTGAATGGCCAGTTCTTGCACAGTCATCCCTGAAAACTTGCCACGCCCAAATTTATCTTTCCAAACAGCACCTGCGCGAACAAGTTTTTCAAGTGCGAGGGCCCCTTTGCAGTTGGTAATAGCAAACACCACACAATTATATCCTTTGGAATTGAATGCATTCACATTTGCACCACGCGAAATTAAATAGTCTATCACAAGTCCTTGTTGATTATGAATGAGCGCGCTGTGTAAAGCCGTATTCTTTCCTGTGGAGGAGATGTCGACATCCAGGTCTTGATTATGTTCTAGTAGGGATTGAATAGCTTCTACATCGCCTTGCCTACAAAATTGTTGTAGGGTTGTTTTGAGGTTGTTTTGGTTCGCACTGTGAGCGTGTTGGACTCGTTCTAACATATTTCAGTAAGGATCTTTGACACACCAATAGTTCTGAGGATCTACTCCACTTGTGGTTACGTAGCAGTCAGTAGGCTGTGGGCTATGAACTGTGAAGTTTCGCTCGCTTCGCTTGTTGTGTTGTTGTACATAAGTACACTAACTTACTACAGTACATAGAGTTTGTGGTTTTGTCAAGGTTTTGTGGCTTGTGTCGGCTCATTTTTGCTATCTAGTAGAATAGGGATAGGGATGGTTTCGCGCGCGCTCGCCATCAAGCATCTTTACAAAGCAAGTAAAAGTATGATTATAAATTTTAATTATAAAGATCCTCAATGAGAATTTAGCCAGTAGCCGGCCATGAGCGTTATCTAGAGAGGGTAGAGTGCTGTAGAAGCTATTAATAAATAAAAGGTTTCACAAAGTTTGGATGGACAGAGGGTAGATCATTAACAAAATGGAAGACGCTGCAAAATAATTTTCAAGAACCAATGACATCACGGGAAGATTGAATGAACGGTCAGTGAATCAAAGATAGAGACCTCTACTAATTTTGAATGTAGGCAAACGATGTTTTTTAAATACTGCTATAATATTGCTGTTGATGGGATAAATTTCTTGATTTCTCTTGTTCTTACTTTGACAACGGGCACAATTTCCAAAATTACCAAACGTCTCCTGGCGTACCTGGTAATCACAAATTTGTCTTCCTTTTCAAGGACCTTTACCCTCTTATTCACCGAAAAAATCTGATATCACATGACAATGTAATCATCACCTCTATCTCAAATTAGCCAGTCTTGCCTCGAGATTATCAGGCTCCGCCTCCTGCTTCGCGGGTTCTTGTAGTTTTTGAACCGGTGCCATCTCCGAAAATGCTTCACCCAACTCCAAATCATTTTCATCCGCCACCATCATAATAAGACCATCTACCTGTTCAGCCGGCGTAACGGTAGCGGTAGTAGCATTCATAGTCGACTCCATATATTCAGCCTTAACGTCAAGATCCTCAAACTGTGACTCAAACTTATCCATAACCTTTGATATCTCCTCTGGATTCATGGCTGCTAGACCCCTATCCATCCCCTTGACAACCGACTTCATTGCGCCGGTGATGGCATTCATCCTGACGGCGGTTTCAATGCGCGAGGATACGGCGTCGATTCTGCTTGCCATCCGGAGAGAATTGAGGGCTTGATTCTTTTCTCTGATTGCGTCTTGGCCATAGATTCTTGCTCCTTCAGAATTACCCTGTTTGATTGCCTGTGTTGATCAACAGTTTGGTTCATTAAATGTATGAGTCTCTTGCGTTGAGCTTTATTTGAACAGAATACATGCATGCAATGAATTGAATCGTACCTTCTTTAGCTTATCAATGGCCGCCTTTTCATTCTTTTCGCATTTTTTGGACGATCTCAGCATTGCCTTGGAGGTAATGCGGAGATCTATAAGCTGATCTTCTAATGAAATTTTGTTTCCCATGATTTTGAATGATTTTGAATTTGATCTCTGTTTGTTTTACCTTAATTGTTTGTATGAAGGTAGCGTCGCGTGTCGTGTGTTATGTTGGATTGGTGTGGTGTTCTCGGTGTTCTCCGGGATTCTTCAGGGGACGGCTAAATTAATTGTTCTGGTCGACGGTTGAAAGACATTTTATAGGCCAAAAGTGTGTTTCGAGCTGTTTCGAGTGTGTACTTTGAACTTGTAAGGTTACAGGGCACGACGCACGACCCGGCACCCGGCATGAAAAAAGAATTTAGGCATCATGCAATGCATCATGATGTACAGTTAGTTGCATGTAATACTCGTACCATAGAACCCCGCTGCCCGCAATTCCACGAGTACGAGTGCGATTACTCCTATAAACAATCTTTACATGACTGTATTACATAGAAATCGCTTCGATATGTCAACGAAGCCAACCACCGTTTCTAAGCCTCCGTCCCGTATCCAAACCGGTAGTCGGAAAACGTCAAGAGTTACACTCTCTGCTCCTCTACCAATCAACAGAATTCGCTCTAATTCCTCTTCCTCGCTCCTCACCAAAACCCCAAACTCTTTCACTCCAATCACTGCGCACTATGACCTCAATAAAACTTTGTACCAGGCCTTCTATAAACTGTGTGATAAAAGTCACTTCAAGACAGCACTTAGTGTAGGAATTCAATATTGCCGTGTGGCATTATGGGACATTCCTCAACATAGCTACTATGACAGCCCCAAATACAAGAATTTGAAGAGTGAAAGTGCCAAATGTGCTCTAGATGTGAGTGAATTGCTGCCAGCCATCGTCGCAAAGGTCTCAAAGGAATTAAAGGCCAAGGATCGCAATCTGTACAAGGATAAAATTGAAGAAGTAAATTCTTTAAAGGTGGTCTCGAGAGATCACTACCATTCTATTGTGAGCCGCGGCCCATCTTCGTTGAAAAAAAATGAGGTAAAGAAAGAGATCTTAGAGGTAGATGGGGGATATCAATCCTGGTTGAATTTTTTGGATTGTGTGGATGGAAGAATGGCTCTCAATTTGTGCCCGCCCGATCATGGACAAGAACCACTTGCGCCTGTTCAGGAAGATGATCGCAGTGATCCAAAGAAGAGCACTAAAGTTGCTGAAAAGAAACAAGGCATCGTTTCTAGCGGTCAACTTCCCCGTGATGGATTGCGTAACCCATATTCGGTGTCGATTGATTTCTCGAGAACGGTTTCGGCTCCTGCTCATATCGGAAAATTACCTTCACACCGTCGGGTTGACACAGAAAGGAGGGAACCTCCACCTGCTGTCACTGAGGGAGAACCTCCCGCATTTAGTGAAGTTCAATATCACCCAGAAACTTCAAAGCATAATGATATTGTGGTAACAGAATGTAAATCAAAAGAAGTCATGCAATACGAATCGGATCTAGAACGTGCTCTGTACTTCTCAGGTCTTGAATTTCAGGCTACTTCTCAGGACACCAACAATGGAATGGATAGTCGCTATCAACATCTCAAACCTGTTGAGAATGATGCGGTAGCATTTAAGACAATCTCACGGTTATATAGAGATGATTTTGAGGATTTGAGAAAGAATCAAGTAATCAAAGTTTCTTATTTGGATACCTATCAAGGTCGTGTAAAGGAAAGTGTCAATGGGTGCACTGTGATTGCGCCTCTACTTGCCATACATCATCTATGCAACGATGAACAGCTGATTGATCGTAATAAAGTTTTGAATGAACGGAGGGAGTCTGCCTCGGTGCGATCATACGAGTATAGGTCAAATGGATTTGGTACTGGCATTGAAGATGAAACAATACGACTAGTTATTGATACTCAAGCACCCCTTGTTCTTCCACGGGTACGAAAGAAACTTGGACTACCAGAAGGCGCCCTTATCATTCCATCTGATGTACATGATTTTTTGATTCAGGAAAATTTTCTTTTATCAGAACAATTTGCAGGAGTCTATGGAGGTAATATATTAGACGACGGGCACCTGTCTCAGTTTGTTGATTACCTTTCAACATTTGGAAATGGGGTAGGATGCGACGATGATACTGGCGAAGCAGTTGAATCAAGAAAGATTGCTGCTACATTCTTTTTCCATGAACATGTTGTCTCGCTCCATCGCATCACAAGACGCATCTCAACAAGCTTTCGTCACACATCAACGCGCAAGACGACTGCAAAGTCAGGCTTCTTTAGAAAGCTACGTTCACGAAAAAATAAGAACGTCCCTACTGATGATATCACGACGACAATAAGAGAAGAGAATACATGGTTTGAAATAATTGATTCTCTACCAGGTGCAGCAATGTTGAATAATGACGAAGACAGAGAGCAGCAAACTACTGAAGAATGTTATTCCCACCTGCCCGTCACCGCTCGCATTCGGTGTAATGACAAAAGGAGTCTACATGCAGCTCTTAGGTGGTATGCATGCAGTAAATTTACGCCCGATGATCAAAAATTCATTGATTCGTATCAGTGGGACGATACGAACATGGAATTTGATCCTAGAGTGTTTCAATCATTTGTTTGGTCTTCAGTCTGACCAAAAAAATCAAGGAGGAAATCGTGGCAAAGTAAAGAGGACAGAAAGCAAACATTGTATCATTAACTTCAATTTATAATACATCTTTGGCATTGTCATAATATCGCTACCGATAGCAAGCAATACCTGGTGAGCTGTGGTGCTTGTAGCTTTTAGTGTAAGCAATTTCAATTATTTGATAGAGAAATATGATTGAATTTGAAATTGGACATTATCCTCCACTGACCTGGGATTTGAAAAGGCTGGGACAGACCCGCGGTATCCATACCGTTAGGAAGGAACAATACGATACGACAACAATTCTAACAACCAAGCTTCAATATAAATAACAAACCGACACATATTGATTCATTCAACAACACACACACACACCTACGCGTCACACACACAGCCAGAACTGGAAGACAAAAGTTCAATGTATTTGTAAGGCGCATCTATATATACACCGGCTTTAGTGGTTCCGTTTCGAAGACAGGAATTTCGTTTTGAATTTGGTCAATTTTCGACAGCTCCTGCCATCAGTGTGATTGGACAGCAGGAAAAGAGAAACCTGAATTTTGATTGATAGAGTATAAGCAGCAAACAAGCCAGGCATCCAAATCGAAGGCCATTGCTTCTCATTGCCAATTTTGAATTTCCAACATGGCGTCATATGAATCAGAATCGTCAATGTCTGCTTCGTCGTCGGGTTCCAGCAGTCAAAATGAGAAAAAATATTCTTCGAAACGAAATCATGGGAAAAGCTCCAAAGTTGTATCCAGCCAAAAATCCAAGCAATTCATATACGAAGATGGGAAAGATTATAGTAACAGTGGTAATAGTAGCATTAGTGGAATGATTTCAAGTAATTGCGGTAAAGATGGAGGTATTCCTCCGAGACAGAATGGACGACGAAAGAGATCACGGCATCCTCCTTCTGGTGCCAATGACGAAGATGAAAGCGATTTTGAGCTCGAGAATAGATATAGATATGAAGACGAACATAGAGCCAGCAACGACTTGGTACCACATGGTGTGCCGGAATCCATTGAGATATCCATTAGTAATAGCGATCACAGTCACGACAGCGTAACAGCTCCAGTACAACCAAGAGCGCTGAATTATTTTTCAATGACTAATCGTCCCGATGCTGATTCGAGTTATACCGGTGGATCCCGTTCTATTCCAGACTCTGAGGGACTCAGTATGGATGACGATGATTATGATGGGCGCGATGATGAAGAAGAGGTGGTTATAGATAAAATCATTGCTCGACGAACGGATACTCTGAAAATTTGGGTGAAAAGATGTGAAAAGATGAATACATCTGAAATAGAATGTGGAAGTCTATGGCGTGATAAATTTTCTCGCCGAAAAATGGAAGTTCAAGTTAATGGTGATGTAAAAGAAGAGAGATTTCTCGTCAAATGGGCAGATTGTGCATATATTCATTGTTCATGGGAAGTAAAGGAAGTGTTATTGGAGCACACAGTAAATGGGAAAATGCAGCTTGAGAATTTTCATAGAATTCATGGCGAAAGTGGTTATCGGTATGATGCAAATGACAGGGCTGGTGGAGAATTCTTTGATCCCCTGTTTGTGAACATTGATAGAATATTAGATATCCAAAGAGGTGGAGCTGATGACGACGATACTTTACCTGTACCTGTGATACTTGATAAATCTCATCCAGATTATGAAGCAGGTACTGGTTGCCAGTTCTTGATAAAATGGAAGAATATGCCTTATTCGGATTCAACCTATGAGCATGAGCGGGATTTGATCATGATGCAAGTAGAGTTCTTGACCCACCGAGATGCATTTTGGAAACGGGATGAGAAACCCGGTTCTAAAGCCATAAAAAGAGATCTTGCAAAGCACAATAGGTCATTTCACCGTTTGCGAAGATTATTCCGATCCGCAAATAATGACAACAGACAGAATGTAGACATTGATTTGTATGCCAAGGAGCTGGAAGCACAGCTATTTCGAAATGGTGGTCAGCTGAGAAATTTTCAAGCAGAGGGTGTTGCTTGGTTGATGGGTAATTATGTGAATAGACGCTCGTCGATATTGGCAGATGTAAGTATTGTGCCGGGGTCTGAATTTTCAGTGCGATGCTCACTTCTAACCTGCTGAAATCCTTGCAATTAGGAAATGGGCTTGGGAAAGACTATCCAAACGGCAGCATTTCTGCAGACTCTAGCCAACACATTTGGAAACCGGGGACCCTTCTTGATCATCGCCCCGCTATCAACGGTGTACCAATGGCATCGAGAACTTTCAAATTGGACAGATCTCAATGTCATCATTTACTCTGGAAACGCTTTAGATAGGGCCATGATCCGTGAATTTGAATTTGCCTTCAGGTGTGACAGACCAGTAAAGTTGAAAAATCGACAAAAATACTTGAAACATTGCGGAGGTTCAACTACTAATAAAGTATGGATGGTTCAGGTTGTCATTACGAGTCCTGAAATCATGCTTGCTAAGGACCATGATGAGTTATTTTCGCTTGATTGGGAGATGCTAATTGTAGACGAGGCACACAATAGACTGAAGAGCAACTCTTCAAAGTTCTCCAAATTTGTGCGAGATGAAAGATTTTTATTCAGGCAATGTTTACTTCTCACTGGAACACCTGTTCAGAATAGAATTGATGAACTTTGGACGCTGTTGAACATAGTTGATCCAATTGTATTCGGAGATAATAGCTATTTTATTGAGCGATATGGTAGTATGCAAGGCAAACAAAGGATAGATGAGCTACGCAACATTATTCGGCCCTACATCCTGAGACGTCTGAAAGAGGATGTAGAGAAGGATCTTCCATCAAAAGAGGAAACGATAATAGAAGTCGAGCTAACAGCTTTCCAGAAGAGGTTCTACAGAGCTATCTATGAAAAAAACTTCAAGTTTTTGCGTAATAATAAGAAGGGTCATGCTCATCACATTACAAATATGATCATGGAATTGAGAAAATGTTGCAACCATCCTTTTCTTCTAGAAGGGGTTGAAGAGAAAGCCGAGAAAGAAATAGAGAGAAAGAATACAAACGATGAGGCAGATTTCTTGATCAAGTCGTCTGGCAAGCTCGTGCTATTGGACAAGCTATTACCCAAATTGAAAGATGGAGGCCACAAGGTCTTGATATTTAGTCAATTCAAGATTATGCTCAAGTACGTTATTTGGAATGAGATGCCATGGCAATTTGGAAATTGTGTGCAATAAATTGTACTTGCATGATGTTTTGATTTCTAACGTCTACCGTACACAACCACCTCTTCTTTTGCAGCATCATTCAAGTACGTTATTTGGAATGGGATGCCATGGCAATTTGGAAATTGTTCGCAATAAATTTCTCGTGATTTGATTTCTAACGTCTACACAACCACCTCTTCTTTTATACAACCTATAGGATTATCTCCTTCTTCGAAACTTCAAACATGAGAGAATTGATGGCTCCGTCAAAGGCAAAACGCGCCAAATGGCGATAGACAGGTTTCAAGAAAATGTTGGCTCTAGTTTTATAATGCTCCTTACAACACGAGCTGGTGGGGTAGGTGCGTTCTTGTTCTGTTCCTCAGTATGTAATGTTTCTGCTTTTGTGCCATACCTAATGCCAATTATATTCTATCTCCACCAAATATAGGGATCAATCTTACAGCTGCTGATACTTGCATTATATTTGATTCGGACTGGAACCCGCAGAATGACTTGCAGGCTCAAGCTCGCTGTCACCGTATTGGACAAACAAAAAACGTTAAGGTATATCGCTTCCTAACTAGAAAAACTTATGAAATGCGTATGTTTCATTTAGGGTCTCTAAAAATGGGGCTTGATAAAGCAATCCTACAGGGTATTGAAAGTAAAAAGGAGGTAAGTTATTATCAACGCAGATTATTTATGAATACCTAATTTAAAACGATTCTGATCGATCTTTGCTGCTCTACAGAAAATTCTCACTGAAGAAGAAGCAGAACGCCTACTACGATATGGAATTTACGATGTTCTTGCTAAAGATACCAATAAATGCAATGGTGGCGAGCCCGAATCTCAGAGGTTTGTTGAAGAAGACATTGAAACCATTTTACTCAGGAGATCAACTACAACACAACACACCAATCCATCCAAAAATAGATTTAATTTCAACAAGACTAGCTTCAAGGCAAGCAAAGAGGACCTTTTCCATTCAGATGGAGTTCCCGACCGTGATGTTGATGTTGACGACCCAGACTTCTGGAAGAAAATTTCAAGCATTATGACAACTCCAGAAAGTGCCCCCCAAGCACTGAAGAATATTAATAAGAATAATGCAGAACTAGATTATAATGACGGAGGGCAAGACAGTGATGGCATAGGTGACGATAGTGATTATAAGTGCAACGATTATGCTAAACCGGTGGCGAGGAAGAAACGACGGACTCGATCAATGTCCAAGGAAAACGTGGAAAAGGCAAATTGCAATGATCTCACCTTTGAGCAAATTAGGCCAGAGGAACTATTAGAAGGAGATGACAGTCTCAACACGCGCACAGGCAACACAACGCAAATAGACGAGGCAACCCCAAAAGACGAATCAACTTTGAAAGAAGGCGGTTCCCCGAAGTATAATTACGTAGATCCAGACAAAGCTGTTGATTTATCTCTCATGTCGATATCCAAGGTGGAGCTTAAAGCAAATGACCACTTTTCCAATCATGCAACCAAGCCTTCGAGTAGTGTTACCGGTGCCGAAATCCCAAAAATGGTTTCTTTGCCTCCCATTAACCTCGCAATGGATGAAATCATGGTTGGAGAAGCCACGCCCGACAAGACTACTCGACCAAAGCGGAGCCAGGAGAAGCCGACAAAAAATTCCTTTGAGAACATTGAACCCACTACCAAGAAGTTTAGCGCTGAAAGGAATCGAGGTCCACCTCGCTCGCACATGAGGAGTGAGTCAACAAATATCGCTCCGCATTCAACCCCTATCACCATATCTAAATCAAAACAAAGAGCCAGGGAAGTACTCTCGAAAGAATCAAGTACGCGTACTCATAAGAACAAAATACTCACGAAAGTAACAGCAAGGAGGCGAGGGAGGCCTCCGCGAAAGTCTTCAAAGGAAGACAACAAACTTCTGGAAGAAAATGCAATGACAAATAATAACCCCATTGAACCACCCGAACCAACAAGTGCTACAAGGAGGCGAGGGAGACACCCGCGAAAGTCTTCAAAGGAAGACAACAAAGTTCTGGAAAAAGATGTCACGAAAAGTAATAACCCCGTTGAACGAGCAAGGGAAAATGCTGCTACATCTAAACCCAATCGTAGGTCTAGAGATATTTCTCGGAGCTCATGGGCGTTCTTGGGATCATCGAACGGAAGCAATGAACGGACAAAAGAAGTAAAATCAAATCGTGCACCAGGCAGAAGACGCAATCGTAAACGTAAGAGCGAAACAAGAAGCATCTTGGAGACCATGTTCTCAGCTCGCTAATGTGGAAATGCGTACGTCTAAACAATTTTAAAATAATGAAGCTTACGGTTCTTTCCTGTATTGTAGGTGCTACACGTACCGTAGAACTAAAAAACGAATCTTGTGCTATTATCCTACATAATCAGATTTTTAAAGACAGATTACTAGTTTCAACAATTTCGGTGAAGAGAGAGTACATACACCAGAACGGAAGGGGTATTTATAGTATTCTGAAGCGATTATCATATCTGTACATGCTCAATGTATGCTCTTTATGAAAAAAACTTAGTACAAGGCATTCACAGGTTTCGATTTATGTACCGGTATTAGTTCTCAAATGTTTGAGGCCGAAGGCGAAGAACACTAGTTCCAGCATGAAATGAGCAAGCCTTCATATGCGGCATTCTAACGCATTGCTTCTTCATTGAATGCTACACGTACATGAATGTTTAGATCTTTTTAATTGAATCCAAGACGCTTCAGAGATGGTCATTGGCATTCCACCATTGAACAATCCCCATGAGAACGCGAAACATGTTCATGAGACTGCGATCTCACCCGTAAATTGTTTCCCTCACCCTTGGGAATTCGCTGTTCGCGACCAGGTAATGCTGCGATGACATTGTAAAGGGTAAATTCACGGGGAGTTCAATACTGATGTCAAGATCTATCAATGAACAAGCGCAGTTTTGTAGAATTGATCCCAATCGTTGGAAGATAAAGAATACCCAGCCGAGTCCAAGAAGGAACCAAAGTTAGATATGTTCCTTATTTCATACTCGTCGACAGTCACACTGTGCATCGTCCTTGCTAGCCTCTAGTTTTCTTTGGGTTAAAAATAAGTCGGAAGATCTGCGAAAGACATTTCATTTGATAAAGACAACTCCAATTGTTGCATATGCATTGTTTCGGCATATTCATATGAAATCAATGCACCAACCGAGCATCGGTCCGCTTTTGGAACAAACGACGTTCGGGAATCATTGCCTGGCAAGGAACGTGCAAAAATATCCATCGCTTTTCAAACCAAATCAAGGTTGCAGCACGAAGGAAATTCATGGATGGCAGGACTTGGATGCAATGCCAAATCCTGGGATACGATAGTTCAAATGCCTGCCATCCTATGATGGTTTTACATCAAAGTAGAATGAGAAGATTTCCATCACTTCTCATCGTAGCACTCCCTTACACCAGATCGTTACTTTGATTCAATTATGGTAAAGACAGTAACTACTTGGTAACTAGTGACATTTTCTCAACGACACATGTGATACGATGCAGTTGAGCTAATCTTTCACAAGTTTTGGGCCTGTCACCGGATTAAAAATTCATGAATATAGATTTCAGTGCGGCACCGATGTTTGGTTTCCGGTAGGTTTAATGTCATCTCGTACCTGGTGATGTCTTTTCACGCTGTCAATCAGTTCGAAAGTGAATGGAGGACTCGCACTAAATCTATTGAACAATGCAGTACATCTGACTATCGCGGTTTGGATTGTCTTCTCGCTATTATATTCTCTTTGATAGCTTTGGAATTCTGAAGTGTATTGAGTCTAAGAAAAAATGACACCTTTTTCGTATCCACGATGCAGATCGTTTAGATGCAATATATATTATATATTATATATCTTCGTGCAGTATTTCGTCGGTATACGTACCAATCTTTCGTACACATGGTACACCACGTATCGTATTATATTTTGCTAATGTTCGCAGAGCTCAATCTCTCTAACATTCCAGTCCTGCTTTTTGTACTTTCTCTCCTTCATTAATTCGAGTCTGTGTTCCATGGCATCCTCGCGACTCATGCCCCCCCCCCCGAGTTCTACTTGCTTTGGCGGTACATCTCGTGTTGCATAGTTTCTCTCCTCTGGATCGACTAGAAAAAATACCACAATACGCCTCTTTTGAACAAAATTGGATTCATTGACATCCACCGAAAGGTTCTCCATCTCGGTAACTTTGTGAATATGGCTGTTGGGAAATACAAGCAATCTCTTTGGTAAAGTTTCGACCTTACCAAGAGGAATTAGGCCCTCTTGGTTGACTTCATCTAGATATCGAGGTCTCACTTGGTGAACACTTGAAAAGATAAAGGCTGCTTCTTCTTTGTGAAATGCACGCTTGAACAAAATGTCACCTCCCACAATGTCATCATCGCGATGAATGAAATAGATTGCAGTAGCTACGATCTCTTCATGGCTCATTCCTTCCACGTGCCATACACCTTTATAGGTTTGACCAGGATTAAGCTCGTAATCTACAATCTTGGTGATAACCTGAAGCTTCTTCCCTCGCAAGGAATGATGGGCTTCGTTGACGGGTTCTAAAGGGCTACTATCAAATCCTAAGCCATAGCCATAAGAGTGTCTAATTCTTGGTCTCACAACGCGACCATAGCTATACACCGATTCAATCAATGGTAAAGCATGGGAAAACAACTTTCCCAGAGAATGGTATAATGGCTCATATTGATTGAGATCTGGGAACCAGATTATTGATATAGTCAGCAATTGAGCAGGTCCAGTCGGTTCCGATATCAAAATAGGTAGGGAGCCACTGATAATTGACACTAGCTTCATACGCACGTCCCCAATAGTCCGTAGATCTCGATGGATTTGTTCCAGATTGATTGCTCACTTCAGCAAATGTGGCAGGTGGTATCACTGGACGCTGAACTATAGCAGACACTCAATTGACAAAAGGATAGAGAGCAGGATGAACCGAGTCCCTCACGATCCCGTTCGAATGTGGGTGGTAATCTGCATCTGTGCCATCCGCAAGGTCGTCAATCTGCTGCATGAGTGTTTGATGCAAAGACTCTGGGAGAATACCATCGGCAAGAGCGACACCCTCCGACACCAAGGCGTTTTCTTGAGCCCTTGACCACAACGATGTAATTCGGAGCTTCCAGGAATCGTCAGAAAACCCTTCCATCATACTATAGTTGAATGCCGTGCAGAGTGGGATGATGCATGTTATATCATCTTCACTTTCTTTAGTCACATATCCCTTGTATGCGCCTGTGCTACCAAAGGGAACTATCATCAGCTCCTCCTCATCGCCCACTCCATGGAAAAGAACAATTGGGCAGTTCCCGGTTCGATCGATAATACAACCATTCCGGGGTACCTTCTGCGTTATAATGGCAGCGCAATATTGATCATAGCCGTCTTTGGTTACTGTCTCTACAGTTGTTAGGTGGCTTGTTTTCTTCTGTTCAAATTCTTGCACAGAGAGGAACATCCCGCATACAAGGGCTTCCTTAACTTGCTCAAATTCCGGTGAAGATCTGTCCCACAACTTCTTGGCTTGGGCAGCAAATCCACAATTACAAACGTATCATCAAGATGGACTGGATCCTCCCCTCTTCCTTCAAAACGGACACATCAAGATCCTCGAGGTGGGAGTAATGAGTAGGAAGTCCACCAATATCTTCCCCGACCGTCACCAACTCCTCGATAAAGTCGGTATTGGGATAACAATTTCGTATGAATCCTGCTTTTGATTCCAGTTAAGGGAAATGAGACGAAGATTGGCAAGATCACGTGTGTTATACACGAGATAGGAGATAATTTCTGCGCACAAGCCATCTGGGATGTCAAATTCCAGCACGCTGCGCCTGGATCAATGTCTGTCATCATTTTCAATTTCTTTGTTGGCCCCGTGCCATTTTTCTGTTCTCTTTGTTTACTGAAATTCGTAGAATTTTCCGTATCGTCGTTGGTTGTTTGAATCGGACTGTAGCGTCGTCGTCGTGGTTGTTGAATTGAATTCTCGTTCAGGAAAAAAGTGAGGATGAGTTTCTGGCTTCTCATTCTCATCTCTGTTCTTCCGCGCGCGCCGCGCCAGGGGGGGGGGTGGCACTGATTTTCAAATTTGGGCCGAAGAAAAAATACTCGTATTTTCGAATTTTCCTGTATTTTATTAGAAAATAGTCTCATACCTCATACGACGATAATA
>Ga0115005_10000723_pt1 | contig 25616 bp, 28 predicted proteins | sample ArcOceMetagenome_FD_87163 | JGI IMG/M metagenome (GOLD analysis project Ga0115005, IMG submission 87163) | Marine eukaryotic phytoplankton communities from Arctic Ocean - Arctic Ocean - Greenland ARC118M Metagenome | ecosystem: Environmental > Aquatic > Marine > Oceanic | place: Arctic Ocean...
ACCCGGCCATGACCACCTGCTGCGCTATATGAGGGCTGCGCAGGCGATCCTAGCCTTTTGATCAGCATCATTGCGAAGGTGTTATGGCCCAGAATACATCAGCGGAACACTGATGAAATGGGCAGAGAAACAAGGTGTTCGGCTCGAACATATCCAGCCAGGCAAACCCCAACAGAACGCCTATATCAGGCGGTACAATCGAACCGTTCGCGGTGAATGGCTGAGCCAATACATCTTTGAAACCATCGAGGAGGCACAGAATCAGGCAACTGAATGGCTCTGGACTTACAACAACGAGAGACCCAACATGGGCATCGGCGGCATCACACCCGCTATGAAACTGAAAACAGCCGCATGAATTCTACGGCTGAGCACCATTAAAAATGGGGGGATTACCCCACCAACTGACCAATCTTGGAATGAAGTTTGTCTATCGCGGCGTCATCGGCCTGCGCTGGATCGCCGCCTCGCTCAGAAAACCCCGCAGCCATATTCTTAATCGTGGCACGCTTCCAAGTCCCTATCTGCGTCGGATGAACGCCGTATTTTTTCGATAAATCCGCCATTGTCATTGCTTTGCGGATCACTTCAAGCGCAACCTTGGCCTTGAAATCGGGCGATTGGTTCTTTCGTTTCGTCATTTTGGATCATCTCTTTCACAAGTTGATCCACCTTAACTACTGGTCCGAATTCCTGCGACCACCTCTATCTTTACAGTTTGATCCACGACCGGCCAGGCCGATGAGATCTAGCCCCACACTTTCTTCGAAGCCTTAGGCATTCAAGCCCCTACCAATTGAGAACAAAATAATCGCACCTACTGCAAGGGTTGTCGCCACCCACTGCACCCAGTTGAATTGCTCTTTGAAAATGATGACACCAACGAATATTGATACCGTAAAAATTGATGAAACGGCTACGAGCAAATACTGTGAAGCGCCAAATCCAGTATGGAGTAAAAAAAAACCAACAAATGTTATAAATACCCCAAGTCCGCCCAACATCATGTATGGCCAGGCGGAAAGCAAATATTGCGTATCGGAGTCAGATTTTGTCCAAAACGACGCTAGTCCACAAAAAACTGCCGCGAATAGTACTGTTCCCGCAGAAAAAAGAAATGGATTGGGCGCTTCAGGGGATGCGCGCTGGCTATAGATAAACAGCGCATTCCCTAACGACGCTCCAATTGCAATTAGAAGTGGTTTCATCAGTACTACTCGATCAGGGTCTGCAATTTTAGTTGTAAGGTTCGTCCGTCTCAACTGGTTAGGAATCTAAACTTACTAAACAAGTATTCCCTAAGATGACCGCAAACCCCTTTAGAAAAGAGGTTTGCGGATTTCATCCTAGCTTACTCGAACGAGCTTGCTGGGTAGAATTTTGTGTTTACCCACTCACCGCCTTCGGCGGCCTGAATCGTATAAGCACCGGCAACTGTTCCACTTTCGTCGAATACCAACGGTCCGGATGCGCCTTCGTAGTTGATGTCTTCACCTGCGGCGACAGCGGCTTTACCATCTGCAAAAGTAGACACAGCAAATTCACCGTCAGCAACGTTCCGGATTACCGAGTTGATGCCTTCACCAGAACACTGACCACTTGCTTCAAGTGACAAAGCAATGAGGTTGATCATATCAAAAGAATTTGCAGCGAATGGGCCAGGTTCGCCACCGGCTTTTTCAATGTGCAGAGCTTCAAATGCTTTGTACTCATCTAGTGAGTTATCAGCGTCCGCAAATTCTACGTAAGCCCTACCATTAAGCAGATCAGCACCGGCTGCGTCAAAGATTTCCGGAACCGCAAGATCGGCGGTAAAGAGCCATTCTCCTTCGAAACCACCAGCGGTTGCTTCTTTGATAACGGTAACGCCAGATTCCTGCCCCCCCGCCAAGTAAATGGCATCCGGTTCGTGTGAAAGAACTGAAATTAACTCAGCCTGATAAGAAGGCTGTCCCGGATTATAGACAACAAAATCAGTTAACTCGATACCAGCGTCTTCCAATGTTGTACGCGCAACTTGTGCAGGCGAAATAGTCGACTCTTCATTTTGAACTAGAAACGCAACGCTTTCATATCCCTGGTCTTTCAACCAAAGGCCAGAAGCTGCGCCATCACCCAAATCGGAAGAAACGGTACGATAGACGTAATCTCCACCCAATTCGTTCAACGTTATCGTACCTGCGTATGGTGACATGATTACCGTCTTGCTACGCTTTGCCAAGTCGACTAGTGCCACCATCACACCGGATGTTGGTCCCAGTACGGCCACCGCCCCCTCAGATTCGATCATCTTTGATGCTTCTCGGATTCCAGTTTCAGGACTGCCGCCGGTATCAGCGATGACGGTGCGGATATCACCACATGAAGTCCCACCCGCAGCATTGATCTCTGCAACTCCGAGCTGTATCGCATTTGCGACGATTTTACCAAACTCTCCAAGTTCACCCGTCAAAGGCACTAGCACACCAACTGTTACTTCTTGAGCTGAAGCAGACAGTGTTCCGGATGCAAGCGCAGTAGACATTAAGGCAGCATTAAGAAGCATACTCCTCTTTTTTACATTCTTCATAGTTTTCTCCAAGTTGGTTAGTGTTTAGGTATGGACCTGTAATAATATCTCTTCCAAGCGGCCCGGCTGCAGAAGAGTTTTACTGTCAATTGTCGCCGAGTTTTTACCAGCGTCCATGACGTATGCTTTTTGTGAGACCTTCAGAATTTTTTCGGGATTTTGCTCAACAACCCAAGCAACACCCATCCCTTCCTGTACAAGTTCACAAACCCAGCTAACGATTCTATCAACAAAGATTGGCGCCAGCCCAGCGGTCGGTTCATCGAGTATTAGAATGTCGGGACCAGCAACTAAAGCTGTCGCGATAGCAAGTGTTTGCCGCTCTCCGCCAGATAACGTTGAAGCAAGTTGGTCGGCACGTTCCCCTAGGATTGGGAAGCGTTTCAAGACCTCCTTTACCCTTTCGTCAGCTCCCTCAAAAGCAAAAGAGGATACCCGAAGATTGTCTTTGACGCTAAGTTCAGCAAATACGTTTGCCTCTTGAGGAACAATCCCTACTCCTGCTTTGCACGTTTGCAGCGGGCTCAGCATATTCATTTCCTGGCCATTGTGATGAATTCCGCCCGACATAACTGGCAGATGGCCCGCTATAGTGTTTATCAGTGTACTTTTTCCAGCTCCGTTTGCTCCTAGCACAGTCGTTATCTCCCCGGCTGGAACTATGAGATCTACTCCATGTAGAATTTGGACTTTCCCGTAACCAGATTTCAGCGATGTTATTTCAAGCTGCATACTCATCTCCCAGATACGCCGAGATAACCCGTTGGTCGTTCTTAATTTCATTAGGGGTGCCTTCAGCTAGCAATTCCCCATTCTGCAAAACAATCACTACGTCTGCGATGCTCAGGAGGAAGTGTAGATTGTGTTCGACGACAATCAAGGTTCTCCCTTCATTGTGAAGGTCAACCAATATGGAACTCAATTTACCCTGAAGGCTCGGATCAACCCCTGCTGTTGGTTCGTCCAACAGAAGTATCTCAGGATCTCGGATGAGTTGGCGGGCAACTTCGAGCATTCTGAGTTCGCCGCCAGAAAGGTTTGCTACAATGTCACCAATACGATCGTCCAGTCCAACCTGCTGGAGAACCTCAATTGCCTTGGATTTAATATCTGCTTCGTCGGTTCGCCAACTTCCTGAAAACACTGAAGTTAGCCGTTCCCCAGTCGAGCCTGCCCCCACCATGACGTTTTCCAGAACAGAGAGCGACGTAAATGCCCTCGGAGTCTGAAAAGTCCGACCCAGTCCATGAGACGCAATCTCCGAAGATTTGATGTTGGATAGATCCTTGCCATTTAATGCTACACTACCTGAACTTGGTTCAAGCACTCCAGAAATGAGATTGAAGGTCGTCGACTTACCGGCTCCGTTTGGACCAATCAAACCGACTAACGCGCCCCTCTTAACATTGAAGCTCAATCCACCCTGGCCACCCACTGCCTTGAGGCCGCCGAACTGCTTTGTCAGTTTATTAACTACTAAGATATCGTCGATCATTGCACCGCCTCCTTTTTTGTAAAGCGGTCAAAGGGCTGCCATCGTAGGATCATGATGAAGATGATACCTGTCATTATATGTTCCACAGATGCAGCAATCTCGGCTGATCTGACAGTTTCGAAATTGAACGAACGAACCACCTCTTCAAACAAGATAAGAGCGAGAGTTCCAAAAATTGCGCCCTTAATCGTATGCTCTCCGCCAAGAATGAGGGCGATCCAAACAAAAAACGTCACCTCAGCCGTAAAGAGTCCGGGGCTCACCAATGTAGTTATCATCGCATAAAGCGCGCCAGCAAAGCCGACAGGGACAGCAGAAATTACAAATATCTCAAATCGCAGACGTTTGATATCTTTACCAACTGCTTCAGCAGCAGTTTCATCGTCACGGACAGCATCTATCGCGCGACCATACGGCGACGCCAAAATTCGATGGCAAAGAAAGGCCGTGAACATGAGCAACAAAATCGCTGCTCCGGCAAATCCATAGTTATCTGACATGCCAATCCAAGAAAAATCTGGCCTGTTCACGTTGGACAATCCAACACTGCCATTCCCAATTCGGCGCTCATTCAAAAAAATCGAGTGAAGAACTTCCGCAAAGGCAAACGTAGTAAGTGCAAGATATTCTCCACGCAATCTCAACGTGGGCCAACCCGTTACAATTGCAAACAAAAAGGCGGCGACGCCAGCTGCGATAAATCCAACCCACCAAGGGGAGTTAAACCCAAAGGCATATTGATCAAGACCTGACGGCGGTTCCTGAGTAAAGATCGCGTAGGCATAAGCACCAGCAGCAAAATAGGCGACGGTACCAAAATTGATCATTCCGCCCCGAGCATATTGCAAGTTCAAGTTGACCGTCATTACCGAATAAAGGCACCCGTAGGTGAGTACAGCGAGAAGGAGTTGTTCAATATTCATTTGCTTTTCCTTCCAGACAAGCCCTCAGGTCGAACCAAAAGCACAAGGATCACAACGGCAAAAGCGATAAGAGGTCTGTATCCCGCAGGGATCCAGAATACGGACATATCCATGGCAATACCCACGATCAAACCTGCCAACATGACACTATAGAGTGATCCAAGGCCGGCCAAAATGGCGACAGCAAGGATCTGCAAGATCTGGTGAAAAGCGAGATCTGTCGACAGAGTAGCAATCAGAGCCAAAACAACTCCGGCCAAACCCGCCAGACCAGAAGACAGCAACCATGTTGCGCGTGATGTTTGGAGAATATCGATCCCACGGGATGCAGCCAGTTCCGGATTGTCAGCCATCGCACCAATAGCTAGGCCAATCTTAGTTTTACTCATGAAAACCGCTAATGACAGCCCGGTCAACGCGGCCAACGCTACTACGATCATCTGGTAATCTGTAATCCGAACACCGAAAAATCTATATGTAGTGGCGAGCGGAATATTCAGTGTTCGTATGCCTGTTCCGACAAGTGCATCAACTGATCCACCAATGACATATGCAACTCCAACTGAACTGATGAGCAGAACCGCCGGCCCCAATTTGCGTATCGGATCATAGAACAAGCGCCCTACGACCAATCCAACAACTGCGGTAAAAATTATTGCAAAAATCGCTGAAGGTAAAAAAGGCCATGCGGCTTTAACGTTCAATCCCCAGGTCACAAACGCTGAGACGCCCAGCAACTCGGCATGAGCAATGTTTAGAAATCCCTCTACCCGCCGAGTTAGGGAGAAACCAATAGTTGCCAAAATCAGAAAACAACCCGTCACGATTCCAGTAACAAAGTATTGTGCAAGCAGCGTCATGACTTACTCACCTCGTTAATTTGAGGTACCGCTAGCAAGACAAAAACTCGCCCCGAGCATTGCGACCTATTGTGCATGGCTTTCCCTTTTTTGTACTTTAGGGAGTATGCTACCCTTTATGGAATAGGTAAATCCTTTTCTCGCGCCCCGCCCTACCCAAACTTGAAATGACAACACGTCCAACCTAAGTTTCCACTAAGCTGATCCCATTGGGGCTCGACTAGATTTATTATTTGCATCCACCAACTTCTTGATTAAGCGAAGAAATTCCTCGCGTTCATCGGCAGTAAGCGGTTCTACAAGTTTTGCCTGAGCTCTAGCCATTAATGGGCTGACTTGATTTACATACATCTTCCCCGCATCGGTAATCTTAATTAATTTTGCGCGCTTGTCCTTTTCGGACGAGTTCCTTTCTAGCAAGCCTCGACGCTCCAATCGGCGAATCACATCAGCCCCGCTTACACGGTCAACACCAACTGCGGTTGAAAGAGTAAGTTGGTCCATTTCCTCGTCGTTATCCAAAGCTGAGAGCATCCCAAATTGGACTGGAGTTATGTCCTCATCCCCGCATTCCTCCGTAAATAAACCAACGTGAATTTGATGTAGGCGACGCACAAGGTATCCTGGACGAGACCATAATTCACGGTACTTTCTGCTACGAACTTTTCCTGGTCTTTTATTTTTTTCTAAAAGGTCGGCAATTTTTACGTCTTTTTCCATTGATACCCATGTAGTTAATCGTTTGGTTTCTGTATACTAACAGTTTAATACTAAGATTGAAAAAAATGGGTAGTATACTACTTGTATTTAGCGCATTCTACCGCCGAAGCAATGAGTTGTCAAAGTACCCTACAGCTATGTCGTAGATGAATTTTGGAGGAATGTCAGAGTGTCCACAGGAATCGGCGCAAGAGTTCAGAGAAAAGAAGACCGTCGCTTGTTGCATGGTCAGGCTAAGTTCGTCGGTGATTTGAAATTCCCGAAGCTTTGGGAGGCGGCCTATGTACGCAGCCCAATCGCCCATGGTCGCATCCGCTCAGTTCAAAAACCATCCGCGTATTCCTCTCAAGTTTTTATAGCTGATGATCTGCACGACGTCTTACCAATACGCGCTGAATCGTCACTTCCTGGTTACAAGCCTTCAGATTTTCATTCGCTCGCACGCGACAAAGTTAGATATGTTGGCGAGTGCATCGCAATTTGCATTGCTCCGACCCGCGCGGAGGCCGAGGATATTGCTGAACAAGTTATTTTGGACATCGATCCTTTACCCGCGGTCATCGATGCATTGAAAGCCCGCGAACCTCAATCTGAGCTATTGCACGAGGACTGGGGCGACAATCTATTTGTTGAGACATCATTTGAAGGAGATATTGAAACCGCAAAACGTGACGCTACAGTTGTTATCGAGCGAGAATACAAAACGGCGCGTCAATGCATGAACCCGATGGAGGGAAAAGGAACACTCAGCTATTGGGACGAGCGTTCAAATCAACTGGTGGTTTATACTTCGACTCAAGTTCCTCATCTAATCCGAACCGGAATTTCCGAGTTCCTGCAAATGGATCAAGGCCAGGTCCGAGTTATAGCCCCAGACGTTGGTGGTGGCTTTGGTTATAAATGCGTTTTGCAACCCGAAGAGCTGACAGTGTCATGGGTGGCCAAAAAAACAGGACGCCCGATTAGGTGGACGGAAGATCGACGTGAACATCTTGTTGCAGGTGCCAACACACGCCAACATCACTACAAGATAACTGCCTACGCAGATAATAATGGCAAATTGTTGGGTTTGGATGCGGACATCACAGTCGATGTGGGTGCTTATTCGGTCTGGCCTTTTACGGCCTGTCTAGAAGCCGCTCAAGCCGGCGGCAACCTCCCAGGCCCTTATGATATCAAGGGATATCGATGTAACACTTATTCGGTGGCAACCAACAAGCCGTCCTTCACCCCATATAGAGGAGTGGCCCGTCCAGGTGTTTGCTTCGCAATGGAGCTGACTATTGATGCAATTGCTCGCGCGGTTGGCCGCGAGCCGGCGGATGTACGCAAGGAAAATCTCATCGCAGGTTCCTTGATGCCTTATACTACTGTGACCGGTAAATTCTACGATAGTGGCGATTATCCAGACAGTGTTGTTCAGGCCGAAAAAGCTGTCAACCTAAAGGGCTTTCGAATCAGGCAAGCAAAAGCTCGTAAAGAGGGGCGGAGTCTTGGCATCGGATTCTCAACATTTACGGAACAATCTGCGCACGGTACCAAAGTCTTTGCCGCATGGGGCTTGCCGCTTGTCCCAGGATACGAACAAGCGATGGTAAAACTAACGCCGTCTGGTTCTGTTGAAGTACGTTCCGGCAATCACAGTTTTGGACAGGGTCTCGAGACTACTATTGCCCAAATGGCCAGTGAGTGGCTGACGGTCGACATTAAGAGCATAAATGTGGTTATGGGTGACACTGGCATGACGCCTTATTCCACCGGAGCCTATGCTTCACGCGGAATGGTGATGGCAGGTGGCGCAGTTTCGAAAGCAGCGGAAGCCCTCTCGGGACGCATCAAGATTCACGCCGCGCATTTGCTGCAATGTGAACCGACTGATATCCAACTCAAGAATGCACGTGCCTATAATGGGCACGCAAGCGTGAGCTTTTCCTCGATCGCCAAGGCCTGGTATCTGCGTCCAGATCAATTGCCAGACGATGTCGATACTGCTGGGTTAGAGGTTACGGAAGGTTACAAGCCTGATATTGATACGGGCGTTTTCACTTATGCCACGCACGCCGCTATTGTTGAGGTAGATAAAGACACCGGCAAGGTCGATGTACAAGACTACGTCGTTTTCGAAGATTGCGGCAAGCGCGTAAACCCGCTAATTCTTGAAGGCCAGACTTACGGTGGCGCTGCGCAGGGAATCGGCACTGCATTATTTGAAGAAGCTCTCTATGATGCTAATGGGCAACCGCTGACCTCAACGCTTGCAGATTATATTCTACCCGGTCCAGCAGAACTACCGCACTTTAGATTGTCTCATAAGGAAACTTTGTCCCCATACACAAGGCATGGCATCAAAGGCGTTGGCGAGGGTGCCGCAATTGCGCCGGGGGGGGCAATCTTGAATGCGATCAACGACGCGCTGCAACCTCAAAAAATAGAAATCAACGAACTTCCGGCAACGCCTCACAAGATTCTAAGCGCATTGTTGGCTGGCGCCGAGGCTGAAAGGGAAATCACTTGAAACCTGTAGCATTTGAACTGTGTATTTCCGCGGATATCGCGTCAGCCGCTGGAATTCTGAGCCAGAATGATGGAGACACCAAGATCATCGCAGGTGGACAATCATTGGGCCCAATGCTGAATTTGCGCTTGGCGCGCCCAGACAGGTTAGTGGACGTTGCCCAAACACCGGCATTACGCAAAATCACACAGACCCAAGCGTTCGTCGCTTTTGGCGCCGCTACACGGCATGCCGAGATAGAAGATGGGAAAACGCCTGACCCAAGTTGCGGGATGATGCCCTATGTAGCATCAGGGATCGCTTATCGAGCTATCCGGAACAAAGGAACATTAGGCGGCAGTCTATGCCACGCCGATCCAGCTGCGGATTGGGTGACGGCAATGACCGCACTAAACGCAACGCTTATCATAACATCTGTCGGAAAAGACACCAGAAAGACACCGATGGTAGAATTCATGCAGGGCGCATATCGGACAACACTCGAGCCAGGTGAAATTTTGACTTCCGTCCTCGTTCCAAAATATTCAGACAAGACAGTTTGGGGGTACTACAAGATTTGCCGCAAAGTTGGCGAGTTCGCGGACGCGATTGTTGCCTGGGTGGCTGATCCAACAAAGCAGTACTCAAGGATTGTACTTGGAGCAGGTTCAGGAGCCCCGTTGGTCCTGAACCACCTCGCTAAAGAACTAGCACAAACAGGTAACATACCCACACTTGATATTATCAAGGCTGAGCTAAAACTGCACTCTCCTGACCTAGATCAAGTAAAGAACCACCTCTTCGCCATCGCGTTGCAACGTTGCGTTAAGGGGGCGTTGGCAAATGAATAAGAACCTAACTTTAACCGTGAATGGTGAAACCCATCAAGTTCAGGTAACGGACAGAACCCAATTGGCCGAAGTTTTGCGCGACCATCTGGATTTGACCGGCACTCATCTGGGATGCGAACAGGGTGTTTGCGGTGCATGCACCGTTATAGTTGATGGCAAACCTACGCGTTCCTGCATCACATTTGCCAATTCCATCGACGGCGCACAAATCGAGACTATCGAAGGCTACGCAGGGGATCCTGTTATGATCAAAATCCGTGAGGCGTTTTCACGACATCATGCCTTGCAATGCGGATTCTGCACACCTGGGATGTTGGCCACGTCGCATGACATTCTGAATCGGTTTGCCTCACCATCAGAAGCAACTATCCGACACGAATTAAGTGGAAATTTATGTCGATGCACAGGTTATCAGGGCATCGTTCAGGCGATTATAGACGTCGCGAGCCAATTGGAAATGGAAGGTATTGCGCCTCCCAAACTGGCCCAAAAAAAACGTGGGGTGAGACCCAGTTTCACGCCTTTTGAACCCAAATTTGGTAACGCTCCCGCTCAGGCCGCTCAGCATCCACGAGGTTCTGTGAGAGCTGAAGGGAACTGGACTGTTGTAGAGCGGTCGATCGCCCTTCCCCATCCGCTCGGTAATGTTTGGACCCTGTTTTCTGATATAAGAGCGGTAGCGGCATGTGTACCAGGAGCCAGCCTGACTGAGCAGGATGGATCCGCATTCGAAGGCGAAGTTGCAATCGCATTTGGACCTATCAAAGCAAAATTCGGCGGATCTGGGACTTTCGAAGCTAACGAAACCGATCACACTGGTACTTTATTGGGTCAAGGTGCTGACAATGGCGGACAGTCCAACGTAAAAGGTGAACTCCGTTACGTTCTCACTCCAAACGGAACTACCTGTTTCACAAATGTGGGGGTTACATTCCATTTCCAGATACAAGGGATGCTAGCGCAGTTTAATAGGCCTGAACTGGTGACTGGTTTTGTCGACTTTTTGTTAGAAAAATTCATTTCTAATTGCAATGCAGTACTGTCTGGCGGAACTGTCTCGACCTCACACAAAATTGGTGTCATTTCTTTAGGGTGGGCAGTAATAAAATCATTCATCAAACGTAGGCGAAGTTAGATCCGAAATAAAGAACTATGAATTACCTCCCAAACTAGCCCGCCTCACGGCGGGTTTTTTGCACAAAAATAGTTCATGATTCAAACGCCTACCTACCACAAAGTCTGTGAGCGTTCCGTGAAACGTCGGTTGAAATGTTGGCCCTGGCCATAAGAAGACCAAAGCGGCTCAGGCCTGGACTTATATTTGGATTAGCACTCACCAAAGCCCCGCCAGAGGCGGGGCTTAAAGACGAATTGACAAGAATTTTAGACACTCGGTTTGAAGTGGTCCTGCTTTTTAGGAAAGTTTTGCGGCTTGGCTAAGATGTAACAGGTTTCTGTTCATGCCGCTTTTCGTATCTGCGCGTGGGTGAAGTATGCGATGTCCGGAGACCGTTTATCAAGGGCGGTGTGAGGGCGCTCAGAATTGTAAAATCCAATCCAATCATCGATGATCCATTTCGCTTGGAAACCGTCGGTGATTTCATGCAGATAGATGGCCTCCTGTTTCAACGACCGCCACAGGCGTTCGATAAAGATGTTGTCCAGATAGCGGCCCCTGCCATCCATTGAGATTTTGATTTTGGCTTCAGTCAAAGTTGTGATCCAGCCGGAGCCTGTATATTGGCTGCCCTGATCGGTGTTCATGATCTCTGGCTTGCCGTATTTGGAAATAGCCTCCTCCAGCGCCTCAACTCAGAAACTAGCATCCCGCGTATTTGAGAGTCGCCAAGTCAGCACTGTTCACGTCGCCCAATCCATGATCGCCACCAGATACAGAAAGCCGTTTTTGACTGGGATGTAGGTGATGTCGCTGCACCAAACCTGATTGGGCCACGTGATTGGCGGCTTTCTTAGCAGGTATGGATAAATGCGGTGCTCAAGGTGCTTCTTGCTCGTGTTTGGCGCTTTGTAGATGGCCTGTAATCCCATGATGCCCATCAGGCGATGCACACAGTGTCGCCCTGCCCAGAGCCCTGACTGGGGAAGATAAGCCACAATCTGACGGCTGCCAAAGAACGGATACTTCGTAAATATCCGATCAATCTCATGCATCAGATCAATCGTCGCCTGATCAAAGCCGACTGGTGTGTGATATATCGAGGAACGGCTGATCTTGAGCGGCTTACATTGGCGCGTCAGGCTCAAGTCTGTGTTCTCTTTACGGATCATCTCGCGGCGTTCAGACGGGCTCATCGCTTTAGTCCTTGTGACATAAAATCATTTTCCACTGCCAACTGGCCGATCTTGGCGTGAAGCTCTTTGATCTCGCCCTCTTTGTTCTCAGCCTTTTTGACCTTTTCTGAGAACACGCCAGCCATCCCATCAATAGATGGTGGTCCTCAAGGGACAGAAAATTTGAACGATTTATATGAGAACATAAATCAATTTTCTCCTAAACTTCAACATGCTCTTCGGGTACTCAACGACCCCCAGTATACTACAATTTTTCAATTAGTTCTGGCACTACATCGAAAAGATCAGCAACAAGGCCATAATCTGCTACCTGAAAAATTGGTGCCTCTTCGTCTTTGTTTATAGCTACAATTATCTTACTATCCTTCATACCCGCCAAGTGCTGGATAGCACCAGAAATACCGACCGCTACGTAAAGATCTGGGGCGACTACTTTACCTGTCTGACCAACCTGCCAGTCGTTTGGTGCAAGACCCGCATCCACCGCTGCTCGTGATGCACCGACGGCTCCACCCAGCTTGTCGGCCAGCGCTTCGACAATTTTGAAGTCGTCTTCAGACCCAACGCCACGACCGCCGGAGATAACCACACCAGATGAAGTCAGCTAGGGGCGGTCACTTGCAGCAACCTTGTCTTCGAGCCACAATGACAAACCAAGGCTAGCTGCAGCCGGAACTGTCTCTATGCCGGCCAAACCACCATCCCCAGCGGCATCAAACGTAGATGTTCGTATAGTAACAACTTTTATTGAATCCGAAGACCTAACTATTTGAACGGCATTTCCAGCATAAATAGGGCGTTCGAACGTATTGCCATCGACAATTCCGGATACGTCCGAGTTCATCATTGAATCCACTAATGCTGCAACGCGAGGCATAACGTTTTTAGCATCGGTAGTGGCAGGAGCCACGATATGCTCATAGTCATTTGCCAATGATACGATCAATGCGGCAGTTGATTCTGCCATGCGGTGACTCAGAGAAATATCTTCGGCAACAAGTACCTTGGACACCCCGGAAATATTAGCGGCGGCACTACCGGCGGCGGCGGCACTACCACCACAACACAGTGCGGTTACATCACCCACCTTTGTAGCAGCTGTGACAGCTTTTGCCGTGGCATCCAGTGCCAAAACACCGTCAGTGACCTCAGCGAGAAGAAGAACGGCCATTATACAGCTCCCACTTCTTTAAGTTTTGCGACAAGCTCATCGAATGAACCAACAATTTCGCCGGCCTTTCGATTGACAGGCTCGACTGTTTTTACAACTTTAAGGCGTGTGTGACGTCGACGCCATAATCAGCGGCAGTTTTCTCATCCATTATTTTCTTCTTGGCCTTCATTATGTTGGGCAATGACGCATATCGCGGCTCATTTAACCGTAGGTCAACCGTAATGATGGCGGGCATTTTCACCTGGATGGTCTGCAGACCGCCATCGACTTCACGTGTCACGATAGCATCGCCGCCGACAATCTCTAATTTGGAAGCTAAAGTGCCCTGCCTCCAGCCCATTAGCGCCAAAAGCATTTGACCCGTCGCGTTCATGTCATTGTTGATCACCTGTTTGCCTGCAAGAACGATTCCCGGTTTCTCTTCGTCAACAATCGCCTTGAGAATTTTGGCTACCGCCAATGGTTCAATATCAGTGTGAATGTCATCAGTCGCGACCACCAAAATCGCGCGATCAGCGCCCATCGCAAGCGCGGTGCGCAAAGTTTCCTGAGACTGCCTTACCCCAATTGATACGACGATGACTTCGTCGACTTTTTTGGCTTCTTATAGGCAAATGGCTTCTTCGACAGCAATCTCGTCAAAAGGGTTCATTGACATCTTTACGTTAGCAAGGTCGACGCCGCTACCGTCCGCCTTGACGCAAACTTTCAAGTTGTAATCAATCACGCGCTTGATGGGTACAAGTGCTTTCATTCGGATATCTCCAATCATCGTGTGGGAACTGGTTTTTCGCTGCTGTAATCATAAAATCCGCGACCCGATTTTCGACCCAACCAGCCGGCTTCGACGTATTTTACCAAGAGAGGGCAAGGTCTATATTTTGTGTCCGAGAAACCATTGTGCAGCGTTGTCATGATCGCCAGGCAAGTATCAGGACCAATAAAGTCACCTAGTTCAAGAGGTCCCATCGGGAGATTGGCTCCCAACTTTAGGGAGGAGTCTATGCTCGCCACTCCGCCAACCCCCTCGTACAGGGCATAAACCGATTCATTTATCATTGAAATCAGCAAGCGGTTTACGATGAATACAGGGAAATCCTCTGCAGTAGCAATCGTCTTGCCAAGCTGTTTTATGGTAAAAGACATCGATTCAAAAGTATCTTTAGATGTCGCAATTCCGTGAATAAGTTCAACCAATTTAATGACTGGAACCAGATTCATAAAGTGCACCCCCATGAATTTCTCTGATCGATCCGTGCGGCGGCCAATCTAGTCATAGAAATAGACGACGTATTGGTGGCCAAGATCGTATGAGGTTCAAGCGATTGGCCAAGAGCATCGAATATTTGGCTCTTTACCTCTTCATTTTCCGTCGCCGCCTCAATCACAAGATCGCAGCCGCCCACGCTGTCAATTTCATTGGTAAGCGAAATATTTTGCAAAGAGCATTCCATCTCCTCTGGTCCGACTTTACTCCTTGCCACCATACGGTACAAGTTTTTCTCTATCGTCGCCGCGGCTCTATCCAGCGCGTCTTTTGAAATGTCGTTTAAAGTGACTTCGTAGCCTGCGGTCGCGAAACATTGCGCAATCCCGTTGCCCATTGGGCCGGCCCCAATCACGCCTACAGTCTTAATCGGTGCCAATATCATAATATTAGACCCAAACCGTTAAAAGCGAGTTCATGGCCTCTAGTCAACGAATGCGCGTTCGATGACATACTCGCCGGGTCTACTGTTCGCTCCTTCTGTGAAGCCACGCGCTTCAAGAATTTCTTTGATGTCCATGTTCAGACCCATGGAGCCGCAAATCATCACCCGGTCGAATTCAGGATCCAATTCCGGCAGGCCAAGGTCATCAAACAATTTTCCAGAATTTATCAGATCTGTGATCCTACCCATTCGCTCCGACTGCTCGCGCGTTGTCGTGGCGTAACGGATAAATTTGCCCTGAGCTTCTTCACCGACCAGAGGGTCTTCCATCAATCTTTTTTCTAAATCGACACCGTACGCCAACTCGCTTTTCATGCGACAGGTTTGCGTAAGAATGACCCTATCAAATTTTTCGTAGGACTCCGGTTCTCTCATCAAGCTGGCAAAAGGTGCGACGCCGGTTCCGGTCGACAACATCCACAGCCGCTTCCCCGGGAGCAGCGCATCAATCACAAGCGTACCAGTAGATTTTATCTTAACTATCACCTGATCACCGGGTTGGATTTTTTGCAATTTTGAGGTCAAAGGTCCGTCTTGAACTTTGATGGAATAGAATTCCAACTCCTCATCCCAGAACGGTGAAGCAATGGAATAAGCCCGAAGAAGTGGCTTTCCATTTTCACCTGGCAGGCCAATCATCACAAATTCGCCTGAGCGAAAACGAAAGCTCGCAGGGCGCGATAAGCGAAACGAAAACAAATGATCATCCCAATGTTTAACGCTCAGAACTGTTTGTCCACCCGGCAATTGCGCCACTTCCTTCGATGCTGCGGTCATAATCTTCTCCTTTTAAGGCAGGACAAACGTGCTGAATTCTACGCTTCGTCGCCGGACGCGATGCGCAACCCGTCTATCTCTGTACCGTCGCTGGGATACGGTTCGCGGGGCGTCAAAGCAACGGTATCCCCGTCTTCGATCCCTTGTCCGACGATACGCGCGCCTTCGACTTCATAACTCGATCCAGTAACCCCGCCTTCCGGCGCATCACCAGCATCATAGATTGGTTTTTGAGAATGGATCTCTGGCGACTCTTCACCCGTGATAAGTAAATGCGCTTTGTTTGGCTTGCCGTTCCAGTCCTCGGCGTCCTTTGGCACATTTCCAATTTCATCGATGTTTGGCCAAATTTCAGCATACTTCGTATTCACCGCCAACCATTCATCTAAACCTGAGTCAGTGTCGGGTTTGATCGCGTCAGCAGGGCATTCTGGCTCGCAGACTCCGCAATCGATACATTCCTCCGGATGAATGACGAGAAAATTCTCACCTTCATAGAAGCAATCAACAGGGCACACCGCAACGCAGTCTTGGAATTTACAGTTGATGCAATTTTCAGTGACAATAAAGGTCATGATTCATTCTCCATTTAGGGAGTATACTTCGTTTTATCTGAAATGAAAAGACTACCCTTTGATTGGAACCGGAATAACTTCATAGGAGTGGATAATTCTACGGTTAAGCACTGGATCGATCAATTCCATACGAAACGATGGGCTATATCGGACATCACCGATCGCTCCGCATGTCCCGCCAAACAGTAAGTCGCCGTCGCGTAGATCCTCGCCCTCTTCTCGAAGGTACGCCAATAGTTCCGGCGGTGAGAGCAAACCAGCTACATTTCCGTCTTGATATAGTACTTCCTTGCCATTTTCCTGAATGAAAGAGCGGATTTTTATTTTGTCCCAATGGCCCTCTACTTCGTCCAACGGCCAAAATTCAGTAGCAATGGGCTTATCACACAGTTGTTTTGCCACAGTAATTCCCATGTGCTCGTAGACTCGGTCCGTGTGATCCGACGCCGCGCCAACCCAGATGCGACCCTCGAACCGCACCAGCACATATTCAACTTCACCACTTGATCCGTCACCGATCACTTCAATTGCATCGGCGGTACTCAATCTTGAAACACCTACACGATAAAACATGGGGGTCTTTTCTGGGGCCGTGACGCCGATCTTGGCCAATTCATCTATATGATGCTGCAATGCATCTTTGTCACGGCCTGTCCAGCCGCCAACGATGGCGCGGGTGATAATAATCTCATGGTGGCTCTCACCTGTTTGGGACACAAACTTAGCGTTGATCTTAATATGTGCTGGCATTTTTTTTCCTATTATTAGCGGCCACGAATGACCTGCTCCAATCCACGGGCGATTGATAGTAACCTGCGATCATCACCGGTCATTCCGAACAACATCGCGCCGACGGGCAAATCGCCCATCTCATGGCACGGTATTGAAACAGCGGGCACATCAAGAAAGTTTCCTACTGCGGTATTGCGCAGGCATAGTAGATTGATGGCATTTGATTTTTCAGTTTCTTCTAGCTCTGCTAGTGTTGGGGCGACAATTTGAACCGTCGGCAAGATTAGGGCATCGAACAACATTTGTTTTTGGGCTACTAACGCACGCAATCGGCGGCGTTTTTCGCCTAGTTCGATGTAATCTGCGGCCGACTGTGATTTGCCTGCTTCGAAACGAGCTCGCACCCACGGGTCGTAATGATCTAACCGTGTTTCTAAGAGTTCTTTGTGCCATGCATAGGCATCAGCGCCCACAAATCCGCCTTTGCTGTTAATTTCTGGTAACTCAGCAAGTTGTGGAATGCTGACTGGCGTCAACCTCACTCCACGTTGAGACAAGCGAGTCAAAACGCGCTCATATGCCTCGCCAACTTGATCATCCATGTGTTCCGTGACGTAGCCATCCAGCACACCAATCCGCACTCCACCTTCAGGAAATGATTCAACATCATCTCCTGCCCCGCCGGACAAGATCGAATCTAGAACAGCCGCGCAAGAAACGCTCGTGGTAAATGGCCCCACACAGTCCAATGTTTTAGATAATGGGATAGCCCCAGTCTTAGGGACCCGTGTAGATGTGGGTTTAAAGCCGATTATGCCGCAAAATGCTGCTGGGATACGACAAGATCCACCCGTGTCTGTGCCGATAGCCGCAGGCACCAACGCGCGCGATACACTGACCCCAGCCCCTGATGACGAGCCCCCAGGCACACGGGGAACATTTACATCATGTGGGTTAAGCGGCGTTCCAAAATGCGCGTTTACACCTAGTCCCGAATAGGCAAACTCGGTCATGTTATTTTTGCCGATAATGATGAAGCCAGCTGCCTGAAGACGGTCGATAATCTCAGCGTTTTTTTCTGCTGCAGGTCGGTCATCCAAAACTCTTGAACCCGCCCGTGTTACCTCACCTGCAACGTCGAACAGATCCTTAACGGCGATCGGAATACCGGCATGTGTTGGCAATACCATTCCGCTCTTACGTCCTTGATCGATCCAACTCGCGGTTTGCCGCGCTTTCTTTTTATATTGACTAAGAAAGGCATTCTCGCCGTGAGGACCGGAAGAAGAGATTCCTTCAAAACATTCCTCAACTAGTGCACGACTAGTAAGGGCTCCGCTTTGCAATTTACGAGACAAGTCTGTGAGATTTTGGATCATGTTCAACGCCTGAAAAAGTTCGGGCCGCGACAGTTCTTGCCGCGACCCTGGGAGAGTTACTGAGGGTCGTAGTAGTGCATTTCAACTAACAGACAGCCTTCTTCCGTGCGGAAGGGTCCGTGCGCTACATGCGGGGGGCGAACGCAATATGTGAATGGACCAAAACGTTCGCCGCCTTCGGTGCCTTCGTTGCCCACCCACATATCACCAGTGAGCACTAGCACCTCTTCCCAATAGTCATGCTCGAAAGGGACAGTGGTATAGGTACCTGGGTCGAATTTCAGCAACCGTGTCCATCCACCTTGCCGGTTTTCCATATCAAGATGACCAGACAGAATTTTCTGCTTGATCCCAGACGGATAGCCTTTGGGAGTTACCCAATCGCCTTCCATATCGAGTTGATAGAATTCTCGGTGTTCTTTGTTTATCGCCATGTTCTTCTCCTTATTCAGCTGGTTCGTCTGCAAATTTCGGGTTGTTAAGTCGAATGGTCTCCATGTTGTTCCTGTTGGTTAAGAACTTGTCCTGCTCGAATACAGCGTCAGGGATATTGAAAAATCCTTCGTCCAACTGCTTGGGTGAGGTCTCATTCATTTCGATTGAATCGAATGGACAAACGTCCAAACACAATTCGCAACCAATGCATTTATCGAAATGAACATCGATTTTGCCATCAGGGTTTTGTGATAAAGCTTCGTAGAAACAGACTTGGATACACACGTTGCAAGTCGGATTCTTACAAGTGTCTTCATTGACAACTGCGTGGATGCGGTTCTTCGAAAACTGTTCCGAATAGTCTTTCACTGAACGCTTAGAAGCGATCCCGATCATGTCGTCGACGGTCTTATAACCCTTGTCATCCATGAACTGTTCAAGCCCATCGATCATTTTTGGCAACCACTTAACGCCCTTCACCATCAGGACAGAACCAACCTGAACAAGACTTGCACCAGCCATGATAAATTCGACTAAGTCTTTGTGATCAAAGACGCCGTTAGACCCTGTAATTGGGATGCCAAGTTCTTCGTGGATGCGGTGGACCCAGCGAAGAGACAACGGCTTAACCCAAGTCCCACCGATGCCAGCCGGCCCACCAATACGCGGCTGGCCTGTCTCGATGTCTACAACAAACCCAGTATAACGGTTGATCGCCGTAACGGCAGCGGCTCCTGCCTCCTTTGCGGCGGAAGCAATTTCCAATGGCTTCGACTGGTCTGGTGTCAGCTTGACGACAACGGGAATATCGACGGATTCACAAACTTGGCGCGTAACCTCAAAAGCAATTTCCGGCTCTTGACCAATCATCGAGCCACCATGGACGCCGGGCATCATTGCCGGGTGTGGACATCCAAAATTCAACTCGACCATCGGCAGGCCACAATCTTCAATTGTCCGACAAATGTCTTTCCACCCATTCACATCTTTCGCGCCAGCGCTCCCGATTAAGTGCGCACCACGCTCCGCTGCGTATTTCTGGGTATCGATAAGATCAGGAATCCAATCTTTATAGTAAGTACTTGAATAACCTGAACGGCTGTAAAAAACGAAGTCTCGCGCAGCCTTACCGCGAATGATGTCTCCTTTCGAATTCATCACGCAGTATTTGGAATTTTGCGTCAAGCGCGCCATGTCTTCGATGTCCGTCAGTGTCTTAATAATGGCACCAGATGCGCCGTAGTCGAAACACTGCTTAATCAAATCAGGGCTGTTGGTGGTTTCAAGTGATGCTATGATCACCGGGTTTTTGAACTTCACTCCACAGAAGTCCACACTCATATCGGCCATCATTGTTTTCCTTGTACAAACTGCTTTGTTTAGGTCGGTCAGTTCCAATCGCCTTAAATATCAAGGCCGACTCTCAGAACTCATTTCCCTTTGACAAAGAACTATAGGGAGTATACGTCCCTTTATCAATACTTCATTTCTTCTTTTTCGGAGCCCCTCATGGAACTAAGCCCACAAAGTGCCCCAGCCTTATCTTCATTCAATTGGGAAGACCCATTTCTATTAGAAAACCAGCTTCTTGACGAAGAAAAGATGATAAAAGATTCGGCACACGCATTTGCGCAGGAAAAACTTGTGCCACGAATCCTAAAGGCGTTTTCTGAGGAGGAGACCGACCCAGAAATATTTCGTGAAATGGGTGAAATGGGATTTCTTGGGACAACGATTCCAGAGGAATATGGAGGTCTCGGCGCAAGCTATGTCGCTTATGGGTTAGTTGCGCGCGAAGTAGAACGGGTCGATAGCGGCTACCGGTCGATGATGTCAGTTCAATCCAGTCTCGTCATGTATCCGATTTACGCCTACGGCACCGAAGAACAACGGCGCAAATACTTGCCAAAATTGGCAACAGGTGAATTTATCGGCTGTTTTGGTCTGACTGAGCCAGATGCAGGATCAGATCCCAGCGGCATGACAACAACTGCCCTGAAAACTGAGTCAGGCTACCGCCTCAACGGCTCAAAGACATGGATCAGCAATTCGCCTATTGCAGACGTGTTTGTCGTTTGGGCTAAATCGGAAGCACACCAAGGGAAAATCAAAGGTTTTGTACTTGAGAAAGGAACGGCTGGCCTTAGCACTCCGAAAATTGAAAAAAAGTTAAGCCTAAGAGCTTCTGTAACTGGAGAAATTGTAATGCAAAACGTCGAGGTAGGCGAAGATGCACTTTTACCAAACATCGAGGGCCTAAAAGGTCCATTTGGTTGTCTTAACCGTGCTCGTTTCGGCATTGCATGGGGCGTTATGGGGGCTGCTGAGGACTGTTGGTTCTCTTCCCGGCAATATGGCTTGGATAGGAGGCAGTTCAACAAACCACTCGCCCAGACACAGTTGTTTCAACTCAAGCTCGCGAACATACAAACAGAGATAGCACTTGGACTTCAGGCTGCGCTAAGGGTTGGCAGATTGATGGACGAAGCCCACGCCGCGCCAGAAATGATCTCACTCATCAAGCGAAATAATTGTGGCAAAGCGTTGGAAATCGCTCGTCATGCACGTGATATGCACGGCGGCAATGGAATTAGCCTAGAATTTGGGGTTATTCGCCACATGATCAATTTGGAAACGGTAAACACATATGAAGGCACGCATGACGTTCATGCTTTAATCCTCGGCCGTGCACAAACTGGCTTGCAAGCGTTTGCATAGGAACAAAATATGGACCGAGCAGACGTCGTAGACAAAGCGTTTCGAACGAGGCTGGCCGCTGGGGATCTCCCTGAAATTCAAGTCACCAATGGCCCGCTCAACCCAGAAGACGCAGTCGCTATCTTCCGGGCGCAGTGCCTGTCCAGAAATCTGGACAGGCGCTCGCGAAAAATGCAATCGGAAGGACAAGGGTTCTACACTATTGGATCATCAGGGCACGAAGGGATGGCAGCAATCGCTTCAGCCCTACGACCAGATGACATGGCGTTTTTGCACTACCGAGATGGTGCATTTCAAACGATGCGCTCATCGCAAGTCCCCGGTGTAACGCCTGCATGGGACATGCTGTTGAGTTTTTCCACAGCAAAGGAAGATCCCATATCGGGTGGACGGCATAAGGTATTGGGCTCAAGGGCCCTGAACATTCCGCCCCAAACTTCGACGATAGCGAGTCATTTGCCAAAAGCAGTTGGTGCCGCATATTCTGTCCCCTTGGCAAAAAGGATGTCACCGGAACACCGTGTCCTGAACGATGACTCGATCGTGATGTGCTCTTTTGGCGACGCCTCTGCAAATCATTCGACGGCACAGGGTGCAATCAACTCAGCCTGCTGGACGTCCTTTCAGTCGGTGCCCCTTCCGCTGCTATTTGTTTGTGAAGACAATGGCATCGGCATATCTACGCAGACCCCAAAAGGTTGGATTGCCGCAAATTTCGAAGCAAAACCCGGGCTAAAGTACTTTCATGCAAACGGCTTGGACATTTATGACACTTACCGTGTAGCTCGTGAAGCCGCCGACTTCGTAAGGTATCGTAAAAAGCCAGCCTTTCTGCACCTTAGCCTTGTGCGGCTTTACGGCCACGCAGGATCAGATATGCAGCAAACTTATCTGAAAAAATTCATCTTTGAGAAGTGGGAAGACGACGACCCGCTTATACATTCTGCGGCCCTTCTGCTCGGGAAAGACATACTGACCCAAAGGCAAATCCTCAGGATTTATCAAAATGCAGAAGACCAATGCCTGCGTATCGCGAAAGAAGTCGTAAATCGCCCACGACTCACAAAAGCGAGTGAAGTCATGGCTGCCATTGTGCCCCCAGCCCGCGATTGTCAGGCCACCAACGGTCCGTCCGATGTTGATCGATCAAACATCTTTGGATCAGACTACAAGCAGATAGACAAGCAACAGCCAATGTCGCGACTTCTGAATTGGGCGTTAACCGACCTGATGCAGCAACATCAAGAAGTTGTCATGATGGGTGAGGATGTCGGGCATAAGGGCGGCGTATACGGGGTAACACAAAAACTGTCAGACAGGTTTGGTCCTGACCGGGTGATAGACACACTTCTCGACGAACAATCCGTTCTGGGCCTCGCAATTGGCCTTGCGCACAACGGTTTTATTCCGATGCCAGAGATCCAATTTTTGGCATACCTTCATAATGCCGAAGACCAACTTCGAGGCGAAGCCGCAACACTTTCGTTTTTCTCAAATGGCCAATTCACCAATCCCATGGTTTTACGGATTGCCGGGCTTGGATATCAGAAAGGTTTTGGTGGGCATTTCCACAACGACAACTCATTAGCGGTTCTTCGGGATATCCCTGGGATTGTGATCGCTTGCCCGTCACGTGGTGACGAGGCCGCGATGATGCTACGCGAATGTGTGCGCCTAGCAAGAGAAGAACAACGTGTCGTTGTAGTGATCGAACCTATCGCCCTTTATCATGTGCGTGACCTATTGGAGGACAAAGACAACAAATGGACATCAGTTTATCCGTCTCCAGATCGCAGTATACCACTCGGGGAAGTCGGCGTTGATGGCACAGGGCCATTAGCAATCCTAACCTATGGCAACGGGCGCTACCTCTCGACGCAGGCCGCAGTTGATCTGAAAGCTCAAGGCATTGAATGCCGCATTATTGATCTTCGCTGGTTAGCCCCCTTACCCGTTGGCAATATTCTTTCGGCATTGGATGGTGCCGAAAAAGTACTGATCGTTGATGAATGTCGTGGTACTGGCGGCCAGTCCGAAGCCCTGATGGCACTGTTGTCTGAACGTACAGATTTGCCACACTCACGCATCGCCGCAGAAGATAGCTTCATCCCAACCGGCCCGTCTTATGCGTCAACGATGCCATCGAGACTGTCCATAACAGAGGCCGCAAAAAAGTTGTGGGAACAAAAATGAAGAAAACTGCCATTGTAGTTGCGCCCGGTCGCGGAACATATAATAGAACAGAACTTGGGTATTTGGCGAAATTGCATGCAAACAACGCGGGCCTCATCAAGAAATTTGATGGGTATCGCAGCAGTCAAAATCAAAAAACGGTGACGGAGCTCGATAGCGCCGCGCGTTTTTCTGGCGCGACCCACACGCGCGGCGACAACGCCTCGCCATTGATCTACGCTTGTTCATATTGCGACTTTCTGTCCATTGACCACAATGAAATCGACATTCTGGCAGTGACCGGCAACTCCATGGGCTGGTACACCGCCCTCGCCTGCGCTGGTGCTTTGGATCCAATGGGCGGGCTTGAAATCGTCAATACAATGGGCTCTCTAATGCAAGAGTCGCTCATTGGAGGACAATTGATATACCCCTTTGTTGATGATGAATGGGCTCCCGTTCAACAGCAACGCAACGCTATTGGATCCAAGATCCAAGAGATCGACGGGCGAAAAGACATGGTACTGTCGATTTCCATCAATTTGGGTGGAATGTTTGTTCTTGCAGGTAACGAAGCAGGCCTGAGCGCATTCGAGGCAGAGATGCCTCGCCTTCAGGAACGCTATCCTATGAGACTGCCAAACCATGCCGCTTTCCACAGCAAACTACAACTTTCTGTCGCTGCAAAAGGCCGCGACGATCTTTCAGAAAGTCTGTTCTTACAGCCAGAATTGCCGCTCATAGACGGCCGCGGTGCCATTTGGAATCCAAAAGCGAGCAATCTAACCGCACTTTATGAATATACACTTGGTCACCAAGTTGTTGAAACGTTCGATTTTACAAAAGCGATCCGAACTGCTGCCTTGGAGTTCATGCCTGATATGTTCATCGTTTTGGGCCCTGGAACGACCCTCGGGGGTGCAACGGCACAGAGCCTCCTACTCGCAAACTGGAGGGGCTTGAACACGAAACCGGAATTCAAAGCTGCCGAAACTGCGCAACCGATTCTTGCTTCCATGGGGATGCCAGAGCAACGAAGAATGCTCAACGCTTAGAAAATTTGGCCATTGCAGCTAATATGTAAACTATACTTGGAGTCGTTGAGTGCCCGAAGAGCATGTTGACGTTTAGGATAAAATTGATTCATGTTCTCACATGAACCGTTCAAATTTTCTTTCCCTTGAGGACCGCCGCGAACTTCTGGCGTGTGTGAAGCGACAGCGGGAGGATCATGGCGTTGCACGGCGGGCAAATGCGTTTTACTGTTGGATGACGGCAAGTCTGAGCCTCCCCTTTGAAGTGGTCCGCCCCTATAGTTAGGAAACGGAGGACCATAAATGGCCATTAAGAGACCCAAGCCCGAAGAGATTGTCGTGAAGTTACGGCAGGTTGAAGTTCTAATGGGGCAAGGTATGCCCTGAATTGACGCGATCCGTCAGATCAGTGTGACTGAACAAACCTATTACCGTTGGAAGAAGAAGTACGGCGGAATGGGCACAGAACAACTCAAGGAACTGAAGCGGTTACAGAAAGAGGACGAGCGTCTTCGCCAAGCAGTATCGGACCTGTTTATTTTACGCGGTATTCCCGTCTACATCGTCTCGGACAACGTCCTATGCGCGGAATAAATGGCTGATTTGGCATCAGGTCATTGTCGTCTCGAGGTATCTCGACACGTTAAAAGCATGGTTCAGTTCGGCGTTTTGGTCAACGACAG
>Ga0115005_10000728_pt1 | contig 25502 bp, 20 predicted proteins | sample ArcOceMetagenome_FD_87163 | JGI IMG/M metagenome (GOLD analysis project Ga0115005, IMG submission 87163) | Marine eukaryotic phytoplankton communities from Arctic Ocean - Arctic Ocean - Greenland ARC118M Metagenome | ecosystem: Environmental > Aquatic > Marine > Oceanic | place: Arctic Ocean...
GCTTCTGGCACCGCTTCTGGCACCGTTTCTGTCACTGCTTCTGGCACTGCTTCTGGCACTGCTTCTGGCACCGCTTCTGGCACTGCTTCTGGCACTGCTTCTGGCACTGCTTCTGGCACTTCTTCTGTTAATGGCACTGCCACTTTTGTTGCTTTTGATTTTGCTGGTGATGGCACTGTTGCCCTTGCTGTTGCCTTTGCTGTTGCCTTTGCTGTTGCCCTTGCTATTTCCGTTGCTGTTAATGGAACTGTTGCTTTTTCTGAATTTAGCTCAGTCTTTTTTGTCACCAAAGCATTGTCTAGACTAACATCCGAAACAACATTACTGGAGCTACTATTTCCTATCTCGTCATCATCTAGGTAAATTTCAGGTGTTAAGACAGAGAGGTCAACATTTTCCTCAGCCTTAATTAATATCACTCCTTCAAAATCTTCATCATCATTCACAGTTTCATCAATAAAATTAACTGCTTTTTTAACTTCTATTTCGCCATTTTTTTCAGCATCAACTACCTTCTGAATGTCTAAATTAATATCTTCTGACATCGGCTCATCATAGTCACTTTCTTCAATTAAAGGGTTTTTAATTTTTTTTGCTACAACATTCTCTGAGTTATCCGCCAAATTGTCTTTGTAATTTCCTTTGTCCAAGTTTTTCATAAATCACTCCTCCTTCACTACTCTCTAAAAACGCAATCACTTAAGATTAAACCAAAAAAATGCTAAATAATGTAACCAATTAAGGTTTTTCTGCCACTTTTAACTTTTCATTATACACAAAACATGAAAAATAAAATATAAAGTGCAAGGATTAGGCTTTTACCAAAACTATAGAAAGTCCAACTATTTCAGGTCGTCTGAGAGTGTAAAAAACACACAACCAAATTAGCCCCAATTAAGGGGCCTGTGGGCACTTCATTTGATCGATCGGTACCGATACTTATTTTTAAATATAACCCCGTAGATAAAGCCTCAAGGCTTCTAATGACCCTTTAACTTTGCAAGGTGTCGAAAAAACTTCAATACCACCTTTTTAGCAAAGCAAGAAAGCCGAAGCACCCGCTGAGGCTATTTAATGACTTATTATTTTCCTTTCACAACTGGTTTAATTCCCCTTCCGAATGCTAAAAGACGCTTTCCATCATTTTTTTCCGCTAAATCAAATTTAACATTTGTGTAATCAATTTCGTAAATTGTTTTGTAATCCGAATCCATTTCAAGGAAGTGCCCCATATTCGCACTAATCGCATGAGCTGCTGTTAGCATGTAGTTGCCTTCTTTCTCATCATCCTCATCACGTTCACCATTCTCATGTAAACGTACTGCCATAAAACGAGACGTCCCTTTAGTCACGTCATGATGATCATAGTATGTTGACCTCAACTTTCGATATTCATTGTGGTCTTTTTTGTACTTGCTGTTAGTTAATGGTCCACCGCTTACAATCACCTCTGGGATTACTTCGATTACCATCGAATCATCTTTTGATGCAGTAGATAATATGTACTCGCCGCCGCTGTATTTATAGAATTTATCCACTGACACTGCTACATCTTCTAATGGCAAAACCCTATCCACAGCCTGACCTGAAAAGTTAACAGAACGACGCAGCTCAGCACTCAGGCTTGCTAGTACTTTATTTCCCTGGCGAACACGCACAATGGCTCCCGCTTTTAAACCATCAACAGAATTCTTTTCCAAGATGTCATACAGCACTTCATTTAGCGCTTCTTTTGTTGGTTCAACGTTACAGATCATTTCATGGTGCAATGCATAAACGGCACTCACTCGTGGTGATTTGTGGGCATCAAGAAGCTCTTTTTCCAACAGTTCTTTTTTAGATTCAAGCTCCATTGGATTTTCAGCACCTTCTATTTCCGATTCAAGCTCGTTCAATTGCAAAAGCAATTCCTTGATTTCGTCGCTCCACTGACTTCTTTTGCCAAAATCAGCTTCCAAGCGCCCAATGCCCCATAATGGCATTAAATCCTTCTTTTTCGCTTGCAAAACACTACGCCATTTAGCGGTATATTCATTTTCAGAGCCTTCAATTTTAGTTAATTGCTCCAATAAGGCCAGCTTCGGCTTATCAGAACCACCGCCCACAACAGGGTATGTTTTTGATGTGTCTTTTTTTCTAGCTTCTATTTGACCTGGATCTATTTCAAAATAAACCTTAATTTCATTACCAGTATGGGCTCGGCCAATCGCACAAGCGGCTCCATCAATCTTACCTACACTTTGTTCACCCTCTGCAAAGTGAGTTTGAGCAAACATAAGCCCATTTAATTCTACATCTTTAGGAATATAATTTAATTTAACGCTTTTTTTCATGGGGAAACCTCATTTAATTTACTCCCCTATTATTCCATATTTTTACCCTTTTGTCAATATAAAATAATAAATTAAAAAATATTGTACTTAGGGATTTTTCCCCACCATTACAACAAAAATTTAAAATCATTAGAAATATTGTATTGTTTACACTATAGTATTTTTTTATTACTCCTGATTAGAAGGACCTATCACATGAGTACAAGACATAACGAAGACTTTCTCCTCTACTGCACTGGTGCAGATTATGGTGGTGAAAACATCCCTATATTTGTTGACCTTGGCGTTGACCTCAATTTTGTTGACGCTATTTTTAAACGGGATGCCTATTTATGGTTAACTCTGAGTCGGCAAACAAAAAATGCTGCTGATATAGCTGAAAAAATTCATTCTTTAGGTTATCGCAACTTTGATGTACTTGATATATTTGAAAAGTCAGCCCGTGATTACGCGATAGAGCATAACAATTATTCAATGCTTTGTTTTTTTAATAAAATGAGCGACCTGCCTAATACAAGTAAAATTAAAAAAAATAGAGAAATGATCGACGTCTTCTCTATTTCATCTGTTCAGAGAGAAAAAGATCGCAATGGCGCTGAATGCCAGATACAAAAAAGACTACTTGAACTCGAAAGATTAGGGCCATCAAAAGAGTTAGTGGCCGTAAAACAGGACACTATTGAAAATATTATCAATCTAAAAAAAGATTTCCCACATTTCAGTGCAGTGGTCGACCACATATCCCGCTCGCTATCATTGCAAGCATTGTGCCCTAAAAACTGCACCATCCACTCAAAAATACGTATACCAGCGCCTATACTAATTTGTGGTGGCCCTGGATCAGGTAAAACACGCTTTGTTAACGAGGTCGCAAAAACTTTAAGTACCACGTTTTCAACCATAAATTGTGGTAACACAAGTCCAAAATTTGCATTTTCAGGCACACCGCCAACTTATCAAAACGCAGACTGTTCAAAGGTTGTTAGTGCCATCGTAGATAATAAAATCGCGAATCCAATTATTCTTATGGATGAGTTAGATAAGTTAACTAGTATCGATGATGATCCATACAGCTCTCTCTACGCCCTGCTAGAGGGCTACCAGGCAAAAACATTCCATGATCATTTTTATAATATTGAATTTGACCTCTCCCATGTTCTTTGGTTTGCCACTGCTAATGAAATCAACAACATACCAGACCCTATTCTCTCTCGGATGGATCTATTTGAGATTAGCAATCCAGATAAAGATCAGACAATTAAAATCGTTAATTCCATTTACCAAGATTTACGCCAGAGCCATTATGAAGATTTTGGTCGGTTTTTTCCTGAAATGATGACAAGTGATGTTTTAACGCACATGGACGAATACAGCCCAAGAGAAATCAAATCCATCATTCAACGATCTTTTGGTTTCGCAGCAGAACGTTTTTTGGGAAACAAGGAAAGTGCTGAATACAAAATTGATTTATCCGATATTAAGCAATCTGCTGATCCTAAAATTAAAAAAAATCAAATAGGCTTTTCTCAAGTTAAATTTTATTAATTCGCACAAAAAAGCCCAGCGTCGCTGGGCTTCTTAATGCGTGTAAGATCGGTTAGAAGCTTAAACGTATACCTGTTAAGAAAGTATCTGCCTTGCCTGCCGCTTCAGCAGTATCGTTAGCCATACTGTAATCAGCATATGCAACTGCATTATCGCCAAAGCTATAAGCTGCACCAAGACGAGTGGTCTTTGATTCATCCATATCATTGCTAGTTAATGAGCCCGATACCGTCATAGCATCGAGAGTATAGGTACCAGCCAAATAAGTATGTGCAACCTTATTAGTACCGTCGTCAACACCGTGCCACATGGCTGATATATAAACATCACCAGAGGTTAAACCACCACCAAAACCCATCGTATCGACATTATCAGCAATAGCGTCTTTGTTAGACTCATGAAAAGCAGCTACAGTGAGCCGATCACTCGCCTTGAAAGAGGCGCCCATTTTCACTGTATCAAACATGTCTTCAGAGGTAGTGTCCATAACACCAGAGGCCATAACGCTTAACACGTCACCTGTTTTAAACGTAATGGCGTCACTTTGAGCGGGTGCATCGGCTTGATACTCAAACACGTCTACCAAATCAGTGACCGTTTCTCTCACTTCATCACCATGACGACCAATAGTTAACTCGAACACATCCATGCCAACAGTGATGTTGGCTTGAGATACGGCAACATCTTCTTTTACACCAACAGTGTCTAGTGAAAGTTCAACCTGGTAATCAAACGTAAAGTCTTCAGTGGATTCAGCCTGACCAGTAAAACCTAACTTTCCACCTTGGGAAGTTAGACCAAGATCATCAACGCCGTCGATAGATTCAACGCCAAAACCGATTTCACCATAGATATCCACATTCGAAGCAGTTGCTTGAACCGAAGCTACTGCTGCGGCTGCGGCGATTGCCATTGCAAAAATATTATTTTTCATTATTTTATTCCTTAAGTTATATATTAAATTTTAAATTAGTTTAAAAATTAATTTGTAAATTATATTCATAAATTATAAAAATACAATTAGTCTAAAAACATTTATTTTTAATATTTTTTAAATCGTGTATGATTATATTGGCTATAAAATACTAAAACAAGTTAATAATGAATAAATAATGGATAAATAATGAATAAAATAAAATACTCCGCTAAAAATACATTAAACGGCTATTTAACAGACTTTAAATTAAAAAGCAAAATAAGAAAAAATAATTAATATATTTATTAATAGGATGTTAAAAAATGACTGAAACTTACATTTATGGTGTAAAAGTAAATGGTAATTTTGAAATCTATCATAAAATAGCTGACTCTCAACTAGGAGCACTGAATTTATGGAATTTTGTCGCCAAGAAATATTTTGGTGATAGCATATCATCAATCATTAGAGATGAAAGTGAGGATTTGATATGGAATATTATTAACTATAATAAAATGCCAATTGATGAAAAGATTCTTCTTGCTTCAACATTTGATGGTGCCTACCTTCATGTAAGAAATTTACCCGATTTTGCTTTAGCAATACAAACGTTATCTGAACGCGGCATGGTCGGTAACTTTGAAGAACATATTCGATCCATCGCTGAGATTTTTACAAACCATGACTCAGAAATAATTGCCTGGGACCACAACCCTGCAGATCACTTCTACTGGGGAGACCTCAATGTCAAAAAAAATATTTCAAACTATGAAAATTTTAATATTTTTGAAATACCACCAATCAAAGAATACTTTCAATCGATAGCATTAAAATAGACCAAAAAAAAGTCGAACAATGTTTGGCTTTTTTAAAAGTTTATTTTTAGAACCCTAATTGAGCGCAAGCGAATGGCCCTATTGTTGTACACACTGCTATGCGACAGTTACCAGAAGGATCTTGTAGAGCAGCTGGCAAATCTTTTAGACAGAACGAAGAGTGCAACTGAAGATTGCTGGCGAGTTCCTGCTGCCAAGCCTTTTCACTGTAGGCTGGTCGACTCTTACCCATAAAACCATTTTGATCTAAGAATTGCTTTACCAAGTTACTATTTCTTTCTTTAGCCTCTTTATTATTGGCCCCTTTGGATTGCTCAGCAAACGCCTTTCGCTCTTTTTCTCTCTCGGTAATTTCCTGAAGTTCCATTATCTCAGCATCATTAACGTTACTGTATTCACACATATACTCTTGGTAGTTAGCTTGCTCTGCATCCATATTTACCTCATCACCCTCATTGCATACCATGCCAACACTATCTCGGAATTTTTTTGCTGCCTCTATTTCTTCACGGCGCTTTTGATCCCAAACGGATGCTTCTCCATCAAGCTTCTGCGCCATTTCATAATTATTAACTAAAACATCATATTTCACCATTTTTTCAATAACATTACCTGAGTTTGCGCTATATCTACCATCAACAATAGCTTCACTATATTGATCATTCATTTTAGCGTATTCCAACTCAACGCTATTGAAGCGAGTGCCATTAGAGATACGATCTTCTCTTTGATAACCAACATATTCAGGTAAGGTTTGCTTAATGTTTTTAAATTCAGCATGGGAAATGGGCTCGTAATACGAGCTAAAATACTCTTGAGCATTGACAGGAAAATTAATAACCAAAGAAATAGAAAGTAATAAATATTTTGACAATTTTAAAAATAAGGACTTCATAATACACCAAAAGATTATAGTTATTAATTAATAATACTATTACTATAATTTTTTTTCAATTTAAACCATATTATAATTTATTTAATTCACTAAGCATGTTTTTAGAAAATATTTTAAAAACTTTTATTTCCGATTTATCTAATGGCACATCATTTGGCAGTTTGACTTTTGTCGGATCCCTATGGGAACCTTTTATTATGAATTCATAATGCAAGTGCGGGCCTGTTGCCACACCAGACATTCCCACATAACCGATAGTTTGGCCCTGATTAACATAAGATCCTTTTTTAATATTTCGAGAAAATTTACTTTGGTGAGCGTACAGCGTTTTAATGCCGTTCTTATGCATTATTATAATTGTCTTTCCGTACCCACCTTTAGTGCCTCTGAATATTATTTTACCACTACCAGATGCCTTAATTGGCGTTCCTGTCGAAGCGGCGTAGTCAACGCCCTTATGAGGCCGTTTTACACCTAACACTGGATGGTACCTAGATTTAGCAAAGCTTGAGCTTATACGCCTAAAATCAACAGGAGAACGCAAGAATGCCTTGCTAAGGCTTCTTCCATTTGGTGTGTAATAAGCAACCTTGCCTTTCTTGTTTTCATGCCTAATGGCCTCAAAGACACGGCCTGAGTTATTAAATCTCGCTGCCAGTATTTCACCAGTACCAATTTTTTCATCATTTAAGAACTTCTCCTCATAAATGACAAAAAATTCGTCATTTACCTTAAGGTCAAGTGAGAAGTCTATGTCCCACTTAAAGATATCCGCCAGCTCCATAATGATGGATTCATTCATGCCTGACTTTTTGGCATCTAAAAATAAATTTGACTTAATCGTACCCATATTTGAGGTGATACGTGTATCAGGCTCCACCGTCTCTTTCTTTACCTTGTACTTACCACTAACTAACCTAACCGTGACATTTTGTAGGTCTATGGTCTGTAGGACAAAGGAATCCAGTGCACCCTTTTCATTGATTTCAAAATTAAATGTATCACCAGGGTGAATAACAAGACCTCCCTTGATTCTTTTTAACACTCTATTGGTGCTGTAAGCTTCTCGATCACTTAAACCTGCTCGGGAAAATATTCGACTAATACTGTCCCCTCTTTTTACTACAATAATGATCTCAGCCTTTTCAGGCATTTGTGTTAAAACCTCCTGTTTAATAAGTACTTCAGGGGTCTTCATCGCCGCATGGCTTTTTCCTTTTATCTCAAATATCGCTGGCGATGGCATCTCTCTATTAGTCGTTATTACTTCTTTTTCATATTTTTCTTCAGTATCGATTTCTTCCTCTTGAGTTACGCCTACCTTACGCAGCTGTATTAATCTTCGCTTACCCTCATGCATCCCTTCATTATCTAAAACCAGAGATTCTTTTGTTAATCTTAATGTTGTATCTTTTCTTGTATCTTTTCTTGTATCTTTTCTTGTATTGCCATTCGTAATCAGTTTTAACGGAATAGATGTTACCCGCCTTTCTTTCTCTTGTTCGCCTCCTGATGAGAGGTAAAAAAATACCGATGATGTGAATAACACAGTGTTAAGTAATAGGATTTTTTTTCCTTTTAAAAATTGAATCATTATTTATATCTAGTCCTTTAAAAATAAAAAAAGCCCCCTATTAAAAATAGGAGACTTATCTTATCAAAAAGAACTTTTTATTAAAATGAATTAAACAGCAATTTTTTCAGTTTCTTCAGTTTCTTTATTTGTTTCCTTTATATTTTCAAATAGTTTCATGGTTGGCTCCGATTTACCACTCACCACATCTTCAGTGACAATCACCTTTTCTAAGTTTTCTTTAGATGGTGCTTCGTACATTACCTTGGTTAACATTTTTTCAATGATAGTCTGCAGACCACGAGCACCTGTCTTTCGATTTTTTGCTGACTTCGCAATTGCCTTCAAAGCATCTTTTTCAAATTCCAATTCAATTCCATCTAATTTGAAGATCTTTCGGTACTGTTTTACCAAAGCATTTCTTGGTTCAGTTAAAATATTAACCATATTCTCTACCGTTAGCTCTTCAAGTGGCGCAATCACAGGTAAGCGACCAATTAATTCTGGAATTAGGCCAAAACGAACCAAATCTTCTGCCTCAATATCCATAATATTTTGCTTTTCTTTATTGTCTTTTTCAACAATGTTGGCACCAAAACCGATACTTCCCTCACCTTGTAGACGTTTTTCAATAATTTTTTCGATACCAGCAAATGACCCTCCACAAATAAACAAAATATTCTTTGTGTTTACAGTGATCATTGTTTCGCCAGGGTGTTTACGACCACCCGTTTTTGGAACACGAACTTCAGCACCTTCAATAATCTTCAGCAACGCCTGTTGAACACCCTCGCCCGAAACATCACGAGTTAAACTTGGGTTCTCTCCTTTACGTGAAATCTTATCAATTTCATCAATGTAAACGATTCCCATCTCAGCCCTTTCGACATCAAAATCAGTTTCGATTAATAAGCGATGAATAATGCTTTCAACATCATCACCTACATACCCTCCCTCAGTCATTGATGTTGCATCAGCAATTGCAAAAGGCACATCCAAAATTTTAGCCAGCGTCTCAGCTAACAATGTTTTACCTGAACCTGTGGAACCTGGCAGTAAAACGTTACTTTTCTTTATTTCAATATCATCATCTGCGTTATTCAAACGTTTAAAGTGGTTATAAACCGCTACCGATAGCACCATTTTTGCTTTAGATTGGCCTACAATATACTCGTCAAGCTTTGCATTGATTTCTTTTGGCTTCATTAAAGATTTAATGACCTTATTTTCTGTAGAAACTCCACTATCATCTTTAGCTTCATCTTCTTTGCCAAAAACGTCAACGCACAAATCTATGCATTTATCACAAATACTAGCATCTAACCCTTGCACCATTTGCCCAACTTCAGATGATGCGTCCCCACAAAATGAACATTTAATTTCTACTTTAACTTCATCGGTTTCGTCTGTCATAGGTGCCTCATCATTTAAAATAATTTATTTATACTACCTTTTAAATCTTTACTTGTCAACATTTTTTAACTTATTTACTGGTAAAATTTCACTTATTAATATCAGCTTATTCCACTTTTACAAATTAAAATCATTTAAATACCCTTTTATTTCATTTTTTATTTAATAAAAATTATCGAAGTGTTAATATCAACACTATAAGATATATAACAAATGGAATTTAAATTCAATGAATATTTTAAAAAGTATTTTTCTGTCGAGTAATGATCGCCACATTAAACGATATGAGCATACCGTAGAACGAATCAATGCTCTAGAAGATAAATTCTCAAAAATGAACGACATTAGACTCAAAAGCCAGCGCCAAATACACTTAAAGGAAGCTAAACAAAAAGGCAGCAGCCTCTCACTTATTGAAGACAGCTTTGCTTATGTGCGTGAAGTATCAAAAAGAGTGCTTGGATTTCGACATTTTGATGTTCAGTTGATCGGTGGACTTGTCATAAACAATGGTGAAGTGGCTGAAATGCGCACGGGCGAAGGTAAAACATTGGTAGCCACTTTACCCAGTTATTATAATTCTCTTTTTGGCGCAGTTCATGTTGTAACAGCAAATGATTACCTAGCCAGACGCGATGCAGAAACCATGCATCCCCTCTATTCATTTATGGGAATGACTGTAGATTATGTTGTTAACGGTAAAGGTCAATCCGAGCGTATAAGTGCTTATGAATCTGATGTAATCTACTCTACATCATCCGAGTTGGGTTTTGATTACTTGCGTGATCATACTGCCACTAACCCAGAAAATTGTGTCCAAAAAAACCGCTTAGATTTTGTGATCGTTGATGAACTTGATTCGGTACTTATTGATGAGGCGAGAACCCCACTTGTTATCTCCAGCCAGACGGAGACCAAGCAAGAAGAGTATATGATTGCATATGATGCGGCAAAACAATTTAATTTGGTTAATATCAGTGATTTAGCTGTTGAAGGCGGGACTAAGGGGTTAACAGCAACGGATTTTGATGCTGTTTATGACTACAAAAAACACTACATTGATATTACTGAGTCTGGCTTTGAAAAAGTAGAAGATTATTTTGTGGCCAATGGCTTTATAAAACACAAACGAGCCATGTATAAGCCTGAAGGGTTAAGATGGGGGCAGCTAATCCGAGTTATGCTTATTGCCATGTCGTTTTACAAAAAAGACATCGACTACATTCTAACAACAGCAGGTGAAGTTAAAATTATCGATGAATCCACTGGGCGAATTATGGAGGGACGTCGTTGGAATGATGGCATACACCAATGCATCGAAATCATTGAAGGTGTTGCGGTTAAGCCTGAGAGTGTAACTGTTGCGTCTATCACAATTCAAAACTTCTTTAAGCTTTACGCGAAAACGTCAGGCATGACAGGCACTGCATATACAGAAGCATTGGAACTTCAAGACATTTATAATTTAAATGTAGTCGTTATCCCAACTAACAAACCCGTCATTCGTGATGATGACCGTGATAAGTTGTTTTTAAATTTGGAAGCAAAAACGAAATTCCTTATTAAAGACATTGTTAAATCCAATGACAATGGTCAGCCCATTTTAGTCGGTGCAGAAAGTATTGCTATGTCAGAGAGAATTTCCAAAGCACTTTATGCCAAAAACATTAACCATCAAGTTTTAAATGCTAAACAACACCAGCAAGAGGCGTCTATCATCGCCCAGGCGGGTCGCCCTGGGTCGATTACCATTGCCACCAATATGGCTGGGCGTGGGACTGATATCATCTTAGGCGGCAATCCTAGTGCCCTAGTGAGTATGCTTGAATCCCCCAGTGACGAGGAGCGTGACGCTGTTTACGCCAAGTGCAAAAAAGACCAACAAAAAGTACTTCAATCTGGCGGCTTGCGTGTTATTGGCACAGCTAGGCACCAAACACGACGCACCGACAATCAACTAATTGGACGCTCTGGTCGCCAGGGTGACCCTGGTTCCAGCGTTTTTTACATCTCTTTAGAAGATGATTTAATGTCTAAGTTTGTTCACAATAGGCAAAAGCGCATGTTGGTATCACTTGGTCTTAATGAGAATGATCATCTTTGCGGGCAAATGATTAACTCAGTTGTTAGAAAATCTCAACAAGTCACAGAGGGTATATTTTTTGATATTAGAAAAGACATGCTAGAATTTGATGATGTTATCAATGAGCAGCGCTCTGTCGTTTATAAAATACGGGATGAGGTCATCTACAGTAACGATTTCATGGACATTTTTCATGAAAACATCAATCGCATGACTAAAGATTTGACTGAAGAATACATAATATCAAATACCCATTCCGATCACTGGCAAATTAATGAACTTAAATCTCGCATTTTTGAGCTATTCGACATGAACTTAGATCTTGGCACTGAAGATGAAATTAAAAAGTTAACCCAATATGAATTTGAGCATCGATTAAATCGTCACTTCAAAACTTTAGGTAGTCATTTTATTTCAACTTTTGGTGAAGAATTCATGATGAATCTATCCAAAAAGATACTTTTAAGCTCACTGGACCAGCATTGGCGAGAGCACATAAACCTCATGAGCATTCTCCGATCAAGCATTCACTTGCGTGGCTACATCAACAAAATACCCAAACAAGAGTACAAGCGTGAAGCGTTTATCCTTTTCAAAAGCATGCAAGCCAACATCAGCAAGGAGTTTATTTCTTTGATGTTTTCAAATGCGAATCGAATGATGAAAGATGAATTAGAAAAACATAACACATGGCCTAACGCTTCCCATTCAGAGGTCTAATTTAATGAAATAGCGCCGCTTTAATTAAAATTTAGCGCTCATACTTATTCCCGCATTGACCTCATTATATTGCCCGTGGGAGGCATTAATTCGTTGTTCAGAATAGAGCTTAAAGGCCACATTTGATGATCCTTTAATTATTTTTCTCAAGTTATAATACATGCCAAAAGAATATTCACGATTATTTTGTATTAATGAGCTCCCCACATCAGTGTAGTTAATGGCGCCATCTTCACTCACACTACTTGGGATAAGATAACGCGCCTGGCCTGATGTAATGGCCAATGGGGCTGATAGAACTACGCCAAATTCAGAATTTTCCGATAGTTTAATATTTGATCCTAATTTTACAGCGTTACTGATTAACATGGAGGCATTTTTCATCTGACTTGACGTATCCACATTTAGGTCCGTTGCGCCTAATGCTGCCGAGTAGAATACAGTTAAATCATTATTTAATTCACTTTTTTGGGTATATTCGATATAAGCAGTTTGTGAACCGTTAATGTCCATTAAGTAATTATTCGCCACATTCCCTAAAAATGTATCACTTTCTAAAAATAAACCAATTTTAATGTTTTTATTAATCTGTTTTGAAACTTCGAAATTTAACTCACCATCTTCGAAATTAGACCTACCATCGCCGATTTTTACATCAATATTGTTGTAAACATTTATATTCACACCTTTATTGTATCCCGAAAACAAATCTATTCCCATATTACCGTTAGATGTTCTTTCGGTCTCACCACCAGCGTACATAGTCCCCATTGGAGAGTTCAAGTCCACATAAAAATCACGATGATAGTTATCAATAATCATTACCTTATTTAACGCCGATAAATTCATCCCGCCTAAATTTAGAGCACCCGAATTAGCTAAGGACACAGTCGCTCCTGATACAGTCGAGGAAACACCGATGCTCCGATCGCTAGAACCAATAGGTATAGTGGCTTCTCCCTGAAAGGTAATCGCTTCACCGACGTCTAATAAGCCCTGACCATGGATATTTTCATCATAATTGGGTATTGTCTTATCAGCAGTATCTAATAAAATTTTTACGGTAATATCGCCTGGAATATGAGGCCATTTTTGCTTTAATAATGCCACCGCACCTGTGACTATTGGCGCCGCCATCGATGTACCTGACATTAAGGTAACGTCAGTCGTACCAGCGCCTGCCTTGGTAGATGCCATATACATTCCTGGGGCCATTATGTAGTAATCTTTCACTCTGAATTTTTGATCACAACCCCCTATTTCATTGATTTTATAGCACGTTGTCCCCGCTTTATTAGAGAAGCTGGCTATTTCATTAGTGAGCATATCATAGGCTCCAACCACTAGTATTTTACCTCCTAGAAGGTGACTCCCGTCTTCTTCTTCAAGGGCCGCATATTGTGCTGGAAAGGTAGAAAATCCAAGTGCCTGATTCCCTGCTGCAGCAACCAATATCGTTTCACTATTGCCTACAGCACTTACGTAACTAGTATGAATTCCAGTTTTTAGAATGTTACCGAAACCATATTTACCCCACTCAGCATTAACGTCTCCAGCGTCGTTATCAACAATAAACAGCCCTGGCTCGATTTCCGTCAATGCTTCACGATATTCTGTTGAAACATTATAGTTGGAACTCAAATTAATAACTGAGGCACCTTTATCAACTGCCCAAGACGTCATCGAAGCAAGTTCATGCAGATGTACTCTTCCATCTTTGTCTCCCATTTTACCAATAAGTAGCTTTGCATCGGGCGCTACACCTGTTGTTCCAACCTCATTCAATTCTGCAGCAATAATGCCTGCGACATGAGTACCGTGACCGTGCTGGTCCACCATGGCCTCACCCTTATCTAGACAAACAGTAAGGCACTTTAATCCTACTATCTGATTTTTTAAATCGTCATGATTGGAATCAATTCCAGTGTCAAATACAGCCACTGTAACTCCTTTTCCTGTCCAGCCATCGGCCCATGCCCTTGTTATTCCAAGATCAACTAGCTCATCACCATAGTGATTTTTCAAAAAATTTATCGTACCTTCACTATAGCCAACGTCTATCCCAGCTGAATCATAGATTGCCCCTTGTGTTAAATCTATAGTGTCGCTTAAATTATAATCACTCTCCGTTAATACGCCCGATGTTGGCGTTCCCAGGTTAAAATTTGCTAGATTCTGTGGTAGATCTATACTGCACGGCTGTGCCCTGCACTCTGGCATAATGTCCCTTTCGAGCCCAGATTCTTCGATTTTTGGTGGCGTAACACACCCTGTCAACATTAAAATTAATGGCGTAATTAAAAATATAGGTAAAATAAATTTTTTTATCATTTTATTATTATTGTTATTATTATTATTATTATTATTTAATACAATAAAGTTATATTATTTATATAACAAGTAAATTCTTTACTTAATTATTTAATCGATTAATTTAATTTAATTTAATTTAATTTTTTAGGATATTCTGGAATATAAATGCGCTCACGCAGGCATCGTTTTTAAATTGTTAATAAAGCATGCTCCACGGGAACTTTTCGTGCTTTGGGTGTATACCCGCAAGCAGTCCGTAAGTTAGGCTAGGTCTTGGAAAAATTGAATGGGTTTGCTTAGAGTGAAGAGCTGATCATGACCGCGATATTAATGCGGCCAAGAACATTTTCGCTGTGTAACTACAGCGTCTTATAGAAGAAAAGGTAGCGGATTAAGCCGCTTTGGTCTTTGGTCTTTGGTATTTAAGGGCCCTTAGAGTCCACTTGCTTTAGCTGGGAAAACTTCAAACTTTTGATTTAACTGTTTTCATCACAAAGTCAATAGAGTCTAGCACCCTACCATCGTTAGAAAGCTCAATTCCATCTGGCATTTCAGCCTTTAAGCCAACCATTATTGATTGATACATTCGCCAAGCTAACTCATTTTGATCTTTATATTCATTTTTGAAATCTTCAAAAAGACGGTACCATTTCAAGCTAGTCTTGTTGCTTGAACTTGAAATTTCTTTTTTGGCTTTATTGAATAAATTATTCCTAAATTTTATTGACATCTCCAGTGATTTATACACTTTATCGGGAGGTATTGAACGACCTGATTCCCAATACTGCCAAGCCCTTTTGGAACACTTACCTATTATTGGCGCAGCTTCACTTATTTCAAGAAAAAGCATCCTTCTCAATGCCTGTAATTCTGAAGGCGACATTTAAAACTCCTTTTATCATTTGTTTTTATAATATTTTTATATATAATAACCTGATTGAAATAAAAATAATAATAATAAATATTAGTTATATGAAAATAATAATGCCCCTTTTTACGATGATATTGCTTTCTTTTGCACTTCCAATAGTTGCAAAGGAAGATATCGATCCTAGTAAACCTGGCTACCTTGTCTTAAAGCCTATTGTAACCAACTTTGCTCCTTATAAGCCTAATCACTTAAGCTACGTTAAGGTTGATGTCGCTATCTCAATTGGCTCTCAGTCGGACTTGGAGTCTGCACAGCACTATGTTCCAGAGATACGAGATGCCATTATATTTTTACTTAATCAACAAAGTAAGGTCGACCTAGATGGCATGACAGAAAGACAAATACTTGCCAACAAAGGACTTGAACTGGTCCAGGGCATTTATTTGGAAGAAACGGGCGAGAAATTGGCAACTGATTTTATGTGGGGGTTCTTTGCAATTCAAAACTAATAAATTAGCATTAATTTTAGGGCTTACTCTCTAGTGTCTTATTTAAGTCAAAGTAACTAAATGGACTTAAGGTCTCTTCTTCTAGAGCAGACACCTCTTTTTCATCCTCATTACCAGTCAATACACTAGCACTATCGTCACCAGCGATTGATTTCATAACTCTCTTGTCAGCCTCACTCAACACGGGTACTGGACCAGATTTAAATGCTTTCTGTACTTTTACCATTTCAGCGTCAGACAACAAGTTTTCACTGAATTTACTCTCTATATCCTTTACCAATGTCTGGTCACTTTTTAGGGAACCAGCAAGAGTAACCAAATTTTTTAATTCGAGCTTTTTGCTTTCTAGAATTTCTTCCTGTGATTTCTGCAGTGCTTCAGCCAGCCCATCTTCATCTCCAACAAAATTATCTGCATCGATACCACTTACTGATTCAATCGCATTAGCCATGTTCTCAGTGGATTTTAAGTTATCAGGTCCTAACCTTTCAACCATCAGTGTGTCCCCATCTGGGCTTAAAGAATCGATTACTTCTGACGCCTCAATCACCCTCAATACTTCATCTTCATCTTTAAAAGTCATAGCCCCTATGCTCTTAATTACCTTATGTGTTTCTATAAAGTGATCATAAATATCCATTTTATTGGCTTCTTTTCTAATCGGATAGACATTTTCCTGAATTCTTACCGTTACTCGCCTATTTGCGTATCGACCTGCTGCATTCGAGTTTGAAGCTATTGGATACATTTCCCCATGAAATCTAGTTACCAGTTTTTCTTTGGGTACTCCCTTTTGGTGTAAGTAATCTTGGATTAACTGTGCACGCTTTTTTGACAAATCACGATTAATTAAACTCTTCCCTGATTTATCAGAATGACCATCAATCACAATGCGGTCGACGTTTTTTGCTACCTTATAATATTCAATAACATCATTCAGTTGATTTTTAAATTTTTTGCTGATGTTTACAGTAGATAATGGGTACTTAATAACTGTTAATTCCACCTTCTCAAATCCAGCAGGAATTAGCTGAGCCATACATTCGTTATATTGATTTAGAGCCGCTTTAAAGCCTGTAGGTAATACGTTAACTGAATCACCGTTGTCTAACTTAAAGCTAGCAACATATCCATCCTGAAGAGATACAATGACGTTCTTTGATTCTTCTTCAGAAAGCTCAAATTCTCGATCCAAAATGGCAGAGCTAGTCACTTCAATTGGGTTTATTTTATTATTTGACCAGAATGGAGACTCTATCAGCACGCCAACGTTACTAACATTATTGAATTTACTTAAATCACCTTTAAATGTATTTTTATGGCCCGCTTTTTGATAAAAACTTGCTACCATTACGCCCCTAACAGACTGGCTCATCGAGCATTCAAGCGGAGAGCTATCAACATTCCAGTGTGCTTGATCCATTTTATTCTCATAATTTACCGCATATGAGTTCATGGCCATAAGCGACAATAAGGTCCATCCAATGTGTTTCATTCGTTATATAAATCCAGTTAATTTCAAAAATTATAACACTTAAAATCCCTTATGTTTATAAAAAATACCTTTTTTTAATATTCTAACGTATTATTAAAAGATAATAAGGAGTCTAAAAGTGAATAAAGCAATATTAATAACATCGATACTCGCTGTGTCCACAGTTTTTTTCCCGTTTACAGTGAACGCATCAAAAATAATTCAACCTGAGTTAGCTGATTTTAATCCCCTTTTTATCTCCAATCTCAATAAAAAAGACTCTATTTCTGTTATAAAAAACCCCATTAATAAAAGTTCACAACTAACACTCATTAACAGCATGCCATTTAAAAAAGACAATCTCGTCGAGATTGAGTTTGCAAAAGAAAATATTATTTGGGTTGGTGAGTTACTTTTTTATCCGTATCTAGGCCCCCATCTGAAAAAATACAATTCTACTTTTATTTTCTGGCACCAAGTTAGCCACACTATGAATAAACCCTCAACCCTAAAAAATTCGTATGCAAGTCATGGCGTTAGACAAATTGATGCCAATGCACTACTGCATGAGCTTACTGCTGAGATCTTCGCTTTAATAGCTCTAATGAAACAGCATGATTTATCGTTTATTGAGGTTCAAAATATTGCAATCAACTTAAATTCAAATAAACTTTCGACACCAATTAATAGCGAAGGCTACCATCCTATTAATTTACTTACGGCGCCTGGTATCGTTGCTGCACTTAAATTTATAGAGCATGATGTCAACTCAATTGCCAAGCTTAGCTATGAAGAAGTTTATAACTTATCTTCAAATATTGCATTGCACTCAATTGAAACCGATTTAAATCTTTATGTTGATCAAATATTTAATTCTATAAATCCAGAAATAATGCGTGATTATATATACAAAATATCACTATCTCAACGATGCTATATTTGTACAAAATATGATTTTAAATCGTTTGAAGATAGCCTATCCCCGATGTATCTTTATCCTGCTGCACATAAGGCAATGGCGAAAATATTTGAACTCAAGTCTCAGCTAAATAAACTACCCGAGCGTGACTTTAGCATTGCCATTTATGATCTATTGAAAAATTTAGAAGACACGCCAGGGATGTCTGACTTCTCAGGCTCTTACTACCTATTTGACCATACCGTCGTGCACAATTTTTATGAGCACGCATCAGACAACAGCAAGGCTTACCAAATACTGTTAACTTTGGTTAAGAATAATGTTCTCAGTAATGCTAATTCATCTTGGATAGAAACGCCTTATTCTAAAATGAATAATATTAAGTGATTATTAATCTAAAATTTTAAAATGGAGCCCCAACAGACTCACTCATGAGGAAATGCAAGTGAAATCGCTTTATGAGATTTGTTGAGATACTTCATTGAAATGTCTTCAAGTTCCGATATTGGCGCCTTAAACAACTCTAGGTCATCATTAAAATGTCTTAACCTAATGCTCTCCATCACGCTAGAATCAGACAATACTAGGGTAAATTTAGGATGAAAAACATTGCCCTCTTCTTTTATCAACCAAGCTGACCTTAATTTCAAGTCTTCAAACTCACGCTTCAATTCTTCAGAAATTTTGTCTTCAACACTATCAACGTGTTCATTCACTTCCCTAATTTTAATTACTTTTCTTTTACTAGCTTTTATTTTGAATGGCCAATTTTCTTCAGCCTCGTTAAGGGGTTTTCTTATTTTTTTATATTTATGAGGATAATGTTTCATCACTCTTTTATCATTTGATTGAGCAATTGAATCGACAATATAGCTATGTAAAACCTTAATGGTCAGATAACCAAATTCATTCCCATAATCCGTCTTAAAAAACCCTGTTGCATTAATGTTTAGCGCTCCAGGGAAATCCCCAATATCTTCGATGTCTTTATCTTTAGCCAATCCACTGATTACCATTTCATTAAATTTGATCTGATAAAGAGCATAATCAACGTCAATCAATCTATGCGCCTGACACTGGGGTAGCCCCTTAGTGTCAACATGGTTCAATAAAACGCGGGCATCACCCATACCCATCAAAGAAGCTAGAACATGGTTAACAAAAGAACCAAATTCCAAAAGGGATACATTAGATGGAGGCTCAACACCACCCCAACAACTTAACTCTGCACTCCTCTTTAGCTTTAATTGCTTGGCTATACAGTCGTAAATGGCCATTTTTATACGAGTGTAGTTTTCCGATATAAACCGATACCTTACTTCATCACAGTCCGCCTTTAAACCTAAAAGCTCCATAGGTAGCTCTTTTTCAAACACCCCAACAACATCATTAGTAGATATATTATTTAGGTACATAATTCATCCTTGATCAAAAACTTAATTAAATTTATTAGTCATATTTAAGAAATAAAAGTATTTTTAATGATAATTACAATTAATATAAAAAACTTATACGTACAATAAATGCCTTTACTATCACGAATATATTGATTTTATAATACATCTTTTTAGAAAAATCATCAAACTGATTGTTGTAATCCATATTAATTTTCTTATATATTAGTGATATAGCTCACTAAACAATTTTTAAACAAGGCCCCTAAATGACCTATCAAGACTTTTATAACACTATAAAACAATACTTGCGATACCACCCGTCTGAGCGCGCATTTACCGACCCAAGAGATGAGACACTAAAAAAAATGCGCCAACAGTTACTGGGGTTAGTTAATAAAACTAACTCTAAAATAACAATTGAAAACATTATAAGAATTGACGAGGTAGCCACTGAAACCAACAACTACTGTCATTGGCTATCAATCTACTGCTGCACTATAGCGCATAACTAATAATTTAAGATAAAAGGATTAATAAATATGAAAATGGCATTAATTAACGATAATCCTACTCAACTAAATTCAGACCACTACCTACTTCAAGCGACTGAAATTCGTGGCAGATGGCACCTTGAAATAAATATTCTTCCTAATGTAGGTGTTCGATTTATATTACAAAATAAATTTTGCAATAAGAGCATGCAAGATTTGATAACAACGATTCGGATATTTACGGATACATATGCAAAAAAAATTAAGTTTCTGAAAAAGCATGCCCACAAGAATTTTTCTGCGAATAAAAGTTTCACCATTCATTCAATCGATACACTTAAGGTTAAAATTAATGATTTTATTCAAAATGAATTCATACGCGTAGAGCGTGCCTTGACTAAAAGAAGAGAGCAAAAACTGTATGAGGAAATTATTGCTGAAAAGCCTTATCATGACTTCATGTATGCTTCACCAAAACCACGTAAAGTAACCTGCTACATCGCACCCACTAATGCTGGCAAGTCATACCATGCTAGAGAAACGATGCTTAACGAGATTAACCCTGATGATGGACGCTCCATTATTCTTCTACCCCTACGCGCTTTAGCTATAGAGAACCATACAACCCTATCTGAAAGAGGTGTGCCTACATCCCTTATTACTGGGGAAGAGCGACACATTGATCCTTGTTGTGACGTTATCTGCCAGACAGTAGAAACTTTTGATAGTGCAAAAGAATACAATACCATCATGCTGGATGAAGCTCAGTTAACGTTCACTCCAGAAAGGGGCGCTGCTTACCTTGAATCTATTGTTTTAGCTCGATGCAATCACCTGATCCTTACTGCAGCCCCAGAATCCAGAAGCCAAATAGAGAGCCTTTTTTTTCACCTAGGAGAAAGCGTTGCGTTTATTGAATTGGATCGATTGTGCCCACTCGTGGCTCTCCCTGCTCCTTTGACGATTAAAGAGCTAAAGCCAGGTGACCTGGTTATTGCGTTCAGCACCAAAAAAATTCACGCCTTAGCAAAAGAAATATCAGCCAGAGGCTTTAAAGTGGGGACCCTATACGGTGCAATGTCCCCATCAGCAAGACGTCACATGATGCAACACTATCATGAGGGTAAAATTGATATCATGGTGAGCACCGACGCTATTGGAATGGGCGCCAATTTCCCTGTTGATCGCTGTTTATTTAGTGAAAATCAAAAATTTGATGGTGAAACCGTTCGAGAATTAACCGTCCAGGAAATGAAGCAAATTGCTGGACGGGCTGGACGATATGGCCTGAAAAACAAAGGACTATATGGGAGTTTAGTTGGCTTCTTTGATCATGATGACTTTTACGAAGAGCTAGTCGAATCTGTTGAATCAGAGCCCATTGTAGCGCCGCTGGAGAAGCTTTACGCCTTACCCAATAAAGAGGCCTTCCGATCCTCTCCATTGAGCTTAGAGCGGACTCTACACGCCTGGATCAACGCAACCTGCGAAGGTTCAGACCTTTATGAAAAAAATCAAAAGATGATGTTTGAATTCAAGTCTCGCTGTCATTTGCTTCAAGACAACATAAAAAAGGGTATTATCTCAAAAGAAGACGGCATTAATTTACTTTTTGTCGCTATTAACATCGAAAAACATGCCCAATTCTTTAACGATATTATTGTTAGAATTCATGATAAGTCGCCGATCAAGATAAGCATTTCAGAAGGTGTAAATTTGCAAGATTTAGAGGAGTCCTCTGAGTTGCTTGCTGTTGTTGCACAAGTCCAGCGACTCTACCCTGAGTTCAGTGAAACTGAGGACATTATTGTTGAAAAGCAGGCGATAGTAGGTAGGAATATTTACACAAAATTAATCGAAATGTATGCTTAATATTTTTGAGGATGGTTACCACATTCTTCCTAAAATATAATTTTTTCGATCAATGGGGGGGTGTTAACGACACTTCAACACGGTTGGAATAAGACCATTTTTTATCATATCCATCAAAATATAGATCGATGGGTGGATTTATTATTCTTAAATTTTTTATATGATTTGCATTACGGCTTCTTGGGCCTGTTACAGAACTGCTCATTAATTCCACTTTATTACTGACCCCCATACCAATAATATCCCTTTCAACCCCATTCGCACGGAGCAAAGCAAGTGTCAAATTCCCATCAGCATAACCCCTAATCTGAATATTAAAATCTGGAAATTCAATAGCTAAATTTGCAAATTTTATTAATTCAAGCCTATCTTCTTGTCGAATCTCATATTGATTATCTTCAAAGTAATATTTTTTTTCCAAGATATCATGATAAGCCAGAGCTAGTGGCCCCAAGTTATCTTTTTCGGTCAATCCATTATTCATTTCGTGTCTCAGATTACTGAATTCAGAAAATTCTCCTTCAATATTTTTTACGCCTGTCGATTCGTTATGTACCATAAGAATGAATAGCAGTATTATTATTCCCATTTTTAACCTCTTTTAAACTTTTTAACCTTTATAACTGTTATCTATTTATTAGGTATTGTATATTAAAAGTCGTTAATAATTAATTTTTATTTATTTTTTCTTAAATTATTGTTACTTTTATAAATAATAAAATAATTACATAAAGGCTTAAATAATGGTACTTGTACTTGCTGTAGGACTTGAATATGAGATTGGAATAAATAACAATATGCCCTGGGGCTCAAGTCAAAATAGTGATTTAGAGCATTTTAGAAAAGTCACTGACGGCGGGGTTATTCTCATGGGAAGAAAGACTTTTGAGTCAATTGGGCGCACCTTACCCAATAGGTGTCATATGGTTGTAACACAGTCTAATCAAAGTATTGATGGATGCATGACAGTAGCTAGTGATGAAGTAGCAATGAAAATATGTAATCTTCAAAAATCCCCTGTGTATCTCATTGGTGGGCAGCGCCTCGTCGAATCAATGATTGGCCACGTCACTGAAATTAGACTAACTGTTATTGAGTCTAATTTTAAAGCTGACAGATTTTTTAATAAAGATTTATTAATAAATTTTAAAAAAATCTCCTCAGAAAGTTTTCCTTCCAATGAGAAAAATAAATACCCTTATAGATTTGAAACTTGGCGACTAACAGTATAAAAATATCTAATTTATAAATATATTTTATAAAAATAGATTATTAATAATAAAATGGACCTTTATGAAATTATTAAAAATAGGATTACTTACCCTGCTTGGATTTATTTTATCTGGCTGTTCTTCTTCAGGTATTATTCCTGTTATTACGCTAAACTCCTCTATTGGAAATTACACTATTGGTGGAAAAACAGATAACTCGAGCACTACCAAATACCATGGAAGATTTAACATATCTGATGCCTGCTCAATCTATAGGGCCAACCCACATTGGCGAAAAGAAGTTTTAAAATCTTCACGCAAATGGGGTACTCCAGAACACATTTTTCTTTCTGTCATAAAACAGGAGTCTGGCTTCAAACCTAATGCGCAACCATTAAATAAGAAAGGAAAGCCTATTTCATCAGCTTACGGAATTAGCCAAGCCTTAAAGGGTACCTGGTTAACTTATCAGCGTAACACAGGTAATCACAGCCACCGAAGAGCTAGCTTTGGTGATTCTGTCAACTTTATGGGCTGGTATTTTCACGAAAGCCACAAACAACTGAGGATCAGCAAGTGGGATATTGAAAACCAATACCTTGCCTATCACGAGGGCTGGGGTGGTTTCAAAAAACGCAACTATCGGAAGAAAAAGTGGTTAATGAAAGTTGCTGCGGGTTTAGAAAACCAGGCATGGAAGTATAAACAACAATTAGAACGATGCTAAAAGGGATGGATAAATGAAATTTAACACTCCAAAAAAAATCAACACGTCTAAAAATGAAGGTATTTCAAACATTGTTTTTTCCTTGTCCACCATTTTTTCTCGGCACAACAAAATGTACCAAGAAATGTGGCGCAGTATTGATACAAGATCAAGACAAGTGAAAACCCACGAAGAGGTTGATGGCGTAATCAAAAAAATAGAATCGTTCAGGGGTCCATTTCGTTATCAGAATACATTCTCTTATTTCACCATAACTTTTTCCATTGCACTTTTTATTGCTGCTTATTTTTACCCCACACAGTTATTAACTTTTCTACATCTTAACCCTTATGCTGGTGGTGCTACATATATAAAAACACTTTTAGTTATTTTTTCTTTTTTCCTAACATATGCAGCTACTACCTCCATATTTTATGCGAAAAAACTAACGGAATCTCTTTCTGACATCCTTTTTGATAAAGACATTATGCTGGATAACAAAATTGTAACTATGCAAATAAAAGCAAAATCAAAAATCAAAAAACTAAAAAAAGAGTTTATTGAATTCAATCGCTTAAAAAAATATAACGACCTCACCCCCTATTACCTGGGATATTTTAAAACAGATGACTATGAATTTGACTTTGAGTTGGTCTCCTTCACATATAAAAAAGGACTTAAAGTGAAATCTAGGCATGCTGTGGTCATTCGAAGTACGCCTATTAAAAGCCTTTTGGCTACAAACCTTGCCATTGAAAATTTAAGTAGTGGCTACGTAAAAATTACCTCCTCAACAAAAAAACTGAATAAAAAATTTAACTTATTTAGTGAAGAAAAAGAATCAACGTTAAATCTCATAAATAATACCAAGGTTGGTATTCGCGTTGCTAACTTCAAAACCAAGGCACTCAATAAACTAAACGTTGAATTCAATAAAAATGGCGATTTATGTGTTTCTTTTGACAACAAAGTTGATCCTTTTAAGCATACACTTGCTCGAGAATCGCTTGTTGATGATATTGCTACTTTTAAAAAGGAAATACGGGATCATAGGCAACTTCCAAAGTTAGATCTTATTACAGGATTTTACTGTGAAATATTGGATGCCAAAATAGATTGAGCATTAAAAAACCCGCAATAAGCGGGCTCTTTATTTGAATTAGTGACATCTTAATTGGTTATTCATTCCAATTTTAACTATTTTTGCATCACGCAACCGTAATAGTCTAGGACCTTCAGTCATTGGCCCACCGCATTCGTAACCCAGTGCCCTGGGGCATAAACGCAATTTCTTTATGCAGAACCTTGCTTCTTTATTTATCGTGACGAAGCGATTAAAACCACGGAATACAGTCTTATTAAAAAATAAACTTAAAAGATATTATTTAACTTTTCACTTTTATTTGTTTGTTTAAAAAAATATAA
>Ga0115005_10000729_pt1 | contig 25499 bp, 24 predicted proteins | sample ArcOceMetagenome_FD_87163 | JGI IMG/M metagenome (GOLD analysis project Ga0115005, IMG submission 87163) | Marine eukaryotic phytoplankton communities from Arctic Ocean - Arctic Ocean - Greenland ARC118M Metagenome | ecosystem: Environmental > Aquatic > Marine > Oceanic | place: Arctic Ocean...
ATGATGAGTTGAAGCATTTGGCTGTCACTGGTACTGCTGAGGTTTCCCCCGTTTGTGCCGCAATGGGAGGTGTGATTGGTAATGAAGTTATAAAGGCCATCAGCGGGAAAGGAGAACCCGCTAACAATATTCTACTTTTCAATGGCGAAGATGGTGGCTGCAGTTCATTCACATTGAAGTAATTTTTAGTATTTTTAAGGGGTTTAAATATCAAGGTACATGTACGCTCTCTTGGGTCTTGATCTGGAGTGATTGTTTTCAAGCGGTAGCTAGCCTATTCCACTGGTACCTAGAGAACAGTGGGAATACTTTGATAAATCCAAACATTTACTAGACCCTTGCCAATGAGAGGGAAAACGTAATAACCTTTATTTTGATTCAAAACGGCGGACTAAATCTGTCAGTGTAGGTCCAGCAGCTCCTTCAATCTTCAGTACTTCCAAACTATTGATTTCGGCCCTCGTTTCGCCAACATTAAGAATTGCAATTGGTATCCCATTGGCTGCGGCTCGTTGGACAAATCTATAGGCTGAATGAACCGCCAACGACGAGCCTATGCACAACAGTCCATCCGCTGCATTAACAGCAGCATAACACCTGTTCACCCGATGTTTTGGAACAGAATCCCCAAAGAATACTACGTCGGGTTTCAAAAAGCCAGGTTTCTCGCTTCTACAATTTGTACATGATGGTACATGTATATCATCGTAATTGTCGTTTCGAATAAATGCGTCTCCGTCAGGTCGAAGCTGCGTATCCACATCTGCCTGTTCAGTTTCTGATTTTTGTTGTCTCACCCAATCCATATTCAAACTGTCCAGTTGATCATGGAATTCATGCCTGCAGTGATAAGACCCGCAAGTCGTACAGAGTAATCGATCATTTCTTCCGTGCAATTCTGTAATACGACCTCTCTTACTGCCAGCTTTAATATGAAGCCCATCTACATTTTGTGTAATCATCGTCATCTCTTGGTAGCCAGCCGAGAATGCCCAGTTCAATTCAGCATTCTCACAATTTGGTTTGTAGAATTCACTCGAGTCTTCAAAGGTCACGCCAATCTTTCCCAGTGCCTCCAGACGTGATAGTGCTGCGTGACCTTCATTGGGCAATGCATTTGCAAAGTCTCTCCATCCTATCATTGCTCGTCCCCAATATCTCTGCCGCATTTTGTGTTTTTTGATGAACTCATCGTGTATCATTGGTTTGTGCCCTTCATGGTACGAACCATTGTGGCCTCGATAGTCTGGTATACCAGATTCGGTTGAAATCCCAGCTCCCGTCAAGCACAAAATATTGTGTTTTCCTTTGAGCCATTCTTGGAGCTAATCATATCGATCGATGCAGGAGTGCCGGTAGGTAGAAGGTAGATTGAAAATATGAGTGCGCTATTTCTGGGTCTGAACAATCTGAAAGAATTGTACAGGAAGAACAAAAAGATCAGACGTGTAAGCAAGGTCATCACTCACTTTATCCACATTTTCATCCAGCGCATCTTTGAAAGATGTGGGATCTGGCGGTATCTCTCCAATAGCATGAGTGCCGCTTGGGGAAAGCTTTGCAGTTGCAGGTTTCCTCAGTGAAACTCTTCCATGAAACGAGACAGATCTCCTTGAACCTGACAGAGATGCAGTGAAAGAATGACATCTCTTGGAAAATAAGACGAGCGATAAAGTTCGAGATGCAATTCTCATGGCGGGAGGTTGGAGGTCGAGCTATGATTGATGTTCTTTTGAAAAATATGTCATGATGTTGTAGCGAGCAGCAGCAGTGCGCCATTATGCGTCATTATTCATTATGCATCATGCATCCCTTTTGGCGCGACATCACGCTGAGTCACCTGGTTGGTGTTCTCATCTTCATTCTTGCTTGACTCTTGACATCACATGTCACGTTGCACATTTATCACTAGTCACACTACAACTTACTGTTGCATGATACGTTGAATATCTTTCACCTTGCCATCTATTCTACAGTTGTTTTACTACATAGCCTACAACAATGACGCTTCGAGGAAGACTGTTTCGGCTTTCTCCACAGTTCTTTGGGAAAGAGATTTCAATGAACGATTTTCTAGAGAACCATGTCGCTCCAAAGAAAATGGTGATTCTTGGAGAATTCCACGGAGCTGCGCCAATCATTCAATTGCAAACCAGCATTCAAGAGACAATGACAAAATCTCTTGATCTCTCAATAGAAGGAGATTCAGTTGATGGAAAAACTAGTTGTGAGAGCAAAGATGGACCAAAAGTGCGTGTGATCCTTGAACACTTTTCCATGGATATGCAGGGCATTTTAAATAAATATCACAATGGAATGCTCGATACCCCAGGATTGATGAAAGCCTACAAAGAAGTCGGGACGGAAGGGCACAATCTTACTCCTTATATACCCGCTCTTGAATCGGCAATCAAGAATGAAAATATTAGACTTTATGGGGGATTCATACCGAGAACATATGCGAGGATACTGATGAAGGATGGTCTGGAAAAGGCTATTGAAGAAGCTAGCAAAGCTGGATTTATTTCCAAAGAAGAGAGACTCAATGGATCTGATGCACATTATCTTTATTTCGAAAGCCTCTTAACTGGTAGGAACATGCTTATGGATCTGAAAGGAGTATTAGCGACAGATCGGTTCAGGGCAAAAATGTTTCCAGCGCAAATAATAAAAGATGCATCAATGGCTTGGTGTGCGACGAGTCTAGATCGAATTCTCAATGTTACTGGAAAAGATAAGATGCTGATTGTTTGCGGAGTGGGGCATATGCTTTATTCGCATGGTGTTCCTGAAAGGATTCTTGCAAACTGCAATGACTCGTCTGTGCGTATCGTCAAGTCCAAGGACGACATGTTGAGAATTGCATGTTTGCCAGTGTCCGAGGGAAAGCTAAACAAAGACGAGAGTCAAACAGCTTCAAATGAACTTGCATCCATACTAAAAGATGCCTATGGGGGTTCCGAATTTGATGCGGCAGATATATGTTTTGTATACGAAGATTCAATACTAAGTCCTGATGACGAGGAAGAACAAATAAGGAAGGAGACCCAAGCAGCTTACGATAGAGTGGGAAATACTGCACACTTAAAAGGTGGTGATATGAAGAAGGCCCACAGCATTTTGTCTTCTTTGAATTACACACCAGAAGAGATTGATTACGCTGGAATCGATGCCGTCAACTACCAAGGTGTCGGACATCCCCATGGGCATGTACAGATTAAGACTGGCGATTCTGTGCTAGATATGGGATCGGGACTTGGCGTAGACTCGCTCATTGCTACCAATGCTGTGGGACCGGAAGGGAAAGTAGTCGGTGTAGATATTTCGCATGAATGCGTTCAGCATGCGAATAGGCGTGCGGACGAGCGTGGGCTTGCAGAGTATCTTCGCTTTGTACAATCTCCCATTGAGAGTATTGGTGAAAAACTTGATGAGCGTTTTGATGTCATCATATCAAATGGTGCATTCTGCTTGTTACCAAATAAAAAGGTTGGTTTTGCTGAATGTTTTAGATTGTTGAAGAATGGCGGAAAGATCGCAATTTGTACCACAGTCATCAAAACTTCTTTGGAAGAAGGAGTTGAATGGCCATTGTGCATGCAAACTTTTGCAAGAATAGATGAACTGGTGCCAATGTTGGAGGGCCTTGGCTTTGTAGATATTGAAATTGACGTGAGCGATAGTCTCATGGAGGTCGAAGAGGAAGACACAACGTTTGAAGGAGAAAGTAGACGTGAAGATGAAAATAATGTCGATACGCCGGGAGATGAGATGGATGATGAAGAGGGCAGGTTTAAGGTTCACAATGAAGAAGGGCAAAAGCAATTCCGTCATCTTGAGAACTTTGATATGAACCAACTCTGTGCTCGAGTTGTGATCAAGGCTTCAAAGGCATCCTAGGTATACTAGCTATCTAAGGAGATCCAACTTTGTCCACGGCAACAAATCAATGCAACGACAAAGAAGAAAGTCTGTAGTTCGTAGAGCACTGCGAGATATCAGTCTGCAGATCTACCGTGCAGCATGACAAAGTGGATATTCCAAGTCCTTCTTACACATTTCTGAAATCAAATTCTTTCTTGAACATGAGTTTGTTGAAAATAAACAGTATTTTAAACAGAATTTCAAATTGAAGGTAGAATTCATTATAATGATAACTGTGTTCTTTTATACTATCGATAGTAGGATGACAGCGTTGATCCTTACGAATCAGCAATACTCAACGAAACACTCTGTTTTCCTGTGAATTACAGCATCGTTGCATTATCGAGCAACGACTTTTCATTTTATATTTTGTACAATGACTACACATTTTGATTTTCATGGTAATGTTACTTGTACTGATTACTGCTACTGATACTTCAAAGATCCAAACCAGAAATATTGTTGTAAAGAAAAACCTGAAGGTCTTCAACCCAACCCAAAAAAGCACCTCTGCGTCCCTATTTGCAGAAAGTCAAGTACCGTACTTGACTGGTGATAGCCCCTCAGTGGATGAATCCATTCAAATCCACAACAATGGTTGTGATGTCATCGTGTTTGATCCTTCTCGAGTGCCCCTTGGACAATCCCATTAGAGCAGTAAGGCTTGGCATCTTGTGCTTTCGCCTCACCTTATTCAAAACCTTTGCAACAATCATGTCTGACACACTAGTCATGTTCAATATTCTAGCACTGGCATTTTCCTGTTCTGCGGTTGACAGCGATTTGCGAGTAGGTAGCATTCTCATACGTCTCATCCGAACGCGCTCGACAGAAGCTGGTGGGGAAGAGTTATTTATACTTGTATTCTTGAAAAATTCCTTCCTATCTTCACTCAAATAGTCTCCAGTCCACTGTGCAATTTTATCCCCATCGACGCGTTCCCACACTCCATCTGATGCAAGAACAAGAACACGATCATTGGGAGTCAATATCCTTGCGCTCACTTCTGGCAAAGCACTAATGTAAGGTGCATGTGCTTTATAAGGCGAGAAACTGAGGGTAGGTGTCTTGAGGTACGCGTCCCCGAGAGCCCTTGTGACGGACAGTGATCCAGCAACGCGTTGAATACCCCCATTGGAAGAAGTTGCAATGGCTCTGGGTGCATATTTACAGCGTTCCCTCACAAGAGATGCTTCTTTTTGATTATATGGAGTATGATCCTCAGTAAGTGTTGAGGCATGAAATTCCTTCGGAAATGGTTTGGTCGTAGGCATGTTCACGGGGGAAGGCGAACGAGATCTTGATAGTAAGCGGGCACGTCGTTGGTTTGGGCTTAGTTCAGGACTACTGCTAGAAGCGTCTGGAGTGCGTTGCAAAATATCCATGTTCTTTCGGCGCGAACCTTGTTGGGGCGATCCGTTTTGTAGCTCTACCCTTTCCCACTCGCTTTCACCCATGCTTGTTCCATGATCATCATGACCATGACTCTTCTCATCTTGACGTGACCACAAACTCCTCCGTTTGAAAGAGCGATGGCTGACATTGAATGGATTCAACAGCATCCTCCTTTTACGTGAATGCGAATGTGAATTCCCAGTGACAGAAACAGTCACAAATTTGAATTCATTCTCTGCATCATTGTCACTATCCCCACTATGAAAGGACAACTCATCACTTTGACTGCTGCTGCATTCATTTTCCGATTCTCGGCAAATATCCTTTCCTGAAAGAAGAACCGCACGACAATCCCCCGTATGAGACGAGTACAGCATAGCCTTGTATTCATGTTTGGAATTGTTTGTATCCTCGGTACCAGTCCCAGTCTCGTCATCGTGATGAGGCATTGGCATTCTCTGAAGGACAATATTGACAAGACAACAAGCCCCCGAGTTCCATTTCCCATTATGAACCAAAAAGCTTTGACGGGATTTCAGTGGATGTATTGAATTCATCCATTCCTCATCCAATTGCAAATACGTTTTCTGGATCGTTTTGGAAATGACAGATTGTTCTTCTTCTGAATGCATTCCAGGACTGAACGTATGTCTCTCTTGCGATGAATCTTCTTGTGGGCCTTGGCGGTCAGTGTCAAAATCAGTATCTGCATTTGCATCTGCATCTCCGTCAGTATCTGTGGCGGTAGAACTGGGCAATGGCAATTGCAGGACATCATTGTGTTCAGGAGCAGAGTACCAATTCTTGTTATCATATGCATTATGGTGGTCATGGTCTGATGTTGTCGAAGATGTGGTTGAGTCAATGGAAGAGACGGATGCATCATCGTCGTTGTCATCTGAAGAATCCTGCTCGGCATCAGAGTGTGACTGTGACTGAGAATTTGAGTTTCCAGTACGTGTACGTGTACGTGTGGTAGCAAAATTATATCTCTTGGTGCGACCATTGACTTGAAACAGTCCTGGATGAACGATATCACATTGAAGCGAGGAAGAAATGTTGGATACGAGCATGGGTAAGAGAGTTTTGGAGGCATAATCTGCTACAGCGGGACCACCGTGTCCATCTAGTACTGCAAATAGTGACATTCTCAGTGGTCCTGTTCCTGTTCCTGTTCCTGTGTGCTTCTGGTCGTCACTGTGGTCATCACAATGACGATTGCAATCACTAGATTGTTCCTGAAGGAGTACGTTGGTAAGTGAGCAGTGTCGGTCTTCGCAAGGATCATTCGCTTGATAGCTCGTAGCCCAGAGTGAATTTGAAATAGAGAATGATTTGTCCCATTGGCTTTGTAAATGCGAATCAGTGGAGGATACCGAAGAAGAGGAAACAATCGCGTGTGATTGTTTCTGCTGTTTCTGGAGATCATGTTGCTGCTGCTGTTTCTGGTGTTGCTTGAGGAATGGTTCATTGAGTGCAGCTGGACCGAGATTTTGAATTTGGTTTTGATTCGATTCATGAGAATGAAGAGTTTGAAAGACAGATTTTGATTCATTCGAATGTGGGTTACTGTGTTTTGTTGTTGGAGCGGTTCCTTGGCTAATGCTAGTGTTAGTACTGCATGCACTAGTGCTATTAGGGTGCAGGTTTTGGAGGTCTCTGTTTCCCACTGGAATGGTCATGGTCCTTGAATGGCGATTTGAATTGGACTGTTGATTTACATTCAGCTTGTTATTGTTATTGTTATTGCTAGTAGTCGTAGCAGTAGCAGTAGCAGTAGTGCTGGTAGCAGTCGTGGATGCAGACGCACTTCCTTCGCCAATTGCTGCAATTTCAACAAGAGTCGTCCCTGCCCGGCTGTCAACAGTGGGAATGATAGAGGCTGTGCCACTATCACTGTTTCTGTTTGTATGATATCTCAAAGCTGTTGATGTTGTCGCTGTACTCATTGTTGCTTTGCTTTTATTGCCTTGTTCTGATTGATTGTTTGTTTGTTACAGCAGTCTACGATTGATTCATACAACTATATTGTGAAAATGTCTGTGAATTAAATATCAATAGTGTTCGTTTGATTTGGAGAAACCCCCGTGGCGATTATCTATCCCTGCGTGTGATTCAACGGAACTGAGTGGGAGACGAACTGCAAGGTGGCGCCAACGTGCACAATTGCGAAAAAGACGACTTGACATTGCTACAAACGACAAACAAACCGCGAAGAAGATGCCAGAGAACCTTCGCTCTTTTTCTGGATGCCGGAAACTTCAACCTATTTTGAATCAAATCTAATCGCGGTTATATTCGCGCGGTTTTGGTTAGGTTTGATTGGAGGAACAAAAATGACTACATCCAGGACATACGTTTCTTATTGGAGGGCTTGAACTTTCTTCTCGGATTTGGTCACCGCCAAACAAGTCGTGAAAAGCATCAAAAGATTAAATTTTCGTGCGTATTTTCGCATCCTTTATTTCACTTTTTCTGAGCACCCGGCATATAACGGATGGAATCTCAAAATAACCGTTAAACTCCAAAGAGAGGCGTCTTTATTTTATGTATTATTTAAATAAAATAAGATGTGCGCCGCAGGCACTAGCTACTAGCTAGCTTGCTAGCTAGAGAGTCAGTCGGGTAAGGGTTAGGCATCAGTCGGTAGAGAGTCAAGTTGCTCTACAGTAGGGTGGGGGGTTGGTTTAGTCTACGTCATTGACGCATACAATTTCCTGCAATTTTCTACGTCACTCGTTGTGCAAAACAAACGCACGCTTGTGTCAGTCGTTTTCATTCTACCAAGAGGTGTTTGTACGACAGAAGCAAGAAAACCGTTGTTTAGGTTATAAGCCGTCATGAGAATCCGGAACGTCCTTGCCACCGCCGCACCCCAAAAAAGTTCGGACAAATTGCAAATTTTGAATTTAGCTGTCGAGCTGTCGAGGCCTTTTATTTCAACCCCAAAGACACACTAAAAAAAGTGATGGATCTGTGGATTGTGATGTTTTTTCATAAAAAAGAAGTTAGTGATCTTTTGAAACAAGACTGCAGATACCCTGCCACTTGCTCTACCAGGTTCCATTCAGTATCTCACCGCATCCTAGCCGTGATTTTCCTTGCCAGACCTTTGACCATTCCACCATACTTGCTTTGTTATTTTGACATGAAGTTGACATTCGCAAGTGCAATATTTTAAGGATCTTCCAGCTTGCCGTCGCTCTTTCAGCCAGTGTCGGGATTTTCACCATTGAACGCTGGTCGCTTGAATTTGCATACTCCTAAACATGTATCTACGCTTACACACACACATACACCTGTATCTACCCGTTTATACGGTACGAATGAAAGTGCAAATACGAATGATGGAGAGGGGAGAGTTGTGAAGAAGAAGGAAGGTGCATTGTTAGAGGATTCCTTTGTGGCACAGAACTTTGAAGATAATGTGTTTGACCTTTCCTTCCATGATGGACTTAGTAATACCAAGGATGGAGTGCATACGAATGAAGATGATGTGGTGCTAGGGAACAGAGTGCTTGGACCCAAGAATGTATTGATTTACGATACTAGTCTCAGAGGTAAGAAGAAGAAACTAACTACTAGCTCAGTGCCCAGTGCCGTATGTATTATTCTTTTGTCATATCGCTCTCGACATTCGACATGCATGCATCATACATCATACTCATATTCATTACCAAATCACAATTGGCTTATTCCTTTCCATGCCATTCCATCAGATGGGACACAGGGAGAATCAGTTTCGGTATCTTGCGACGATAAAATCAAAATTGCATCCAAACTCTCCTCCTTCAACGTAGACTACATTGAAGCCGGCTGGCCAGGATCCAACCCCAAAGATGCAGAATTCTTCGCGCGTGCCAAAACGGAACTATCGTCCCTCACCCGGTCCAAACTTGTCGCATTTGGATCAACTAGGAGGAAAGGGATCGAGGCGAAGGATGATGCGCAAATTGCAGCATTGGTGCCAAAGGACATTTGTGGCAAGTGACGGATATCATTCGGGCAACACCAGAGAAAAATTTGGATATGATTCGGGATTCGATTTCATACCTTGTTTCACTTTGAACTTGGGAAAACTGTTTTTGTGGACTTGGAGCATTTCTTTGATGGGTGTAAGTTTGATGAGGAATACAGTCTCAAATTTTGCCAGGCTGCTGTGGATGCAGGTGCTTCTGGACGTGTCCTATGTGATACGAATGGAGGATCTATGCCGTGGGATGTTGGTTCAATTACAGCAAAGATTGTGAACATGTTTCATGATGTGTCGATTGGGGTTCATGCACATAATGATTGTGGAATGGCAGTTTCGAATAGTGTCATGGCAGCCAAGAATGGAGCTGGAATGGTACAAGGTACCATCAACGGTATCGGTGAGAGAACGGGGAATGCTGATTTGTGTTCTATTGTTCCAACGCTTGCACTCCATGTTGGATCAAACGTTTCTTGCTTAAACAATCTTCAAAATATTACTACTGTCAGCCGTTTTGTGGATGAAATCATGAACCGTCAGCCAAATTCTGCGGCACCATTTGTAGGTAAAAGTGCATTTGCGCACAAGGGCGGGCTGCATGTTGCAGCCATGGAACGTTCCCCAATGATTTACCAGCATATTGATCCAGGCCTTGTTGGAAACAAAAAGAGGGTACTTATTAGTGAATTAAGTGGCCGTCAGGCAAAGTCAAAAAATTGGGTGGTTATGATGATGATATGATATCAGATGATGTCGCTTCTGAACGCGCAGTTGCCATTATGAATAGAGTCAAACGTCTTGAGAGCATTGGGTACACGTTTGAGGGTGCAGAAGCGTCAGTTGAAATCATGATTCTTCATGCAACGAAAGGTTACTGCCCGCCTTTCTCAGTTCAAGATTATGCAGTCCAAGTTTACGAAACCAACTTGGACCCTGCATTTCGAACACTACTGTTTGATTCAAAGAAGCAAAAAGTGAACAACAAACCTAATGGTGGTACTACGCGAGCAACGGTGACTGTACGAACTGTGAACCTTGTCATGCCGGTAAGTTGGATGTTTGCATTGAAAATTGCATGGATTATCTAGTGTTTAGCGTCGCTATTCGTCTAATGACCAATTGCAAAAATAGGATAGATTCAATGATCTTGATGAGCTTCCTTACAATCATAGATTGGAGGTATGCGACGGGAATGGTCCTGTGGATGCATTGGCAGGTGCACTCAAGAGGGCGTTAGTTCCATCACACCCAACATTGGACGATCTTGAATTGATCGATTACAAAGTTCGTATCTTGGACCCAGAGTCTGCTACTGCTGCTGCGACTCGTGTAATGATTGAGTTTAGAGATAGAGAAACAGAAAAGACTTGGACAACGGTAAGCGTGGATAGAAATGTAATCAGTGCCAGTCTCAATGCATTGGTGGATGGTTTCGAATACGCTCTCGTTGAGCATGCTTCGGTTTGCGCTCTGTGTGATGACTTCTTTGATTAAATAATCCTACACGGCCACGTACGTGTGCTGTTGGGAGGATGATCGATGGCATCATATTCGCAAATGTGATTTGTGATGATAAAACACTGTGCAAACTAAAGAGAACGCTACGAACAATAAAAATATACTTCACTCTTTTTTATAACCGTTTTAACTCTACACGTAACAGTCTACTTTGCAAAGTTCTATGCGTTGTGAATCATATGTTTTATGTACCTAATCCAAATGATGATAAGAACGAGCAGATTCAAGAGCTTCAGCGATAACTTGCATCGGCTAATGCATGGGAAGAGGAAGCCAAGAGCATTACATTCAAAGATTCATCCTAATATTGCTCCAATGAGAATTCGTAGATTTCGGATTTGAGGAACATTTGGCATTGAATATCAATCTCGATGTTTGTGACATCAGATTTGAATGATGCTCTGATTTCATCGATCTTGTGACAATGACTGGAATCACAGCATTGAGAAGTATTCATTTCTCCAACAATGCTGAAATCAGATTCTGCATCGATTTGCTCTGACAGAAGATACGAATTGACTGATCAGATTTCCATTTTGAGGTGGACCGACTGGTAGTTTATTTCAACATACTTTAGTGATTCTCAGTATCATAGATTTGTTGTTGCAATGTGTGACGGTGAAGAATGCAAATCTTGTACAAAGTGCCCATGCACATGTATTTGTACGAACAACGGTGATCCTCCACAAAAGAAGAGAGGCCGAGGTCGTCCAAAGATGTTTTCTTCTCACCCTGAGCCAGATTGCAAGTGCAAGCAAAGAAAATGTAAATCATGCAATAAATGCACGCATTGTGATAAATGTAAGTGCGGATCGAAGAAGAGTGGTAAAGAGAAGAAAGCACGAAAGAGAAAGAGTTCAACTTCTACTTTCAACGAAGAAAAGACGGAAATTGTTGCAAGACGAGTACAACCAAAGAGAATAAGTAAATCTCTCTCAATACGCAAAGTCAAGATGATACTCCAGCAAGTAGAATTACACCCCGACACGATGAAGGAGTAGATGTTAGGACTCCTACAAGAGCTGCGTTAGCGATCAAATTGAATGGTGGAGGTGTAAACAAAAGAGAACAATAACTATAGAAACGAGTACAAATTTGAAGGAGTAGGAATTCTATATCACACAAGCACAATAACACTTTCATGAGAATTAGTAATCTTCATTAATCGACCATATCTCATATAATTACATTGACAAATTGCATGGAAGCCATCTTGAAAAAGACACTACTCCTGCAAGTATTAATTAGAAGAGAATGTTATCGTTTAACTTATGCTACAGCAGTTGACTTGCTTGAGATGGAAACTGTCTCTCCTTCGTGGGCTTTATCACCTGATTCTCCTTCGCGAATTTTCATCAACGCACTCGCAGCTGCTAGAATAGTATCGTCAGTTTTGCAAAATGCGATTCTTACAAATTGGTCTGAAATGGGCTCCCCGTCGTCGCCATTAACGCATTTTTCTGAAAAGAATGGACTTGCTGGGATGCAAAGGATTCCTTTTTCTTCAGCCATCCATTGACACAGTGCCCAATCTTGCCTAGCTACACCGCCAGGAGCAGCTGCATTGTAAGCTAACAGTTTCTCCTTTGGGATTGAATTTGCAATATCTTTTCCTATCCTTGCAAAGATGAAAAATCCCCCTCCTGGCGTTTGATCGTAATCTGGAATTGCAAATCCAGCATCGGTGAGTGCTGAACCGAGTAAATCTCTCTTACGTGTGTACATGGCCTTCAAGTGCTCATAATAGTTAGCATAACCCTCATAGGGTAAATCTGCCTTTGGAAGGGCCCTTGCGACCGCCTCTTGAATCACAGTCGAAGCGCAAAATTGCACATAAGGCATTAACTGGTGTATTGGCGTCATGAGACGTTCAGGGCCAATAGCCCACCCTACTTGCCAACCTGTTGCAGAAAATGTCTTCCCCGCCGAAGAAATAGTAATAGTTCTCTCTCCCATCCCAGGCAATGATGCAAAGTGGACATGGCCCTGACTAATTGCTGGATTATATTTTGAACCGTGATCTCCATGAATGTCACTTTTCTTTTCAAATTGTTCGGATTCCTCCCTTTCCATTTCATCCTTTGGTGGCGCATGAACAATGTACTTGTAAACTTCATCCGACAAAACTACGCAAGCATCATTTGCACGATTTGTCACAGCATCTGCAATGATTTGCATTTCGTCTCTTGTAAAAATCTTTCCAGTCGGGTTATGCGGAGAGTTGAGAATGATTGCCCTTGTTTTATCCGTGATTACTTCATTCAATTTTTCAGGTTCAAGGATCCACTCTCCTCCTGTAATTACACCTGGTGTTTCATCGTATGGTTTAAATGTAAGAGGTACAAATTTCGGTGTTCCTCCCGCGAGTTTGACTTGATTCACATAAAGATCGAAAAAAGGTTCGAACAAAATAACTTCGTCGCCTGTTGATTGAATAGGAAAGTTCTGGTGAGTACATCGCCAAGGTAACCTAAACGATTTGAATTATTTGCATGAAAAACTAACCTGGCTTGATCAACGTTTGCAGTGAGAGATACAATGCCTGACTTGCCCCAACTGTTATAGCAACTTCCTTGAATGGATCTACCTCCCTATTCAAATGTCTACTATATCTACCTGCTAGTTGCTTCACCAAATGTGGATGTCCTGCAGTACGTGTATACTGATGTGGAGAGTTGGTCATTACATCGGTTGCTCCTTCCACCAAAGCATCGATTGCAAATTGTGGAGGAAGCCAGTCAGGAAATCCCTGCCCGAGATTTGCAATGGAAGGGTTTTCCATTGATATTCGTCCAAACTCTGTCCATACAGTCGGACCTGATGCAATTCCCATACGTTGGGTTGCCTCTCCCATTGCGGGTAATGCCGGCGCTAAATCAGGATCCGATGAGCACATAGAATCAAAACAAGGTGCCTTATCCACAAAGTCTGATTTGCTGTCTTCATTTAAAGTGAATATTTTAGATGTGGGTTTTGTGAAAGCAGCCTTCGTTCCAACTCGATGGGTAGTGAAGCCACTAGACTGCGATTTGCTTAGTATAAGCGCAAGGGTTGCAACTGAAATCTTCATAATTATGGTGTTACGATTCGTGAAAGTATGAGTGATACAGAATGGAACAGTAGCTAGCACTTTGTGTTGTGTTCCGTAAACGATTGTTGACCAACACAGAAAAATCTTCGTTGTTCTCCGTTTTGTGACTTCACGTACTGTACTGACGGTATGGAGGAGTGTGGTGATGTGTTCGAGCGCTGCTGTCAGGTTGGGGGTTTGCCTTTCATAAAACTTCATAACCTAACAGATTTAAGATAATAGTGACAACTCTATACTATGCAGATATACTGAACTTGCACTAAAATTTCTAATAATTTGGTGGTAAAAAGGAAGTGATGGTGAGTGATGAGGAGGAGGAGCGAGGAGGTGAGTGAAAAACTCGCCAAAATTTGGCGCTTCATCATTTTCAGTTCTTTCTTCACATGTGTTGTATCGTGTATATAATATCACACCAAGCACACACACTTATCAAACAGAACAATGTAAGTATAATCAATGCTCATTTTGACTAATTCGTATCTTGGAATGATTTACAGTGCCTAACGAATTTACATTTTCACTATTGTCATAGAAAAATGGCAAAGAACAACAACATCCTTTACTCCATCTTTTGGATCCTCCTTCTTATCTTCCTTGCTTGGCCAATCGCTGGTTTCTGTTCAGCTTGGTGGGTATTCTTCCTTCCATTTGAGGGACTCCATGATATTTTTGTTCAAATCACTGGATTCCTTGAAAAGTAAGTACACCCCTAGCGATCTTCATTCTATTTTTGACTTTCATTGATGCATTTTGGATTTTGGCTATGCTAACATTTGAACATGCTATTTGTCCGTTTTGACTTTTCCGCTTTGTATTATCTTATCTGCTAACAATATAGGATCATGACATGGCCAAGAGATGTGGGCAAAGCAATAATCAGTGGTGATTCTAAGTTTCCTTCGCCGATGTAATGAGTGAGGGCTTGCGTTGAGGGAGTGAAGATTGATTGAGCATGTTTTTGGAAATATCGATTGCACTACATACTGGATATAAATGATATTCTTCTTCTGGTATTTGGGAGGGGAAACTGATACTTGGGAGGTTATACTTTTAAAACTGTGCGATATAGAAAGTGTACGTAGGCAATGATAAAATGTAATGCAAAAGAATCAACACGTGAAGGTCATGGTTGATATAAATGATATTCTTCTTCTGGTATTTGGGAGGGGAAACTGATACTTGGAAGGTTATACTTTAAACTGTGCAATATAGAAAGTATACGTAGGCACACGTTGGTAGGCAATGATAAAATGTAATGCAAAAGAATCAACACGTGAAGGTCATGTTTTCATTTTATGATGGAATTGTTCATATTGAGTGTGCATCGCGACTTGCATCTCTTATAATCTATCCATCCCACGTATAACTCGCTAGCTGTAATAACGGAAGAAAGCAGGTTAAACTTAGGTTATCAGAAGCTAGATATCAAGGATTGAATCAAATCAAACCATAATCAAAGGAATCTTGAGGTGAAATTTCTTTAATACATTTTTAGCATGGAAATTAGTAGTCTCCTCCTCCTGCATCTCCGCCTCCGAACATGTCAGTTGCAGGGGCCTGCTGCTCCTCTTCTTCTTCCTCCTCAACAACTTCCTCAACAGCAGCAGCTCCGCCTCCAGCAGCAGCTCCTCCTCCTCCGCCACCTCCCATGGGTACATCCTTCAATTTATCCGCACTAGCAGCCAACAAATCGTCAACAGTCTTTCCCTCCATATCACCAACTAATGATGCGATTTGATCGTCGTTAGCCTCTGCTCCTGCAGCGGTAATTACGTTCTTTACATCATCTGCGGAAGGAGTTGCGTTTCCTCCGAGAACAAGTAGAATGTATGCTGCTGCTTCTTGCATTTTAAATAATAATGAATTAGCTGTAAAAAGAGAAGATAATGGGTTAGTTCATTTTGCCATTTGTTTCCATGATATTATAAATGTTTGATCTTTCAGGGTTCGATTTCGATTTCTGTGTGTGGTTGTCACTCCTCTCGGCTGGTCCATGAACAGTAAGTAGTGAAGCAACAACTATTGGAGAATAGTACTGTTCCCCAATCATCTGAATGCTTCCTGCAACTTTAAAAAGGCACAGTCCAAGTCATTCGGAGTTAACATCCGTACCAAAAGTCACTTGAGCAACCTGATTGGGGAATTTGGAGCACTTGTTTCAAAAGGATATTGCTCCACCACACGAACATTCCATATCATGCTGAAAAAAAGTCCATTTCTCCATGGAAACACTTCATTCCAACAGACTCCCACGAAAACGTTTAGGTTTAACTGGTATAATATCGACAGGCAGGGGGTGGAAGGGTCCCTTGATACCCATTCAACAGGTCCATCACGCACCTCTTTCGATGAATTAGGGTGCTGGAGTAAAAACACAAAAATGGCCTTTTGAAAAAAAAAGGAGTAGTAAGAGGTAACAACTCCCAATCCAAAACGGAGTCTCTACTACCCGTCCAGCTATTTTAGATTTTAATATGACGTGAAACAGAATCCAAAAGACCAGTGAGTGGTGGTGCTGAACCTACCGGTAACAACTAACCAAAGTCCTCCACCGTACAACCAAATACCTGTTGTTGTGTTGAACTCATCTTCCATCTTCAGGTGCTTCATCAACATGGCAGATTCCGCCTTTGATATCGATGCAGCCATTTTCTATACAGGACTTGGTGCTGCAATTTTTGGGTTAGGGTTAACTCTGTTGGCAACAGATTCAATCACACAAAAGATAATATCGCCATTGAGACTCTATACCAGAAGACGGCAACAACAGCTGCACAAACTAGATTGCGCCATTCCAGATTCGATATTTACTATAAGAACTCATGTCAACGAGGGGAATGATTTCCAGTCCAGTGTAGAGAGAAACATCACTGAATTTATTCTGACAGTTGATCAAATCAAGAAGTTGGTCAAAGATATCTGTGATAAACAGAATGAATCAGCACCTGTCTCCGTTGCCCCCATCATTGTAGGGATATCCAAAGATCTCAATATCGCAAAAGATCAATGGTACATACACCTTGCATTTCCAGAGCCAGACTCTCGACAAGCAGATGGCAGTCCACGGTATAATCGTCGTGTTCAAGTTCCCATTGTTGCGTTTTGCAAAGAATTGGGAACCATGTTCGAATCCATGCTTACCAGTTATGCAATGTGCTTCGTGGCTGATGCCAGCAGTTCCCTCTCTTCTCATGTTTTTTCGACTATTTTCACAAAGTGTCAGTCAGAGCTCCAGATTCCAATCATTCAGGAACCAGCATGGATGGTAACAATGGCGCTACTTATACGCCGCAAAGCCATTTTGATGGAAGATGCGGAACGTATCTTGTTTTCTTTGTGCCGGCTTGAATCTTTGAGGCTACAGTTGCAGGGTAAGAAGGGGCAAAAACACAAGACTGTACTTTTCATCCTTCCTGGTCAGGGCTGCACGAAGATTCTGCTTCCAATGTTGCAGTCATTATTTCCATGTGAACGGCACGTGTTTGCCTACGATGGATGTGCGGCATCAGTCCAAAGGGGTTTGATGCATTTGAAAAAGGGCCATGCATCGCAGTTACCCGTCACGGCCATGCCTAGAAGTATTACTGCGACTATACCTCTATTCACAATGATGAAAGATTTGAATACATTGCCAAACCTTCTAGCACAGCTTCCCAACCATGTCGCTGGAATTGTTGAGGCTTGGATCGGCAGTGTTGATGCGCTACTTTCATTGAAGGAGAACGAAGGCAAGAACATGTATACCCCTTTCGTCTGCCGTATGGAATTCCTCCTCAAAGAAGATCCTAAAAGTAAGAAAGATGGAGCTGATGAAAGAAGCATACTAGCTCTTACGAATGTCTTGCAGTACATTACAGGGTCGCGCTCGAGAGCTCTTGATGATATGACAATGGATGCAGCTCAATCCGTGTTGGTGGACTTAAGGGAAGAATGTCAGAATGATACTAAAAACTTTCCAAAAGTCGACCGAAAAATGCGAGTCACAATTGAGGACTGCGCATTTGCTCACAAAATGATCTTGTATGGTGACAAGACTCTTCCTGATACAGTGATTCCGACGAAGGAATGGTCGTTGAAGGCTGGAAAGAAGATGACATCATGCGCTTGCTGCTTTCCAGCAGAAGAAGACGAAGAAGGGAGCGAGGCAGATGACGGAGAAGTAACCAAAGTTGACGCCTCTTCGTTTGGCAATGCAGAGAATGCTTTCGTTGATGGAAAAATGTCGTTTGCATTTGATCCTACGGCTTTCACTGGTATGAAGTGAAGCTCGCAAAGAGGGCTCTACCGTAGATAAAAAGTTGGAAATAGCGCTATCTAAACTTTTCATTAATGTAGATAGTGACAAACCAATATGTCTTTATTCAGAATGAGAGAGTTGAATTCAATGATCCCTCGTGCATTTATCTAAAACGGAACTTCACGTAAGGGATTTCAACTTCCTCGTCGGTATCCAAGTCGTTTGCAATCAATTCCAAAATAATGAAGAGCTGGTTAGGAGGAAACTCCTTCTTTGTGATACTAGTAATAATCTTGGACATGGGCATTGGGAGACGCTCCGCTACCTTCTTTTTATTGGCAAAGAAAGAATACAAAATGCTCACTCCCTGACTGAGCATGGAGATCTCAAGATTGTACTCATTCTTGAAATGCTCCATAAGCTCGGCGAGGGTGATGTCTCCCTTGTTGATATCAATGCTATCCCAAGCAGTCCAATCCCACTCCTTTCCTTTGATCACAGCCTTGGTTTTGGCAGGTGGGGTAGGTTCACTGAGAGTGATAAATGGGATTGCCAAGTTGATAAAACCATTCTTGAATGCATCCGCCTTAAGCTCCTTTCGAGGAGTACCGACAATCTTGTAAAGTTCGACACAAACAAGACCAGTGACAAGAGCAGTGGTAGTAGCAATCGCAGGGATGATCTTTCCTGCAATAGCCCTAGATCTATGATTGTCCTCAGTAGGGATAGAATAGTTCATTGCGCGCAAGTTAGAACATGCAGTGACAAAACGCATGTGTTCGTCGATATCCTTGTCGAACTCAATAGGAGCCAACTTGAAGCCTGCAAGCTCGCTTGGTTTGGGTAAGCTGTTGATAATATCGTCAGCCTCTGTGTCAGCATCATCGAATCCGTTCGATTCTTTCTCTGCCTCGGCATCGTTCGCCGCAATCTTCACACCTTCCTTGGGAGAAAAGTCGGGAACAATGGTAGCCTTCAATACGTTCGCGAAGTATTCCTCATCTGTGCGTCCAGTGATTCCATACATCGACGCACGAAGATTGGCTGTGGCTACTACAAAGTCAAAGTGATTCCTCATTTCTGCATCCTCGCACTTGGAATTAATATCAAAGTGGACAGGAATGGGACACCTCTTACTTCCGGACCAAAACTTGGCACCACTAGAAGTAACTTGGTCTTCAGGGAAGTTGTGAAGCAACTGCTGAATCTGGTTGACATACAATTCTTCAAACTTCAATCGAGCCCAAACAACACAATCTTCGAAACTACGTGGTCTCTCGTTGACTAATGTGTTTTGGATTGACTTCAAGGTGTCCATTTTAGTGTTTTGCTGACTCTCGAGCTGTTTTGCGAAATCGGGAGACCCAAGGTATGCATTGACATCTTCAGCATTTTGTGTGAAAATTCCAGCAAAGTAGTCACGAGACCACTGCAAAGTGTGCGTAATCTGATTGGGAAAATTCTTCAATGTACAGACAGGAATAGACTTCTCAGGTGGATCACGTGTAGCACCGTAGTTTTCAGTCAAATGAGGCACAACGACTTGGGTATTACCCTTGGTTCCAAGAGTTCCGGATTCCAACATTGGAAGACGGTAGAAAAGACACTTTTGATCAACGTAGAGACGAGCCTCGACATTATCCAATGCTGTACAAACGCCAGTAAGCTTGTCATAGAAGTCATCTCCAAATATGTGTTCGGTTTCACCTGCGACTTTCTCCTGATAGGAAGTTATTTTGATATCTGGATTAATCTCAAGTGCAGCTTCGGCAGCGCAGGTTGATTTGAAGTGATTAATATGCTTGGTCCTGAACAAGAACTGACGACTGAGATTGGACTTTTCAATCCTATCCATATCAGTAATGTGAATATGCCCATCTTCCCCACATCCGACTCCCATCAAAGCCCAATTCTTGAGCATTTCACATCCAATCGCCCCAGCACCAACAAGGAACAATTTTTGGTTCATAATCTTTTCCTGCATGCTCTTACCATAGACAGCAATTTGACTGTCATAGCGACTAGTACCGGAGGGAGCTACCTCATCAACTGGCAGCAACTCATCAGGGAGTGACTCATCCGCATCAAAATACAAAAAGCCCTTGATGGGAGTAAACTTTCCAGAACAAGCCTTGAGGACCTCCTGCCCCACAATTCCACCCATTGCAGCACACATGGGTGACAAAACAGCTTTAGATCCCGAAGCAAGGTGCCTGACAAGATGTTCCACGGTGTCACTGAAGGCACCTGCAGTATCCAAACTTTTGCACAACTCCACAACCTCATTTGCTTCTTCCACATTTCCGGGGTTGGGCAGTGCACCATCGTGCTTATCCATGTAAGCATGCAAAGCCTTGTAACAGAGGTGAAGAAGAGGTGGGCGATCAAACTTTGCAAAATCAGACATCATGAGCTCATCTGGTTTCTCCAATGCTTCTTCATAGGTGAGGAATGCCATGGTGACAGGTTTCTTCACTTGGGTAATGTACCCCTGAGTCCCAGCATTGGTAACACCCGATAAATCCACTCCTTCCAATTCAAAAGTGTAGGGTCCAGTTGAAATGATCTTGTACTCCTTGGAAGCATCAAACTTATCATCGAGTCCCTTGACCCTGGAAAAGGTAACGTAATCACCAGTTTCAAGTCCATGTCTTCCCTGATCCTCCAATACTTTGACAGTTGCTGGGTTAGCAGGAATAATCATCTCAACCTGAGATGAATGGGGTTGTTCACCATCTTTATCACTGACGACAAAGGCTGGACCAAAATCACAAAAAACCTTGGCAAATACACCGGTGGTGACGGAGTAGATAAAAGAAGCCCCCACTTCTCTACATTTCTTGTTCATGGCAATGATGAGTGATGGTGCAAGTGGAATAGTGACAATAACGACTGAAACACTGTCAATGAGAGAAAGGATCTCATCCTGATGCTGTGTAGTGAGAGAAGGGACAGAGGCAGTGTTGACACTAACGTACTGGTTGAGTTCGGAAAGTTTGTCGCGGGAAAGTTCGGCCCTGGATTTACCCGATCCCAAATGCTGAGCTTGGAGGTAAAAGTTTCCACCGAGGTCGTAGCTGGTGGGCTCGTTGGGGTCGCAGAGTGTCATGGATGAGAGACCTGCGAGAATGCAGTTCTTTGCGACTTCGGCTCCAAGACCGGAGAGACCGAATAGGAGGGCGTTTGAAGCCATCATGCGTCTTTGAGCTTCGTGGCCCATGACGTAGAGCTGGCGGGAATACAACTTCTCGTCAACTAAGTAAGTAAGGATATACCGGTAGGAACGAAGATAGGAAGGAAGATAGGAAGGAAGAGCTTGAGTTAGAGTTCGTTATCGGGCATTGGCAATTGGCAATTGGCATTACACTGGTCGCCATGGCTAGGCCGAGTTAGTTCCTAGTATCAACGTGAACCGTCTTTGGCCTTCTTCTTCTTTCTCTCATTACTTGGTCGGTTCTTACCTTCAACAGTTGCTACAATGTCCATCTTTTCTTCGCTCATTATGTTATCGTTTGATTCTTTCTTTGATTGTTTAGATTCGTTACTTCCCATTCTAGGTTTCTTGGTGTTAGCACTTTGACCTTCTGATAGGGTGCGCTTCATCGAGGTTATTAGATACTTTCGTATGGTGGGTGGTATCATATCGATCGCCCATTGGAAGGGCGGAGAAGCATCCTGCCTAACTTCGAAGCGGAGAGAAATCTTTTTCGTGCAGGCAGATGTGCAGGCTTCTTGATCTTGTAACCGTCGTTTAACCGTTATTGGTTTAGTATTTTTCTGGAAAGAATGGTTTCCAGTATTATAATATATAACAGACAACAGTACTATTATCATAGTAATCATCACCCCGGTACGGTTTGACAATAATGTATGTAACCAGAAATGTCTTTACCATAAATTCAACGTTGTTCTTCTTCCTCAAAGAACACTTTGATTGTTCTTCACGCTTCAAATCATAAAATGCCATCATGCAATAGAGAAGAGTAACATTGTCATAAGGCAAGTCATGAGAGAGTATGCAGCAGAGGTCAAAAACCGCGCTGTAAATGCGAACGGGGAGGTTATGCTAGTGCAGTAAGGCGTGGGGGTGCAAATTGATGTAAAGCGATGAGAAGAAGGGTACTTTGAACTTGGCGCGCTTGTATCTCTGATACTGGATATCTCGAAAGATATTTAAGAGGTATCAGATACCAGATTCATTCTTCTCATTCGTTATCCGGGGGATGAAGGGTCTAGTCCTTGTGCAGGAAGTGATTTATAATGTGGAAAATGTGAAAATGTGAAATGCAATAAAAGTAGAAATACAAGACAATTAGTATGAAATATGATTTGACAAAGAATGTCTGTGGCTCCTGGCAATTCCTTTGCCATGCATAGTTCCTCTTAGGTAAAGAGTACAATACATAAGTGATGAAGTTGAATTGAGAACAGTAGAATATCCATCCTTTAGTAGCCGATCCTTCAGGGCATATGAGTTTACGCTTTCTTTGCAATTTTGCAGGTACAACAACTCGTGTTGTGTGAGTGTGCATGTCACTACTGTCGTTGTTACGTACAGTCAAGGTACCTGGTCCAGTACTTGTACCTTCTATCATACATGATGTCTTTCACATCTAGCCAATGCGGAACTTGTGTGAGGCACGAACAGCTATAAATGCTACTGCAATAGGGATGAGGAGAAAATTTCTGATGATGATGATGATGATGTTTTATTTGTCATTGATAGGAAAGGGGAGAAACTATCAGATGGAGAGGATGTCTCAAATACAAGAACGAGTGATTCGGAGCCATCTTTCGACGATGGAATCGATTTTGTAATAGATCGCGAAGGTGCTAAGAAGCAATTGGACGAAGAAGATGATTGAGTAGCGACAAAGGACACGTTGCGAAGCCAGCTGCAAAGAACCGACGGCGAACTGATTGTGATCGATGATAGATAGCAGCGACTACGATGACAACTTGGATAAAATGGACGCATTTTATCGACGATTTCATGCCGCTGACTTAGGCGTATTAGAGTTGTCCACGTTGAGGGATTCAAACGTTGTTGATTTGTGTACAATGAATTATCTGATTTTTGCGGCGACTCTGTTGACATTGGTAGGCGCTGATGTACCACCAGTTGAAAGCCTAGGAAGTGCACCCAAATTGTTCCTGGAGGGAAAAGACGAATTTCCACCGCAACAACAAATCCTTCCAGTAGCCCTGGTGATGGCTTTGTCGAAGTTACTCTGGACGTAGGCGAGTATCCTGAAGAAATAATGTTTTACATGTCCGAATTGGTGCAAAATGAATTTATTTCTTCAGGGTCGCTTCAAGCTTTTCATTTGTGACAATTCAGCATTCCTGTTAATAATCAATGACAGGTTTGAAATTCGAGACAATACCCGTCTTAGTGATAGAATAGATCTAGACGGAACCGATAATTACTATTTAGTCAAGATCGATGGTGAGCTGGTTGAATAGAACGTCGATTCCTCGGAAACCAGCGAATCTATCACTTTCCCGGCGGAAAATTGCGAAAAGAGCTCTGCTTGCAACATCACTACTTACGAACTCGGAGACGAAATGAATCTTGATCTGACGGGCACGACAGAGATCACTATGAGTTTACGAAGGCGCACTCGTCGATCCCTACTTTTATTCTTCTGGTATTTTTTGGGTGGAAGCGCCCACCGATTTCCCATTGATCTTTGTTTTGATGCATATGAAATCGTGGTGCAAAATCTTGATCGCGCTAGGATAGTGTTGTACGATGAAGCAGGAGACTCTGTTCTCACTCATAGTGATCTCAAGAAAGATGGCTCGTCCACAAAGTCTGCTCGCTTTGGGGAATCAAGTATCAAGTGCTCCTTCTGCATTGAAGACGATCGCCATTCTACTGTCTGTGATCGGCTCATTTGTCAATTTTAAGTTCTAATTGAATAGAAATGCTTCGGAACCTGGGTTTCGGGGTAGAGGCTAGTTCATAAACCAAAAGAAGTTTGAAAAATACGTGGGTTGACAAATACTTCTTTTGAGAATTCAGCTTCCGCACTGCAAATGTGAACCTTGGCTTGAGGGGCAGTCTAAGCATCTGATCTGAATGCAAGGTCTACGTGCACTCGTGTGTGATGATGAGAACTGGAGACAATGGACATCTCGAAAGATTTGAAATGGACCAGATCCAATATCAATCATGACAAATTTTACACACCAAATCTTCAAATTTAAACATATACTCGTAGGTAGAATAAAACGTATGAAGTTTTTTCAATTCGTCTATTGACCGTCCATTTCCATAACAAAAGAAGCGCTATCATACCGAAACCATTGTCAATATACTGTTACAAACCAATTATAAATATCCCAAGTCGCATGGTTTTGACTTTATAATTTGGTGTTTCTGGCTATGGTACGTAGAAGCTTCCAGTTTACTCTTTCCAGAGCATCAGTTCGTCAATTGACTTCTACATAGTTCAAAGGATAATTTCAATGTTGGTTGGCTTCCCTGGTGTGAAAATCAACGAACGATGTTAAATAAAAGCATCAGTATTCCATAGCTCCCATCCAAGTTCTTTCGAGAGAAGATTGATATTGTTAAAAAATTAAAACCTGTGTATTCGTTGTAACCTTTTTGAGTTCCATCACATCACCATACCATTCTTCACCTCAATTATTTTGGGTGTCTATGATGGTATACTTTATCAATCCGAATATGAATGACTTCAACAACCCGCAAGTAGTTCGTGGAATAACTTACATCAAAATTTCTAGTTCTTCGATAGATTTCATCAAATACTGCGATCCACATCAGTAATGCATTTCAAAGAATCTGCACAGCCTAGAACTTTCCTTTCCGACCCTTCTACAATTATTTTCCACGGATAAACTTTCTCACATCTGGCGACAGAACCAACAGACTAATCTTCTGGTCTTTAACACTTTTCATGTGTTTGGCCTCCTCGATACGAACCATTATCTTCTGCCATAAAAAGTGAAGGCCCACGCTCTGGTTAGCTCCATCCAATGACATCGAGGAAGGGATTGACGTAATGAATTAAAACACGTTTATCCTTTGCATTTTTTGACATAGGAAGTGAAGGTGTACAATTGTTCGAGAAAGTCGGGAGTGTAACTAGGATCTCTCTCTCTGGAATTTGATTCTTCAGAAAACGGCTATCATGCCTGTCCTGGCATGCTTCCATTTTGAGCAATATATACAGCAGAGTTGAAACGCTAACACAGATCTCTGTCTTTTCTAGGGTGTGAAAAACGGAGTTGTATAATAACGATTTTATCGTGTTCGTTAGAACTACCCTCTTGAACTTTCCTCGCTGAAATAGAACACGATCCACTGTTGTTTACAGTAAAACATATTC
>Ga0115005_10000731_pt1 | contig 25477 bp, 19 predicted proteins | sample ArcOceMetagenome_FD_87163 | JGI IMG/M metagenome (GOLD analysis project Ga0115005, IMG submission 87163) | Marine eukaryotic phytoplankton communities from Arctic Ocean - Arctic Ocean - Greenland ARC118M Metagenome | ecosystem: Environmental > Aquatic > Marine > Oceanic | place: Arctic Ocean...
AGACTTGAATTTATAATTAATATTAAAAATGAAATTCCTTCCAGGAGCATCTGCAAAATATCTCATCTCATTTAAGTAATCTCGGTAACGCGTATTGAATAAGTTATTTATCGTAATGCTTCCGTGTAACTTTTTAAGTTCAAATTGCCATGAAATATCCATCCTAAAATATCCATCAGGGGCTGATTTAAAGTCGAAAATGGCAGCATCTGAGGAAATCACTTCTTCCCCATTTATTAACTGCTCAGGAGTAACAGTTCGGGGAGCTTGGATTTGTTTCAAACGATAAAGTGGTTTTACAATAAAGCTTGACTTTTTGAACTTCCAAAAGTTATTTTGTTTCCAAACAAACTTATAATTAACAGAAATCGGAGGCTGATTAATTAATGCATCGTTTTGGGAAATATTCCTTGACCACAAATAACTTAAGCCTAAAGTTCCTTTTGTGTTTTTTGATAAATCAACCTTCCAACTGTAATCCCCTCCAGCAAAAAAAGCATCCGCCTGATCATATATGAAAACTGGCTGGGGACCCCTAAAAGAACCCACAACAGCATATGGTTTTAAATAAATAAAATTTTGAATGTAGTTTGAATAAATTGTTACAGTATGAGCGGAGTACGTTTTATTAATTTTTAATTCATTCGTGAATTTAAATCCTTTTTCGGGTTGGATATCTGTATCAGAAATTGAACTTACTTTATCGGTTTTTAACTTTTTTTGATCGGTATAATAATATCTTAACAAACCATAAGATGTCTTAAATCCATGCTGACCAAAACTAAACAACTCTGCCATGTTTGGTGTTCGCCAAGCAGTCCCAAGGTTCGTTCGAAAGGAATTCATTTTAGAGAAATTTTTAACATAACCTACAGTAGACGTAAGATTTGTAAATGAATATTCATCTCTAAAAATATCTTGGTTGGCTTCTCTTCCCCTAACATTATTGGATTCAAAGTCTATTCGAGTTCCTGCCTCAAGTACATCTTCACCAATTCTTTTACTTTCAACAACAAATGCGCTGTATCTACTCGTATTGTAATTAGGAATAAAAGGGGTTGTTTTAGTTCCTGGATTATTATCATTATCCTGATAAAAATATTGCAAACCTACTGTTCCGTTAAGTTTATACCAATCAGGATGTTTCCATTCTATTTGATGGTCTACAGTAGATAACGTCAAATCAACAATTGGAAGATTAGAATTTCGTCTTACGTCAAATGCTTTTCTGTGATTAATTTGTCGCCCTACACGGTAAGTAAGGTTTCCATGGTCAGAATAAAACCATTTAAGCTCTCCTTTAGCAAGATGGTGCTGAGTTTTTTGACTTGGTTCCATAATCTCGTATGAAAAGGGTAACGTATAAGCAGAATCAGGTTGTTCACTATTAAAAGCCCTTACAATGGCGTCACCACTGTGTGCAAAAGACCCTCTTAAAATAGCCAAGTGTTGGTCCACTAAACTGTAATATCCTTTAAAGTCCCATTTTTTAACTCGATATCTTGTTCCAAAACCTCCAGAAATCTCTTCTTTACCTGTATTGGTCAGGTTGTAATTTGGTGCTTGGCGATCTCCAACTCTGTTGTAATTCCCGTTAAGGAAATAACTCCATTTTTTCACCCCTTTCCCTACTTCGAATGCTGAATTATAACCTCTTCCATTGGTTTGGTAACCCGATCCGATTTCAGCAAAAAAGGGTTCGGATAAATAAAGTGGATTGGGATCAACAATAACAGCTCCTCCTAATGCTTCAGGACCGTATCTTACTCCAGCAGCGCCTTTAACAATGGTTATTCTGTTAGCAGCGCTAATATCGATTTCTGGAGCATGATCTTGCCCCCAATTTTGAAATCCATGTTTTAAACCATTATTTAAAACTAAAACTCTATTCCCATACAACCCATGTATTACAGGCAACTCAATATTGGAACCAACAGATATTAAAGATACACCGGGCTGATCAGCAATAGCTGAAGCAAGACTTTGAGTTGGGTTCGCTTTTAATTCTGCTTTTTTAATGGTGATTTGAGAAATTGATTCGGTTCCTTCTTTTTTATTCACCTCTGCTTTGATGATTACTCTATCAAGGTTAACTACGTTTTGAGTAAGGTAAATATGAGGAACTTTACCATGTTGATGGCTGTGCTCACATATCGAGTCGCAATAGCCATAACACGAAATTATTAAGGTGTTGGTTTTAGAACATAGTCCCTCAATAAAAAACGCTCCATTCTCACTTGCTATCGTCCCTTTATCTGTTCCTCGAATAAATACAGATACAAACGGGATTGGTTCTTTGGTTTCAACATCCAATATTTTCCCACTAACCGAGTAATTACAGGAATCTATTTGGGCAGTTAATGCCGAAACCGTAAATACTAATAAAATACTCAATATGAATTTTAATCTAATAATCATCTTCAATTACACAACAAATTCACCGTCAATAAATGCAACTATGTTGCAAATGTAAAGCTTTTTAATTTAAACGCAACATGGTTGCGTTTAAATTAAAAAGCTTTTTGGATGTTTTCGTTTGAAAAAAAATGGAGCTAAAATACAAGCTCTAAAAGAGGCTATCGATGTAAGTTCAATTAAGGTATTCCAATAAAAATCATATATTTTCTTACCCGTCTAGTGGCTATTTGTTCAACAATAAAGGGCCTGCTAATTTGGAGAGATGTGAAAAATTGAAAAATAATATGCGCTAATCTACCGATGCATCAAAGCACCAAAATATGGAGCTTTTGTAAACGATGTTAAATCATAAAAATCCCTTTTTTAAATCCCAAAAATGAATTAACTCCCCAATAAACAAATATTTAATAGCTAATAACGGGGCTACCCTGAATGGGGTATTTTATAAAAATGTGTGCGATTTACTACGTGATTACTTGTGAATAGATAATTCAAAAATTATCTTGTATTTGTTTAGAATCATTCTAAATAAATAGAAAGGGAATTAATGAGAATTACTATTTTACATGCAGAGTTTCAAACATTATCGCGAATTAGACTTAAAGAAATCTTACTAAAAACGGAAGTGTCAATTTCGTACAGTGAGACTTTAAATAGTAAAGACTTATTTCAAAAAATTAAGGCTCTACCCCCTGATGTTTTAATAATTAACTATTACGAAGGGGCAACATTTTGCGAAACAGATATTTTTCGAATAAGAACAGATTATCCAGAAATAAAAATCCTTGTCTTATCATCTGACAATCTTAATTCGAGAGTAAAAGCTGTTATACAATCAGGAATTGGAGGTTATGTTTTTTCTGATGCAGGGGAACAAGAGATAATTAATGCTGTTTTTGCAGTTGCTCGAGGTGAAAAAATCATATCCAACAAAGTAATTGACGTTATTATAAATGAACCCAATTCACTGAAAAAAGAATGGTTAGAAGAAAAAGGCATCTCTCAAAGAGAAATTGAAATCATTAAAATGTTAGCCTTTGGATCTACTAACAAATTAATAGCGAATCAACTGAACTTAAGCCACCATACTGTTCATTCGCACAGAAGAAATATCATGAAAAAATTGAATTTAAAAACAATAAGTGAATTAACTCTTTTCGCTTTTAAATCAGGCTTAATTGAAGACAATACCTAATGAATGGTAGTTGATACCATAACCGTGGTATTGACTACCATTCAACGATCTGATTCTACCTAATTTGAAGTATTGTAACAGCATCTTCATTTTTTAATATTTGCACCTCGTAAAAAAATGCGAACATAAAAAAAGTGATATGATGAAAAAAATTACTCTAATATTTGCTGGAATAATTTCAGTATTTAATTTAAATGCACAATTTACAGAAACTGTTTCTGTTGGTGCGGGCTATGCTAATGATGTTTATTATAGTTTAGAAAACGATGAAGTTAAAACCATAGATAGAGCAAATTGGGATATAGCTTTCCAGGTTTCTGGTATGGGCTCAACAATTCGAACAAATGGCGCCAATGGTATAGAACTATATGGTTATGCAACAGGAGATACATCTCATTGGTCTAACGTAGATACTGCGGGTATTTCTGGATGGAAAAAGTATTACAATTCAGATACTTCATGGTCTAAGGGTGCTTTTAGTGAAACTGCTGATGGAGTCATGGATTTAGGATGGGGTAAGTATAGTATGATTTCGCACTATGTTACTGCAGATTCATTATTTGTATTAAAACTAGCTAATGGAGGATATAAAAAATTATGGATTGATAGATTAGCAAGTGGTGTTTACTATTTTAAGCATGCTGATTTAGACGGAAGTAATGAAATATTAGACACCTTAAAAAAAGCGGACTATCCGGATAGAAACTTTGGATATTATTCGCTTCAAAATGGCACAAAAACAGATAGAGAACCAGACAATAAAAGCTGGGATTTAGTGTTCACAAAATACGCTAAAGAAGTTGGGCCAGGATATGTCATGGGTGTTACGGGTGTTTTAGCAAATAGCGGTGTATCTATTAACGAAGTTAGCGAAGTCGCTAGTGCAAATGCCGACACTTTAAATACTTCTTTTTCTAGTAATATTGCAGAAATTGGATATGATTGGAAAAAGTTCAGTTATGCTAATTCTAATTATGCTGCCGAGGATAGTTTAACTTTTTTTGTTAAGTCTATCGTAGGTGATGTATGGAAAGTAGTATTTACTGGATTCGAAGGAAGTTCAACGGGGAACTTTATGTTCACAAAGGAAAAAATGATTGCTTTAAGTTTAGAAGAAGGTCAGGCTTTATCTAAGTTGGAAATTTATCCAAACCCAGCTACAGACTTTGTGAATATTGTATTTAATCAAAAAGAGGGGGGTGCGCTTCAACTTAACTTATACAGCCTATCTGGAAAATTAGTACAAACGGAATCACTAAATGAAACAAAGGCAGGAGTTAATCAGCAAAGCCTTAATGTATCTAATTTACCAACTGGAATGTATGTTTTAAGTATTAACTCTTTACATGGTAAGGTTCAACAAACCATAATTGTAAAATAAACTGATAATAAAAGAAACATACATTAGCTCATCGGTGGATTTTTTGAATTGTTAAGCAGAGATTGAAGGGTTTTATCAAACAAAATTCGATCCGTTTTCAATTCCTGTATTCGTAGAATATATTCAAAATAACATATGTTTTACAGGAACAAAAAAATTATCAATTATTGGTTACTAACAAGGATCGAATAATCGCTAACCAAATTGATTAATTTGTTCTAAACAGGTTGTAAAAAGGAATTGATTGGGCATTTTGTTTAGAAGAAAAGAGATTGTTTTCGTACACTAAAGTACTATTTGAAGCCAACGGTCATTATCTAAATAGAGTGCCTAACTTTTACGCTACAACACGATTCTGTAACACAAGCTAAGTAACTTTTATTTAAGTTAAGAAAAGGAATCCATGCGACTATTTAAGCCCCGTAAATAGGATCAATCAACATTTGTAATTTTATTAAGTCCGTTAAATAATTTGGAGAAAGACCTCCGTATCCAAGCTCAAATTGAAGATTTGGTTTTAGTACAAGTGCTGTTGAAGCTGGAAATAAGATTAAAAGCATGAAACAAATTGGTTTAACCTTTTTTATAGTATTGATTCATTTATTATTAGGTGCTCAATCTTCAGGAGGAATTAAAGTATTTAAAGCTGATTCCTTAAATCCAATACGTAATAGTCAAATTCAGTTTTTTTGTTTGGACTGTAATCCTACTCAAAAAACAAAATTGATGTTGACCAATACTCAAGGTTATGCTAAAAACCCATTTATGGGAATCACACAAGTTTACATTACTTATTTGGGTTTAAAACCAGTATTAGACACCTTGCAAAAAGGTGAAGTAAAAACCTATAAACTGATTTCTCAAGCGGTAGAAATAAATAATGTGGTAATAACCGCACAGTACACACCCAATAGTCCAGATAAATCGGTACATAAAGTGAATATTATTAGTCGGAAAAAGATTGACGACTTAGGTGCAGTAACCTTAAAAGACGTGTTAACCAATGAAGCGAATGTTAGAATTTCTCAAGATAATGTATTGGGAAGTAGTACAAGTATACAAGGGTTATCTGGGCAAAACGTTAAAATACTAATTGATGGTGTTCCCGTTGTTGGTAGACTGGGTGGGAATATAGATTTAAGTCAAATTAACCTTAATGATATTGAAAGAATAGAAATTATTGAAGGACCACTATCTGTAGAATATGGAACAAATGCATTAGCAGGAACCATCAATTTAATAACAAAGAAAAACGGTAAGGAAAAATTTAAACTGGGTGTGAATACTTATTACGAGACAGTTGGTCAGTATAATATTGATGGCGCTTTAAAATTAAGAATTGGAAAGAATGTTTTTCGTTTTAATGGAGGAAGAAATTTCTTTGATGGATGGAACCCTTCTGATCATTTTATTAAAATGAAAACAATTAAAACGGCCGATTCAACTCGGTTTAATTCGTGGAAGCCAAAAGAACAAAAGTTTTTTAAAGCGGCGCATTCAGGTAAAGCACTCAAATTTAATTATCGATTTTCTTCGGACTATTTTAGGGAAAAAATAACGAATAAAGGACAGCCAAGAGCACCTTATAATGAAACTGCGTTTGATGATTTTTATCACACAGATAGATGGAGTAATAATTTAAATTTGAAACGTAATTTGACAAAAGGAGCTCGGCTAAATATGATTTTTGCTTATAATTATTTCCGACGTCAAAAAAATACTCATTATATAGATTTAACTACCCTTCAAAGCAATATTTCAGGTAACGCTTCAGACCAAGACACCGCTATATTTGATTTATTTATGGCAAGAGGAACATACTCAAACTCCAATGATTCATCAAAATTAAATTATTTATTAGGTTATGATTTTAATGTTGAAACGGGTTATGGTAAACGAATCAAAGAAAAAACACAAGTAATAGGTGATTATGCTCTTTTTTCAAGTTTAGAGTACCAGCCAATTAAAAAATTAATTATTCGACCAGGACTTAGGTATTCTTACAATACTTCCTATTCGTCTCCTTTAACACCTTCCTTCAATTTGAGGTATAATATTCGTGACTATATATTCAGAACCTCTTACTCCTCAGGGTTTAGAGCTCCTTCAATAAAAGATTTATATTTTGATTTTGTAGATAGCAACCATGATATTCAAGGTAATCCAAACCTGATGGCTGAGACTTCACATAATTTTAGTGGTTCAGTCGTTAAAACCATTTTAAAGAAAAATAAGATTTTAAAAATCACTGCATCAGGATTTTATAACAACATTAATAATTTAATTACTCTTGCCACAAACGGAGGGAATTCCTTTTCCTATTTTAATTTAGACAAGTATAAAACATTAGGGACTCAAGCAGAATTAGAGTTTTCTGTTAATAGTTTTAAATGTACGTTTTCAGGAGTTTATACAGGAAGGTATAACTCTCTTTCTGAGAGTTTAAGTGTAAATCCTTTTAGCTACTCTCCCGAATTTAGAAGCAATTTTACCTATGAAATAAAAAAGTATAATTTAAACTTTGCAGGATTTTACAAGTATTCAGGTGAAATTATTGGTTATTATATTAATAATAATGATTCAATTAAGCAAAATTTATTGGGTGACTTCAACACTCTTGATTTAACGGTTACAAAAGGATTTATAAAAAATAAAATAAAATTTACTTTAGGAGGGAAAAACTTATTTAATGTTAGAAATATTGTTTCGAGAGGAGAATCCGGGATACATTCTGAAAACACAGGGTCCGTTTCTATGAGTTGGGGGTTTTCGGTATTTACCTCTCTAAAAATAAATTTAAATAGTATCGGAATAAAAAAAATTAAAAAATGATGAGTTCAAAAATTAATAGTGTTTTCTTTATTTTATTAACCTTCATCTTTGTTTCTTGTGAAAAAGAAGAACAACCTATTGAAAAAAAAATAAAACCAGGAAATCAACTAACGTCTGCTGCTTTTTTAGATCCAGATTACAAATACCAAGTATTTTATGATTTAGAAAGCAATACGGAAGTTGCTAGAAACTTAACAACAGCATGGGATTTGGGTTTTGAATGTGGTAATGACGGATATCATGTAAAATTAAATACAAGTAGAGGTATGCAAGTTTGGTCGTCCGGTAGTACGTTGTTTTCAGCTGTTGAAAATACGACAGGAGCTAAATGGAGTTGGGATAATCCCAATGGCTCTATAGATTCAACGGCAATTGGTAATTGGGGAGCGAAAAATGGTAATGATGTAACATCAAACAAACAAGTTTTTGTTTTGGATTTAGGCTATGATAGTGAAGGAAACTCTAAAGGCTTTAGAAAGATGCAAATAATAGGCTTAGAGGGTAATGAATACACTATAAAGATTGCTAATTTATCTGGTGAAAATGAATTTTTAAAGGTTATCAAAAAAGATGATGATTACAATTTTGTCTTTTTATCTATCGATGGGAATGGCAAAATTATGACGATTGAACCCCCAAAGGACGATTGGGATGTAGTTTTCACAAAGTATACACATATATTCTCTAGTAACAACGAGCTTATTCCATATGGAGTAACAGGCGTTTTAATTAACTCTAACGCTACTTCTGTGCATCAAGATACTTTATTTGGGTTTGAAGACACAGACCTCGAAATTGCAAAAGGGTTAGAATATATACCTGACCATCATGCAATTGGTTATGACTGGAAAACTTACGATTATAACTCAGTGGGTTACATAATAAATACTGAAAAGAATTATTTAATAAAAAACAGAGTAGGAAACTACTATAAATTTCATGTCATTGATTTTTATAATGAAAGTGGTGAAAAAGGAAATATAGTATTTGAATTTCAACGGCTATAATTTAGCTTTATGCTAACTCATTTACGATTTTTGTCCAATTTTTATCCTCTGGAATACCTGGTTTTCTTTTCCCGAAGAATGTACAAACAAGTTCTTCATTAAGGTTAAATACTTCAATTGAATTAATAGCACCATCCGAGGTTGGTTTTTTCACTAACCAGCACTCTTTTATACTGTTTGTGCGGATATGTAAGTTAAATTCTGGATCCATTACATTATACCATTCTTTCATTTCAAGTAGTTTTTTTACGGGTCCCGTATGAATTTGTAACATGCCTTTATTCCCTACAAAAACCATAATTGGCGTACTTCTTTCTGCTGTTTTTTCCAATGCCTTTTTAATCACATCATTGGAAACCTTTTTCGCATATTGAATTCCATCTTTTTCAGGCGCCAACTCTAGAGCTTGCAATCGACTAACGCCATGTTTTTTCATCAATGGAAAAAAAGCATGTGTATCTTTTAAGTTTAGCCAATCTATTTTAAATTTTTCTTGATTTGGGTTTTCGTTTCTTTTTTCCCCAACAACTTCTTCCAAATTAATTTCACCTTTTTCAATACCCTGGATTTTATGCTTAAATGTTTCTTTAATTTTAAAGAACGCTTCGATATTACTTTCTTTAATTAGGTATATTTTATGAATAGCACTTCCGTTTTTACTGAAAAACTGAATGCTAAAACGTTCCTGAGCTCTAGCAACTTCAGTAACTGCAAAAACAAACTTCCAATGGCTTAAGAAAACTCTCAAATCAATATCTTCACCTACAAATAATCCTACGTGAGCATTTTTACCAAAACTGGGGTTTAAATACGCCCCATTTCGTTCGTGAACCACTTCATCATTTCTTGTTAACGCTTTAACCTTACCAAGTTTAGGGATTTCTTTAGCAAGGAAATCTGAAATATTAGCATCAAGCCTTGTAGTGTTTTCATTGCAACTTGTTGCCAACAATTCAGCCTCAGTAGTTTTTAATAATTTTGCAGCATCTCGTATTCTTATTTTTGGGTTTTCTGCTTTAAAATTTATCCATTTGTTTTTCAACGTTGACTCCTCATTAACTTTTAGATCTTTCATATTTAAACAATTTATTTTATTAGTTCTTTTTTTAATTGATTGTACTTGATGCCAGTTATAATATTAAAATGATTTTCATTTTCAATAATTGATATTGGTACTTTATATATTTCTTCCAGTAATTCCTCGGTTAATACTTCACGTGTTTTTCCGCTACAAATAATTTCACCGCCTTTCATTAATATTGAACAATCTGAATATTGAGCGACTAAATTTAAATCATGCAAAACTACGATAACGCATACGTTATAGTTTTTGGCGAAATCCTTTGCTAATCGTAAAATAAAGTGCTGATATTGAGGGTCTAAGTTATTTACAGGTTCATCTAAAATCAATATTTTATCCTCTATTCCCTTTTCATTACTACTTGGCCATACCTGCGCAAGAGTACGTGCAAAATGCACTCTTTGTAATTCTCCACCACTAAGCGTATGGGTGTTTCGATCTGATAAATAAGAGATGTCAACTAATTTCATTACCGAAGTGACAATTTCGTTGTCTTCTTTTGAAGGATATACTTTATAATGCGGAAATCTCCCCATTGACACAACTTCCTTTACTGTATAACCAACCGACAAATTAAATTGCTGATTCAAATAGCCTCTCTTTATTGCTAGTTTTTCTAATGAAATACGATTAATGTTTTCACCATCAAATTCAATACAGCCTTCAGTTGGACGTATAGTTCCTGCAATACATTTCACTAATGTAGATTTACCCGCTCCATTCGGGCCTATGATGGCACTAACTTCGCCATGCTTAAACCTTGCATTGACCTTGCTAAGGATAGTTGCGCGCCCAATGTCAAAAGAAATTCCATTAACCTCAACCATTAGCCCTTCTTTTTTGTTGGATTAGTAAAACTAAAAAGAGTGGAGTTCCTAGAATTGCAGTTAAAATCCCTATTGGCAACTCTGCAGGAGCAACAATCAATCGGCATAGTAAATCGGCAATACTAAGTACCAATGCTCCTAAAATTGCCGAAATCCAAATTAAATTTCTATGCTTTGGTCCAACAAGTAGCCGAGTAATGTGGGGAATAAGTAAGCCAATAAAACCGATCATTCCAGCAACAGCCACGCAAGCACCTACTGTGATCGTCACCCAAACAACAAGTTTTCTTTTCAGTGCATTTACATTTACACCAAGGCATATGGCATCAGATTCACCTAATGCAAAAACATCTAACTTTTTTGCCAAATGAGCAATCATAATTATTGGTAAAATAATAAGTGGTATTAATGCGATTACTTTTTCCCAATCGGCTCCACCCAAACTTCCTAAGCTCCAAAATGTAATATCTCTTAATTGGTCATCATCGGATAAATAAATAATAAAACCAGTCACCGCTCCAGCCAAAGCATTAATTGCAATACCTCCTAATAGCATTGTTGCTACATTCGTTGTTTTATTTGATTTAGATAATCTAAATACAACAATTGTTGTTGAGATTGCTCCAATAAAAGTAGCTACCGAAATACTGTAGTACCCTAAAATTCCACTGGTAAATTGAAGTCCTAATATAATTGCAATAGAGGCTGCCAGCATAGCTCCAGCCGAAATACCAATTAATCCAGCATCTGCAAGGGGGTTTCTAAACAACCCTTGTAAACCCGCTCCACTTACCGCCAAAGCTGCTCCTATCATCATACTCAGAAAGACTCTATGTAGTCTTATATACAGGAGTACATTTGACTGAGACTTTGTGAAATCACTATAATTATCGGCGCCGAATAAATCTAAAAAAATGTTAGTGCATTGCTTAAATTCAATGTTGAATGCGCCAAGCGATGTACCTAGAATGATACATATTGGTAACAATATCAATAAAAAAATATATGTCACCTTTACCCGTTGTATCATTTTTGAAAAATTGCACTTAATTTTTTGTTTAGCTCCAACGCAGCTTTACCAACACGAGGGCCAAAACCGGATAAATATTGTCCATCCATTGTAATTATTCTTCTGTTTTCCCCAGCGTTGGTTTGCATTATTCCAGGGACATTATCAAACACACCATTTAAACTTTGAGCACCGCTTGTAAACATTAATATCACATCAGGATTAGCAGACACAATCGCCTCAGCCGTTAACGGTTTAAAAGAGTCAAAATCATTCACAGCGTTTTGTCCGCCTGCAATCGAGATCATTTTTTCCATTTGAGTATTCTTTCCAGCAACCAAAACTGTTCCTGCTCCTCTTGCATATATAAAAAGTACTTTTGGTGGGGTTTTAAATGCTTCAAGCTCATTTATTGATTGATCAATAACTATGTTAAGAGAGTCGTTTTGAGTTTCATAATTAAGGCTGTCTTTTATGGATTTAATTAAATTTTTAGTGCCTTGAATAGAATATTCGTGGTTAAATAAAACCACCTTAACTCCGCTTAACTTTATTTGCTGAACTACTTTAGGATTTAAATCTTTTTCAATCCCAACTACAACATCGGGATTCTGAGCCAAAACACCCTCAGCTTGAATACTTCTATTGTGACCTACTTTTGGAAGTTTATTAAGACTTTCTGGAAAGTTACTTGTTATGTCAGTAGCCACTATTTGCGACTCGTAACCTAGTCCGACAATGATTTCACTTAGTGCTCCACTTAATGAAACAATTCTTATTGATTTTTTCGGTACGTCAGATAAAGTACTTTTTGTTTTATTTTCTTGACACCCTAAAAGTAGTAGGCTAGCAAAAATTGATAGGGTAATTAGTTTAATTTTCATTGTTAAGCATTTTTATGTTTTTTACCTCAAGGGATTTGTAACACCAAAATTTCGGTGAGGTAAATTAACATCAAATCCTCTAACAGAATTACAAACGCACTCAATTTACCTTGTTTATGGTATTTAGGATTGAAGGAACCAGAAAGATGGTATTTTAAAAAAAATGAAGGTGGAATTAATGTATGAACAAGCTAAGCTATCGAGAAATAAAAAATAAATGAAGACGGCTTTTTATTTCTTTAATCAGATTATCGATTTGTCAATCAAGCTAATACCAAAAAAATGGTACTTGAATAACTGATTTTTTTAGTAATATTTGTTTAGAATAATTCTAAATAACATTTCAATGGAAGAATTACTAGAAAGACCAGGTTTATACAGAATTGAAAAAGACACCATGGGAGAAGTAAGTGTCCCTTCTGAAAAATATTGGGGAGCTCAAACACAACGATCTATTATGAACTTTCCAATAGGGAAGAAGGCAAGTATGCCTATTGAGATCATTCGTGCCTTTGGTTATTTAAAAAAAGCCGCTGCTATAACAAATGCAGAATTGGGAGTGCTTAGTGATCGAAAAAGCGAGATCATTCAGGCAACTTGCGATGATATTATTAATGGTAGTTTAGACGAACATTTCCCTTTAGTAGTTTGGCAAACAGGTTCAGGCACTCAAACAAACATGAATGTTAACGAGGTTATTGCAAATAAAAGCCATGAGCTTTTAGGTAATCGTTTAGGAGAGGGTGATAAATTAGTACACCCTAATGACGATGTTAATAAATCTCAGTCATCTAACGATACTTTTCCAACAGCAATGCATATTGCTGCTTATTTGAAAATTGTTAAAAAAGTTATTCCAAGCATACAATTACTGAAGGAGGCATTAAAGAATAAATCTGAGGAAATGTCGGAAGTCGTTAAAATTGGCAGAACGCACTGGATGGATGCTACACCTTTAACATTAGGTCAGGAATTCTCAGGATATGTTGCTCAATTAGAATATGGTTTACAAGCCTTAAGATCTACTTTACCCCATTTAAGTCATTTAGCTCTTGGCGGAACAGCCGTTGGAACTGGTTTAAATGCTCCCAAAGGATATGACGTAAAAGTAGCTAAGCATATAGCTAATTTAACTGATCAACCATTTGAAACAGCGCCAAATAAATTTGAAGCATTGGCAGCGCACGATGCAATTGTTGAGTCGCATAACGCTTTAAAACAAATAGCAGTAAGTACGAATAAGATCGCTAATGATATTAGATTATTAGCTTCTGGACCAAGATCAGGAATAGGTGAAATTATAATCCCATCTAACGAGCCAGGATCATCCATCATGCCTGGAAAGGTTAACCCAACCCAAATTGAAGCGATTACTATGGTGTGTGCAAGAATTTTTGGAAACGACACTACCATTTCATTTGCAGGAGCCAATGGACATTTCGAATTGAACGTATACAAGCCGGTAATGATACATGCTTTTTTAGAGTCGGCTAATTTACTAGCTGACGCTGCCCAATCGTTTACTAAAAATTGTGTATCGGGCATATTGCCTAACAAATCAAGAATTAATGAGCATTTAAATAATTCTTTGATGTTGGTAACTGCACTTAATGTCCATATTGGTTACGAGAAATCTGCAAAAATTGCTAAAAAAGCATACGAAGAAAACAAAACTCTAAAAGAAGCCGCATTAGAATTAGACTATTTAACCGAGTCTCAATTTGATCGTTGGGTTGTTCCACTAGATATGGTCAGCTCTTTAAAAAATTAAATTATGGCATTAGCATTTAAACGAGTAGACATAAGAGGGTTGTCGCCTAGATCAGCTACTGAAAAATTAGTAAGCTCATTAAGTGAACGAAAAGAAGATGAATCAATTTGGATAATTGATGATAAAGAGCCTCTAGATTGTTATGCTTATTTAGTTCAAGAAAATTATTTATTTGAAACTTTTATTATGTCCTCTAGAGAATATAGAGTGTTTGTTGGTTGGAGTTATAATTGACAAAGTCTATTAATCATATTGGTAAGAAAGACTTTAATTAGTACATCAATTGTTTGCGATTATAAACGTCGTGGAGCAGCGATGAATTTGTTAAAAAGTCTCACCATTAGAGAGTTATTTTAAAGCTTTGAGCTAATCGAATTTAGATAGCTCAAGAATTAGAGCTTTGTTAAACAAAAGTCAACCTGTTTGTTTTAATTGATATTTATTAGAATAATATATATAATGAAAGTAAATTAAGGGAAAGGAGCGTAAGAATGCTCCTTTTTTTAATTGAATTCGTTCGCCTTAAAACTTAATATGAATCATTAATTTTTTTCAAAAAACAAATGATGCTTAAACTATTTTTATTCGTTTTGTTGATCCCAGTTTTTCTTTCTTTCAAAAAGGATAAACCTGCTTACATTTTATATAATTCGAATGGGAAAAAAATTACTTTTTCTAAAATGATTACAGAGCTCCAAAAAAAGGAAATTATACTTTTTGGTGAGATTCATAATAATCCTATTGCCCATTGGCTCCAATTAGAATTGGCAATCGAATTGAATAAATCAAAGCATTTAATATTGGGAGCAGAAATGTTTGAATCGGATAATCAAGAGGGCTTGAATTTATATTTAAAAGATTCCATCATTAATATTGAACTTGATACAATGGTTCGTTTATGGAAAAATTATAAAACAGATTACCAACCCTTGGTTGATTATGCTAAATCTAATGATTTACCTTTTATAGCTACCAATATCCCAAGGCGATATGCCGCTATGGTGCACAAAAAAGGAGGTTTTTCAGCACTTGATTCTCTTTCAATAAAAGAAAAATCATGGATTGCACCACTTCCGATTCCTTTTGATTCTGAAATTCCTAGTTATAAATCGATGCTCACTATGTTTGCAGGTCATGGAAATCCAGACATCATTAAAGCACAAGCCTCTAAGGATGCTACTATGGCTTACTTTATATTGAAATATTGGAAAAAAAACCATGTTTTTTTACATATAAACGGATCCTATCATAGCAACAATTATGAGGGTATTTTATGGTATATTAAGGAGCAAAATTCCCAAATAAAAACTAGTACAATTTCTACAGTAAATCAAGAAGACATTCATAAACTAAATAAAGAATTCAAAGGTTTGTCGGATTATATTATTGTTGTAGATAAGAATATGACCAAAACGTATTGATATTTTTTGGTTCATATTTTAATTAAAATTTTCTGTAAGAAATTAACTACTAACTATACCTAAAATATGTTATTGTTTACTTAAAACCTCTTCGCTAATTTTAACAAAAATTACAATTGTATAGGTATGCAAAATATAAATGTTCAAACTTTAGGGATTTCAGAAGATGTTAAAATGACTAGGATATATCTTGTTACTCAAGTAAATTTCTTTGACACTGATGTGGAGTCAGATGATCACAATGAAGATCTTTTAACCGAAGATTCGGAATCTTAAACAAGCAATAAATTATAACAATTAAGTTGTTTTATTTTAAAAACTTAACGTTTCCATTAAGTTCCTATATCCCAATAAACTTGTTGCTGTTTATTGGGTAAAATTTGGGGTTTTACCACCTCTTGTAATTGGTTATCATAAATTTTATTACAACCGTTTTTGAACCTAATATTTCAAAAAAACACTCTTCACATCTTTGACGTACAAATATTAATACTAAAACGCGCAATTACAGTTGAAAAACAGTAATTAAAAGACTTGTAAAGCACAGAATTGTCATTCTTTTATGTAAATTGTACATTGATTGAGCCAAAATTTGACTTTCTAAATATTAACAATGTTATTAAAAAAGACTCTTTTTCTTCTACTTATTTCCTTTTTTACAGTAGCCGATTTAAAAGCACAGGCTGAAATTACTTTATATGGGAATGGTATTGAAATCACTCATGAAGATACTTCTCCTTCGGTAACTGACGATACTGATTACGGGGACGCTGGAATCACAACTCAAACCATTACAAAAGAATATACCATTGTAAACGATGGGTCTAGTAATCTTCAAATTAACGGAAGTATTACAAGTTCAGATGATCAATTCGAAATAACACAGCCTATCTTAACCATTATTCCTCCTGGTGGAAGTACGACTTTTAAAGTCATTTACAATCCTAAATCTACAGGTAATCATGTAGCAACAATTTCTATCCCTAACAATGATCCGAACGAAAATCCATACACCTTTAGCATAGCTGGTAATGGCGCGAGTTTGATTGACAATGACGGCGATGGAATTATGGATGATGTTGATTTAGATGATGATAACGACGGAATTTTAGATGTTGATGAAATGAACACGTGTGTTTCGGATAGTAACTCTATTTTCTTTGAAGATTTTGGTGCTGGTGAGAAAACCTCTACTCCATATACCAATTACTGTTATGAAGATGGAACAGGCTCAGGATGTTGGACCGGGGCAATTCCTTTAATGGTAAATGATGGTGAATATGCGATTGTCCAACATGCACGACCAGATGCATCTAATTTCCCTGATTGGACAGATCAAGGTGATCATACTGGAAATGTAAATGGTAGAATGATGGTTGTAAATGCGTCAATCAATCCTAACGAAGAATTTTATAGAAGAACGATAGATATTGAACCTAATCTCAACATTACTATTAATTTATGGTTATTGGATTTAATCATGTCGGGGAGTTCAATTAGACCAAACGTAAAATTTAAATTAGAAACGCTTGATGGTATTCAAATTGGCTCGGCTATTAATACGGGTAATATCCCTCGAAATAATAAGTGGAACGATTACTCTCTTTCACTTAATCCAGGTAGCAATACGAAAGTTCAAATTGTACTCTCTAACAACGCCAGTGGTGGTGGTGGTAATGATCTGGCATTAGATGACATAAATGTTTTACAATACTATTGTGACTCTGATAATGATGGTATTGCTGATTACCAAGATACGGATTCTGATGATGATGGTTGCCCTGACGCAATTGAAGGAGATGGTACCTATGGAAGTAATGATATTGATAACGACGATGTATTAACCGGAAACGTTGATGCCAATGGAATTGCGCTAATTGCGAATGGTACAGGCCAAGGATTAGGTATAAGTTTAGACCCTACCCAAAACGCTTGTATTAGAGATGGTGGTGTAACCAAAACAGATAACAGTGAGGGGTATATTCCTGGATTAACAACTGTTTATACCATTGTTGCAAAAAACAACGGGGATATATTCATTCATGACGCCATTGTTTCGGATCCACTTCCTACTGGAATTTCTAGCGGTGACATTACTTGGACTGCAACGGCCCATGGCTCAGCAACCACTCAAGCTGTTGGCACTATGAATGGTGCGCTACAAGATACCATCGATATTCCTTTAAACGACAGTGTTGTTTATTTAGTTAGCGTAGAGGTGCCTATTTCACGCACTGGTGACTTAGTAAACACTGTTACGATTACCTTAGATTTTGAGACTGATTCTACCGACAATACAGCAACTGATATTAATGTAAACGATGCCTGTTCAACCGTAACAGATTCTGTTTCATTGATGATTACCAATCCACCCACTGCATGTTTACCCAATATTGTTAATATAACTGATCCAACATGGACGGCTGGCTCTCTTAATATGGGTACGAACGAATATTACACAAATTCTACTGCAACTAACCTTCATAGCGCACCTGAAAACACAATACCAGGTACTTATTATATAGTAAGTACAAACTCATTTGGATGTGCTGATACAGCTGAAATTACTTTCGGAAACCACCCAGATCCAGTTGTAGAATTACAAGAAAATGTTTCATTTTGTGAAGATGAAAATGTTACTATTGATGCTGGCGATTTTACTTCATGGGCTTGGAGTAATAACGAAAATGGACGAACCATTACTGTTAATGAAGCAGGAATTTATAAGGTGATTGTTTCGAATATTCACAATTGCTTGGATAGTGATAGTGTTGAGGTAACGGTAAACGCAAAACCAATCATTGACTTAGGTAGTGATTCGTATCTATGTGAAGGTGATTCACTTACTTTAGATGCAGGTGATTATGTCCTTGAAATTTGGAATAATACGGACACCTCTGATACCTATACGGTTAATAATGCAGCAACAGTAAGTGTTGTTGTAATTGATAACAATGGTTGTTCTGGCATTGGTGCCATTGATGTTATTCAACGCTTAAGCCCTACTCCCATTAACATTACTCAAGCTGACGATTCCATTTGTGATTTAATTGGAGAAGCTACTATACTAACGGTTACCAACCCGGAAGGATTAGACATTTCTTGGAGTACAAATGAAACTGGAGAAAGTATTACAGTAAGCCAAACCGGACAATTTATTGCCACAAAAACGAATGAATTTTCATGTAGTGTTCAAGATTCATTAACTGTTCACCAATCTTGTGAAGAGGTAGAAATCACTTTGCCTACTATTTTCACTCCAAATGGCGACGGAACAAATGAAACCCTTACACCAATTGAAGATCCTATTCAATTATTAACGTATACAACTCAGGTCAATTACATAGTATACAATAGATGGGGAAGAGTAATGTATGCAAGCGAAAATATTTTACCCAATTGGAACGGTAAGTCTCAAATAAGCGGAAAAGATTGTCCTGATGGGGTTTATTACTGGATACTTAAGTATAAAACTATCCAAGGTGAAGAAAAAGCAAATAACGGATTTAGTCATTTAGTGCGGTAATTGAATACAATAAAGAATCCTTCGCTATGTACTCTAAAACACCTTATAACTTTATTTTACAGTAGCTAATTGTTTCGAAAGGAATGCTATTATTCTTGTTTCGTGCCAATAAACACCATTAATACCAGTATCAGAAACAAACCCTACATGCCCACCTTTTTTTGGAGTTTCTAAATGAAAAAAATCACTTTCATCTGCTTCTTTATAAGGAAAGCAAGAAGTGCTTAAAAACGGATCGTCTTGGGCATTAATTAACAAAGTGGGTAGATGTATAGTTGGTAAAAATTGTTTAGAGCTAGATTGATCCCAATAATCGTTGGCATCCTTAAAACCATGAATAGGTGCGGTGTAGGCATTGTCGAAATCTTCAAAGTTTTTGGCAGTAACAATATGCTTTTTGTCAATATTCATGTGCGGATGTTCCAGGCATTTATCCAAAACCTTTTGTTTTAAGGTTTTCAAAAAGTTAAGCATGTAAACCTTATTATACCACTTTCCTACTTGATACACAGAGTCTCCTATTGCACAAGGAACCGATAACGCAACAGCAGCGGTGATGTTTTTTTTAGCCCATTGGGGTTCTCCCATATATTTTAGCACAACATTCCCTCCTAAACTGTAACCTACTAATAATATGTTTTGGTAATTGTATGTGTCGTTGATATAATTAATTACAATATTTAGGTCATCGGTTTTCCCAAAATGATAAGAAGTTTCTAGTCGGTTTCCTTCTCCGCTACAGCCTCTTTGGTTAAATCCTATGGCATCCCATCCTTTATTATTAATCGCCTTTGCCATACCTTTTAAACCAGGGCTTGTGGCACTACCTTCCAGTCCGTGCAGGATAACAACAACGGTAGAGCTTCCTGTACTAGAAAAATCAAGGTCTAAAAAATCGTGGTCGGGAGTTTCAATGCGTTCCCTTTTATAGTTCAATGTCGTTCGCCTAAACAAGGCCGGAATAATCGTATTCACATGCCTATTTAAAAATAGAAAAGAAGGTTTATATGTAGAGGATTTAACAATTGGCACTTGACAAAGGTAGGTAAATAAGTGAGCTATACCTGATTTCAATAGAACGTTGGAGATGAAAAAATGTGCTCGTCAAGATAGGTGTATTTAAGTCTTTTTATAAAACAGTTTAATCATGATCCTGCGTGGGCTTCCAAATTGTATATTCTTATGACAAAGGAAATAAAGCATATGCTCTTTTACAAGTATTCAATCCCTAATCCTGATCATTCATTCAAGGTCAAAATAAAGGAGAAAAAAACATTACTTATTAAACTTTTCTCAGAAATATAATGCGATAATTCTTTTAAAAAAACGCTTGATTTCTTCCTGAAAAGTTGACTTGGATTTTTTAATATCAACTATTTAGCTAATTTTCACGCGCTATATCCCCGTATTTACTTTAATTTTGAATCAAAATATAAAACTTAATCCTAGGAATAAAATGACGCCTCTTAAAACAATTACACTATACCTTTTTATTTTAATTACAAGTACAATTAGCGCCCAAAGCTGGGAATTAGTATGGTCGGATGAGTTCACTACAAGCATTGACTCCAACTGGACTTTCGAGACAGGAAGAGGCAGTAATGGATGGGGCAACAATGAACTTCAATACTACCGCCAAGAAAATGCTACCATTGAAAATGGTAAGCTAGTGATTACAGCAAAAAAAGAAAGTTTTGGCGACGCTTCCTACACTTCGGCTAGACTCAAAACTCAGGGTTTAAAATCATGGACTTATGGAAAAATAGAAGCGAGTATTTCGCTCCCTTCTTTTAATGGTTCATGGCCAGCTTTTTGGATGCTAGGCGAAAATATAACTTCGGTTAGCTGGCCTGCTTGTGGAGAAATTGATATAATGGAGCATATAAATACTAGCGATGAAGTACATGGAACTATTCATTGGCAAGATCATAACTTACAATACGCAAACTACGGCACAGGAATCTCGATTAACAGCAATGAATATCATACATATGCTGTAGAGTGGAATAATAAATTTATAAAATGGCTTATTGATGGCGTCCAATATCATATTGTAAACATTGAAAACGAAGTTAACGGTACATCTGAATTTCACAATAATTTTTTCATCTTATTAAATATGGCAATTGGAGGGAATTGGCCCGGTTTCAGCATTGACGAAACAGCATTTCCTGCAAAAATGTATGTTGATTATGTAAGAGTATATCAAGACGCGATATCTTTAAGCAGTAATAAAACAAGAGAACTTAAAACGACTATTGAGTTATATCCAAACCCAACATCTAGTGTTCTTAATTTAAATTTAAAAGGATCGACAAACAAGATGAAATATATAATAACAAACACTCTTGGTTTAGCGGTTCAGCAAGCTAATTTAACACAAAGCAAAATCAATATTGATAAGCTGTCTCCTGGGTTTTACACAATTAAACTATCCAATGGGCAGCGGGCTAAGTTTTGTAAAAAGTAACAGAATGCTTTTGTTTAAATAATTTGAGAACACTGATTCTCGTCGCCATACTTGATTATAAAAAAAGGCAAAAAACATAAACTAGGTACAATGACTTACAGAATAATAATATTTCTCTTGATTAATTTTTTGGCACTTGCCATTGGAAGTTTCTTTACAAGTAAAGGGGTTACGTCAGCTTGGTACGGAGAACTATCCAAAGCTCCTTGGACTCCTCCAGGTTGGGTTTTTGGATTCGCCTGGACAAGCATTATGATTTGTTTTAGTATATACATGGCATACTTATGGCCTACTTCTAACAACAAGTTTCTGATGATAACATTATTTGCAATCCAATGGATATTAAACACGGGGTGGAATCCTATGTTTTTTCAATTCCACAAAGTTGCTGCGGGACTTGTAATTATTTCTGCTCTAACAATTTTAATTGGATACTTTTTATACACCAACTGGACTCAATTAAAGCTAAAATCTTTGTTAATAGCACCCTATTTTATTTGGTTGATAATTGCCACATCATTGAATGCATTTATATTAATAAGAAATTAATACCGCAAAATAATTTGGATTAAAGTAACAACCAAACTTATAAAAGTAAGCACCCTAAAAACAGTCAATCAAAAGGTTCTAGCTTAATAATAATTAGTAAATAAAACGAGGAAGAAGTACTGGCTGTTTTTCAGAAATAATTTTCTATTTAATGGATAAATCTCTAGGAAAAGGTCTCAAACACTAAATAGAATCATGAGATTCCTCTTCTGATGTTTTTTTTAAAAGAAAAAGCGCCAATTACAAACTCTTTATTACGTTCTGAGCAGCAAACTCACCTGATAGAATAGCCGCGTTTAATGAAGCGTTAGAGCGCGTGTCGCCAGCTATAAAAATAGACTCCGAAATAGCAACCTGATCCTTCCCCACTTTATATTCAAGAGAGTCAATATTTGGAAGTGCTTTTTTAATATGAAAAGATTTAATCAACCGAATATAATCAAACAAGAATAACATTTTCAACTCTTTAATTATGGCTGTAACCAACTCTTCTTGCAACAAACCTTTATCGTTAACAACTGTAACAGAAAGCAAATGCTTACCTTTTTTTACCTCACCATAAATAGAGGTTGGATAAAATATATTATTAATTAAACTATTCGTGTCCCTTACCAATCCGATTAAACGACCACTAACAACTTCTTTGTCTACTTCAAAGTAAAAATTATGACATGAATTCCACTGAATGGGTAAACTTTCCAATCCTTTTAAATTTTTGGGAATCTCGCAAGCAATGATGACTCTATCCGCCTCTATTCGGGTTCCATCGCACAATAAAACAAAATTATCCTCAATATTAACCACCTTACTATTTAACCTTAATTGAGTATGCTTTAGTTTTTTAAACATTTGTTGTGGTATTGCTTCCATCCCATTTTTTGGTATTGCCGCACTACCTTCTGCAAACATTTTAAAAACAAATTCAAACATCCTGGAAGATGTTCTTAATTCTGGCTCAAGGAAAATACCAGCATAAAAAGGACGAAAAAAACTTTCAATTATATCAACACTAAAGCCCTTTTTTTTGAGGTAATCTATAGTCTTAAATTCTTCTTTACTGAAAATAAGGTCCAACGAGTCTTGCTTTAACTCCCGTTGTAATTGATAAATCAACCATTTATCCTTTAGGTTCGCTAACGGATAAAAAAGAACTGGTAAAAGAAACCTAAACGACCTTAGTGGATCACCAAATAAATGCGTTTTCATTTTGGTTTTTATAGATGCTCCTGGAAGCAAGGAAATCAAATCAAGGGTAGCTAAATCCAAATACTTTTTTACTGCTGGATATTCAGTTAAAAGTACTTGAAAACCGTGATCTAATATATAACCTTCAACATGATCAGATTTTAACCGACCTCCAAGTCGAGTTTCTGCTTCCAAAATAACTGGAGAAAATCCAGCTTCTTCCAAAACTCTTGATGCTGTCAATCCACTAACACCGGAACCAATAATTACAACCTTCTCTTTTTTCTTATCCATCGCCTTTGTTAGACTTATCAAGTTAATTATTAAATCATTTTGACGCTATTAGCAGCACTGTTTAAAAAATAATTTCATGAGAAAAATAACCTACAAAATATAATTAAAACTCACTGAGGAAACCAAGAGATATGCGGTTAAAATGATCGGCAGCCTGAACATTAACAATGTGCCCGCAATCAGGAATAACATTAAGCTGAGCCAAAAAGTTTCTTTGAACAAATAATTCAACGGCTGACAAAAACATATAATCCTCTCCTCCCATTATAAATAACGAAGGCTTATTAATTTTTTTACGTCTAAAAGAACGAAGTAATGGATTAACATCACTTGTTAATTTATACCATCGGATAAATTCTTTCCGAAACAACTTTTTGGCTTCATTAACAAAAACATTTCTGGACGACTTATGCTTTCGGCGAGGGAGAATAATCAATGCAAATGATTTATAAATAGCCATATGAGGTAAAACTCTATGCAATATATACCCTAACCGCATTAGTATTTGACTCATCAAATTAAACTTTAATATAGCTCCAGCCATGATCATCGACTTCACTAAACTTGGTTGAATTTCAGCAATATTCCGTATGATAATTGTTCCTAAAGAAATACCTACAAAATGAGACTCTTTAATTTTTAAAAAATCAAGTACATCTATTACATCTTCACTAATGCACCTAAAAGAATACTGTTTTACGGTTTCAAACAGTCCTTTAGATTCTCCGTGACCACGCAAATCAATAAGCAGCACATTATAATTGGCAGTAAAAGCCTTAATTTGTTTGAACCATATTTTTGAAGATCCACCCGCCCCATGGATAAATGTAACCCATTGGGCATCGATAGATTTTTTGTATATTTTATATTTCAGCATAAATAGCAATCAAAAAAAACAGAATTCACGAGTATTTAAGGGCATCATTTTGTTGATGCCTTTCTTTAAAAATACTATGCAAAAAAGTATTTATTCTGAACTTAACTAGCAAACGAGGGCTTATCAAAACACAAGTTTCACAGAAGCTACCTTCATTACATTCAACATCGGTTTAACTAAGTACTAAAATAGTTAAACAATATGTATATTTAACCTACATTTAATTACTAAATTTAAAGGTATAGAGCGCAATACTAAAGAAAACTTCTAAAGAATGACAAAATCAGACCAATTTTCGCCAAAAGACTTAGACAGAATAATAGAGATGGCTTGGGAAGACAGAACACCATTTGAAGCGATTAAATTTCAATTTTCTTTGCTCGAAAAAGAGGTGATAAAAATAATGCGCAGTAATCTCAAAGAATCGAGTTTTAAACGCTGGAGAAAACGGGTAAATAGTGGTGTAAGTCAAAAACATTTAAAAAAACGAAGCTCTGAAATCACTCGTTTTAAATGCTCTCGTCAAAAAAGCATTTCGGGAAATAAAATAAGCAAACGTTAAATACTATTTATACAAATAATAGTCACTTTAATAAAAGATGCTCAGCTATAAACGGTTAGATTAAGCTTTAAACCACATTACTTGTTTAGTAGCTAATTATTTTAGCTGTTCACAACAGTCTTTTTTATTTCTTCACGAAAGAAAAAACTTGGTTTGATCCATTCTTAAAGTAAAATCTAATTTGATCA
>Ga0115005_10000732_pt1 | contig 25475 bp, 18 predicted proteins | sample ArcOceMetagenome_FD_87163 | JGI IMG/M metagenome (GOLD analysis project Ga0115005, IMG submission 87163) | Marine eukaryotic phytoplankton communities from Arctic Ocean - Arctic Ocean - Greenland ARC118M Metagenome | ecosystem: Environmental > Aquatic > Marine > Oceanic | place: Arctic Ocean...
AAGCGACTTCTTACCATTCTCTTTAAAAGAAATCCTCGGTGGAGCAAGAAAATGCAGACGACGGTCGCAAGAATGATCATGATAGCAGCAGTACTAATTGTAGTACTTCTGGGTTACGAAACAAAGCCTTAATTCCAATCGAGGAGGAAGGAGACGAAACAAATCATAGCAAGCATACGAAGTAGTACATACATTCAACGGAAGAACAACACATAGGACGGCTAGAACACCGGGAAGGCCGCCGACAAACATCCATGCTATCTTGATGCATGAATCGTTCACAACGGTTCTTGTACAGAATAAGTTCATCGGCATCAGCGACAAGAACACCACGTACGCGTAGTACGATTTCTCAAAATAGTGATGAAACTAATTGCAACAATGATAAAAATCACTTTGAAGACGAATATCAGTCCTGCTCATAATGGTTCTTTTTGAAGGTAAAAAGTTGTTCTGACACTTTCAATGCCAAATTTTCAAACTGTTATCACGACCGTTGTTTTTTTAGGGACAGTACAGACAATACAACAACGAACAACGAATTCGCCGGTAGGGTGACATCATGGTGACATTATCATAGCTTTCTTTCTGTCAGTTCGTGTACGTTTCACAAAGCTACACACGTACCTAAATGATTTTGTGAACACCGCAACCAATTCGGCAACATCACTCATAATACCCTGGAAGGAGTCGCAATACATACTGGTACCACCCTGCAACAACTCCTGCAACTATCCTCACATCGTAAACACAACACATATTTTCAATGTCTGTTTTAGCAAGGCTAGCAAGTAGGCACGCCGTCCAACGCGTCCCAGCGAGGATTTCGCTCTTCACATCTTTTCAAGTGGTGCGACCATCTTCGGCTATTTATGGTATAGTTGGATATTCTCAGAATCATCAAGGATCTACGGAAAATGCATCGAACATGATCGTAGGTGCGCTTCTTGGGATTATTCCTGCAATGTTTTTGGTAAAGAATGAGAAGCACGCATTTTGTTCTGCTGAGAACTCACCTCTTGATAAAGGACGCGTGAAAATTACCGATGTCGAAGCAGAGATGATCGCTAAACGTCTTCAGGGAATGATTGACATTCCTGGTATCCCTAATGCAATAGAAAGACCTATTGTCGAACAGGCCATCAAGGCTATTATTGATGTGTGTCCACTTGTTTTACCTGAACAAGTGTTCAACAAGCTCATTGCTGGAGAAGCTGGCATAAATGGAGTGTCCGAAGCCATTATTCGCCAGATTAATGATGAAGTCTACATTCCTCTCCTATCGAGAGAAGCTCAGAAATTTGTTGTGGAACAAATCTGTATAATCTTGTTTTCGCCAAACACCAACTTCGAGACTGTCAGACGCCAGATGGTTGCAAGAGCTCTCAAGGAATTATTCAATGCAGATTCGAGGGTTTGCCTTGCAACAAAATTAAATGAAACTGTTGATATTCCACTTATTTCGGAGAATAATGAGCAGATCATGGCAGAGCAGCTTGTGAACCTTTGCTTTGACGTTTTGGAAACATTTATTCCGACTTGTATTCGTGATATACTTGAAACCACATCTCCAGAGGAACTGCGTGATGTTCGGGACAACATGGTAAATCGTCTTTCTGAGAAAATTGATGTACCATTTACTTCCGAGGAACACGAGCAAAAGGCCCTGCGATTCATTGTTGATTTTTTCCTTTCGATCTATGGCTTACAGGAAGGGACGAAACATCTCGATGAGCAGCTTGCTGAAGTCGAGCACAAATTAAAATCTGTGGAGATCGAACTGAAAGCATTTCAAGAGATATCGAAGGAGAAAATCAAGAAGATGAAAGAAAACCGGGGAACTTTGAGAAAGAAAAAGAGAGAATTGTCCAGAACATCCTCGTGGTTGGGTGCGTTGAAATTTTGGTAAATTAGTGCAACAGGTTACTGTAGTAGATAGAAAGAATAACATTTCATTATTGAAAACGTTGAAATACATTGAACATGTTGATATAAATAATACTGTAGACAGCTAGCTGTACTAGAGAAAAAAGAGCTGAAGGCGAAAAAGTGACCATGCAGAATGCAAAAGATATCGAACTTGGGACGCTACATTAAAAGTGTAGAGTGATAACCACCTCAATAGGAGACGAAACAGGACTACTTGGAGGAACTTCGAGACTAAAAAAGAGAGAATTGTCCAGCCAGAACATCCTCGTGGTTGGGTGCTTTGAAATTTTGATAAATGAGTGCAACAGGTTACCTTACGTGTAGTAGATATAAAGAATAGCATTTCATTATTGAAAATGTTGAAATACATAAAAACAATGTTGATGTAATAGAGAAAAAAGAGCTTACTTTAGCTGAAGGCGAAAAAGTGACCATGCAAAATATTATCTCGCACCAAGAAGCAAAAATTATCTTCTCCTACCAAGGATCGAACTTGGGATGCTACATTCAAAGTGTAGAGTGATAACCACTTCACTATAGGAGATGATTTAAGAATTCTAGGTTCCTTGCTGGTATTATACGAGGAAACTTTAATACATAAACTATTATTATAGTTCATGTACTTTACTGGTTGACGCTGCCGTCTGTGAGTAACCCAACCAGCGTAGCGACCGGACCACCGACATCCAAGAACACAGGAGAAACACTGAACAATAAAGTATTTACCGTCATCATTTTGTATCATTTCTATCTAGAGAGTTATTGGATAACGAATACGTAACCCATACGGAACCAACCTATAACAATGGTGAAACAGAAACGAAACGCAAACGGTGCTTCCGAATTTACGGGGTTCGCAGCATTTGCTTCGCACCAATCATCGGCGGCTGCAGCAGTGCAACTCTCCAGAGCGAAAGGAACAACAACAGCATCCTCCTCTTCATCTGAAAAACCAGAAAATAGATTGAAACTAAATCCAATCTATGCTGGGAATGATGCTCAACTTGCCCAGCTTTTCAAGCGCGTAACAAAGAAGGATGCTACAACAAAGTCTCGTGCTCTTTCTGAATTGTGCAGTTATGCATTTCCGTGCGATGATTCTGGAATTGCTACGAAAACTACTTTGCAGAAAAATGAACAGGTTTCTGTGTTGTCTCATTTTTTCTTTCTTCTTGCGAACAAGCTGATACACGATAATAATTCATTGGTCAGAAAAGAATCTTTGAAAGTAATTGGCAATGCGATGGAGCATGTGCCGAAAGCATGCAATGGTCTACTTCGACAAGATGTCTCTGCAGACAATATAGGAGCAATCGGGAATGTAATTGGATGGACGTACTCTTTTCAATCGTCTCAGATTGCGGAAGAATCAAAATTGGCCATGAATGTCTGGAAATCCATGTTTACAATGTTGAGAAAGTTTCATGACAATGATGTTGAAGGTTATGTGAAACAGTGTGTCGTATCGCACGCAGAGTCTATCTTGCAATCCAGTTCCCGTGCAACAAATCTGGCATCTGCTCTTTCAGTCAGTAGAAAAAAGAGTATTCAGCCTGTGCAATCAAAAAAAGGTGGAAAAGGAAAAGTTCAGAGCAACAAATCAGATGAAGCTGGGGGTCCCAGTGAGAGTGAAAAAGAAGACATGGAGGAGCGCTACGAGAGAGTTGTTTTATTAACGTTGCGAGCTCTTTGTTCTCTTCTTCGTGAATACCCAGAAAAAGACGATAATGAGTTCCGCTACGCAGATATTGTCCAAGCAAATTCTGTTCTATGGAAACATATAAGCAGTCTAAAGGGCAGTTTTCGCAGAACGACGTTTGATCTAGTCACCTGCATTATTCAAAATGCCACTTCTTTGATACATGGTGGAAAGAGTGGGACTGAGGCAAATAAGTCAAATCTGTCCTCGCTACTTCTGAATATACTATCTTCAGAGCGAGACCTTGCGAACTTTGCGCCATTGTTTGAAATGGTGTTACTTTTCATTGCGTCATTTCGGAAATTTGATGGTGGCATTGAAATGGCTTGGGTTACAACAGAAAGCGAAGATGGTTGCTGTCGGGGAATGGACGTAAAGTCTTTCGTGAAATCAATGTCAAAAGTATTAAAGAAAGCTTGTTATGGGAGCCCTTCGCTCCAATGGGCCCCAATGATGCTTCCCATTTTGGCAACAATAAAGTCTCCTGATTATCAGCTGCAGATTTTAACAAGTTTGGTAAGGAATTGAGATTCAGTATTCACAAAATCATGAACGAGATCTTTACGTGTACTAACATTACATGCGCCATCTTTAGTGGAATGGAAGAACCGCAGCTGTGGGCACTGCTGATGCTATGGCTATTGTGTCTGCTGTCACTGAGTGTTCAATGTACCTACTTGTTAAGAACGATACGAATGGTAATATAGTAGCAGAAGAAAAAGATGAGGAAGGGGGCGAACACGCTTTGGCGATGGATATTGCTCAAATATTTCTTGATTGTTTATCTTATTACCTTACTACGCCTTCGAGAGGGTCGGCTTCGATGGATGGTGAAAAAGAGCTTTCTTCTACATTGATCAGAGACATATGTAAACTTGGTAGCTTGCCCTCAGATCGGAAAAACTGTAAATTCGCCCGCATAAAAACTTGGTTCTGGAAAGAAGGTATGTCAACTATTATTGAAGATCTGAATACCACTTCAATTAGAAGGTTGCGTTCATTGGTCGATGGAGTGGCGAAGGTTGGAAGAAATGGTACTAATTCAGGTGACGACGAATCCTTTCGCCATACTATCAAAACCATCCTTTGGAATACGATTCTTCCGAGTTGTGATCCGTCACCAAGCAATCATCATTTATCCCTGTTGATGTCTATCTTCAAGTTTTGTACTGTTGGCTTTATTTTTGACGCAAGCGAATGCATCGAACCACCGAGAAAATCGATGGAATCTTTCTGTACAGACACCTTAGTCTCCTGGATTTCACAAAGTGAGGCTTCGACAAACAAGCCATCTCTGGAGCTCGTATTTGAAATGCTCTTCATGATCATGACTAATGTCGGAAGCGAATCAGGAACAATCAAACCGATCTGGGAATGTTGCCTACAAGAGATGGTCAACAAAGATGACTCTTTGGGAATGCTGATTATTGGACTGACCGTGCTTGTTACAAGATACAATGATCTGATAGATACGTTACAATGCCAGACATTTGATGACTATGCGATAACAATTGCAAACCTTTCAGAAAGTAGCCATCAAAATAACGCTGGAACGAGTAATGTCGACGAACTGCGTGCAGAGAACGAACTTTCTTTCTTCCGTTTATCTGCAGGGCTCGAAGGACTTGCGTCAAAGTCGTTAGTGAGTTCACAAACCATTGAAAACTGGCTGGCCGTTGCCTTATCAAATAATTTGGAGTATGGCATTTACAAAGAAAGGCATATTCTTCTTGAGCTTATATTTTCTATCGCTAGCAATGATCCCGCTGCAATAGACCGTAATACTTTACTGAAAGTCGCTGTGCGTGCATGGAAAGAGGGTGGTCCGACTTGGACTTGTACTGCACTGAAGGGTATCGTAGCTTCAGACGAAATTCTTCGCTCTGCGCTCTTATCTTCGTGTTCGGGTATTATAAACAAAGAGTTGAAAGAACAGATAAATGTGAAAGGAACAAAGGTAGACCTGGACTCCTACCACTGGGCAGAAAGGTAAGGTTTCATCAGTTGTTAGGAGGCGTTCTGGTTATGTTTTCATTCAATTAGTCTAATATTTTGAATTTTTCTTCGTAATAGAGCGTCGCGCGCACTTGATATATACCACCAATACACTGGCGACGATGAGCTCCCTCTCCAGTTCGTGGGCTTCGGTGATATTGGTGTATGGACAGCGACCATGAACGACAATGAAACCACCAAATGCGACTCTCTGTATTTGTGTTTTATGTATATGATGCAAAAGTACTCTGATGATTTGTTTAAGGAGGCAGAGTCAAACCTTCGGTTGGGCCTTCATATTTTCATGGCGTTTGTGACATTCGATGGCGTGAAGACCAAAAGATGTGAGAACCTTCTGGCTGCTCTAGGCGAAGGTTTCAAAAAGGACATCATTGAGACATATATGTTTGCACTCGTTGATTTGCTATCACGGGAAATAGGAAAGGAAACAGCTTCTGAGCTGTACACACGACGTGCGGTGGTTGTTTTGGATTGGTTTGTGGGGCTTCTGGTTCCTAAGTTTGTGCCTTTTGAAGAGTCTAGCACTGCCGACGATGATATAGACCAAAGCGAAATAAAGGAAGGGGACGAATTGTGGTATATACCAGATGCAACCAACGCAAATTCAGAGCGAGTGAGAGTTACAGTTGTCAAGGTTCATACAGATGATCTTCCCAATCTTTACTTCAGCATTAAGCAGCGTTTAGATAGCGAGGATATTAAAACGAAGCAAACTGTGGGTAGCAGGCTAAAGAAGCTACAGTACTCGAAAGGTCGAAACAAAGTTGTGCCTTCCCCTTTGCCAGGCACATTGATACCACGTCTCGAGGAAGCCATGATATTAAAGCTCGTCAAACCATTCATAACAGGATCAAAAGAGTTTGCAAGAGGTATTGCTGCAGAAATACTCAATTCTACTGTTTCGCATTGTGGTTTTCAGGGGAAATCAGGGATCGGGTCCACGCGCTTTTATGCATTCCAAATTTTATCCAGCATGGAACAAGAATTGCTTGCTATGCTTACAGGAACAGAAGTTGATTTTTCTGTCGTAGGACTGCGCCTAGAGTGTTTAGCAACAGTTCTGGGATATGGAACGGTTACTGTTCGTTCTCAATATAACTGTGAGATTTTCAAATACAATGGTCAGTCCTTGATCAATGCAATGAAAGAAGCTTTTGGAGAAGACAACTCTGCCATGGAGGGATCATCACTATGCTATGGTTTGATGATGTGGTTGGGTGCGTCGTCACAAGTCATTATGAGCGAAGAAAATGCCTCATATTTATGGGAAACAATGGAGACCATAACATCTTTGATTGTCGGTGAGCCTCTGCCATTGAAATCGCCCCTTCTGATTTTGGAAGGTATCGATGACATGAAAAAAGCTATGGCACCTATTGCAACCGCGACAAAGGCTGCCACCCTTGCATCGGTACAGACCTGTGTGGCAAATGTGTGCGAACTGTTTATGAACTCGGATGATTCGTTTTCTGAATCTCACCATGTAGGTGAATATTTCGTCGATGACAATTTGATATCGGAAAAGTGGAACGAACCTTATTGGTTCCGAGCCTTCCGGAGATTCGTCGTTAAAGAAATCCAAAATGATTCTGACGTATTGTCTCATTTGGCTGGGAGTCATACCGAAGATTTGATGCAATGCCTGTCTTCTCCTCTCAAACAATGGATCTCATTCCATATTTTACATGCGTCCGCTTCCAAGAGCGGTATGCTCTATGCAGATGAAGATGTTGAACTCAGTGACGAGACGAATGATAAGCTTGATAGCTGGTTGGAAGGGTTAGATGAAGAAGAAGCCAAGGAAATTGAGGATGATACCATGACCTCAGCACAATGGCTCCCCCAACGTCTCATGACCAGTCTCGAGACCTGGAGGGAACAATCTCTCGTACGCAATGATTACCATGGACGTGATGAACATGCTTTTACGACCCGCATTTTAGAGTGGCTCCTCTCTCTTGAATATCTTGATGCTGCTGGTGCTGTCGACATGAGGAACCGAGCTCATATTACTTCTTACATTGCGAAGACTGGGGCCATCAAGGAAGTTTTCGACATCGCCATGTTGTTTTCAGAGCTCGAGAAGCAAGAGCAGACAGATTTGTTTAAATGCATTTCCATCGATGCAGAGAACGAATCGTTTTCTCTTTCACAGCTATGCACGTTGGCAATATTCAGAACTATTGAATCGATGCCCACTCTATGCAAATCCTGGTGGAACGACGAATGCCCGCGTTCCCTTCAAATTGAGCTCAATACCTTCGTAGAGAGCATGGTCGCACCAGAAACTTTGAGACGAGAAATGCAAAGGATCAAGAATTCATCAGCTCTTGGCGAATTGGAGGTGAATGGAAGCTGCGTTAGCCGTGAGGTTATCGCAACTTACATGCAAGACGAGGTAAGTTATTGTGTCCCATCACTTTGAATAACAAAACGTAACAGAATTGCCAATTCTAAATTGTGAACTCTATCAATACTACGTGTACAGTGCAAACTTAGCGTCGTGATCCGAGTTCCGCCATCATTCCCTCTAAGAAACGCAGAAGTAGATTGCCAGAAAACGCTAGGCATCAGTGACAAGAGGTGGAGGTACTGGTCGCTTCAGATCATGCGTATGCTTAATAATCAAGATGGGAGCATGTTAGACGCGTTATTGTTGTGGAAACAGAATGTGGATAAAGAATTTGAAGGGGTGGAACCTTGTCCAGTTTGTTACAGTGTTTTATGTGTGAAGACACACGCAATGCCAAATTTGGAGTGCAAAACTTGTCAGAACAGGTTTCACAGTTCTTGCTTATATAAATGGTTCAATTCATCTGGTAAAAATCAATGTGTCTTGTGTCAGCAACCGTGGAGCGGAAGTAAAGTCCTTTAGATTATGCGGTATAAATCATAAGCTTTAGAATTAAACAGCTTTTTCGCAATGATAACAGACTACGTGTAGTGTACACGTACTGTACTACTACTCGTAGACGTGTAGTGTTGTCGAAGTTTGAAAACAAGATGAGCGCAATTTGTGTTACTAATAAAACCACTGTCACTACAAAATGGGCAAGTTGTATCACTACAGTACTCGTAGGTTGGGACCTCTTTGACAATTGAGTCAGCGGTCTAAATTCCTGATCACTTTTTCTACCAGTAGCCCAAAAAAGGCTCCCAAACAAAGTCCAGAATATATTGCAAGTAATAAAAGCATTGCCACAGCATTCTTCGCCTCCTCCGTATCCACAAGCGTAGGTGCAACAGTGAAGTTTCCGCAATGAATGAATCCGTTGGAAACACCGAATAAAAATACTAGAATGCACTTCGAGATGTCTGGACCGATGGTGGGGGCATCAGATGGAAGTATACACATTGAAAGAAGGGGGAAGAAAATTATTCTTCCAAAAGTGGGGAACCACACCAATTGGTTGTAAAAAGTTAGTATTTGATGCCCTTGACATTCTCTCCTTTGCATTGTGGAATAAGAATGTCTATCGTCAATACTCGCAATATTTGTACGTTCAGTACACGTACTATCTACTATTTGTGTCAGCATCTGGGGCTCCGTATCCACCCTAGCCATGAGCAATCGAAAAGGAATCATTGTTTCAGAACCTAAAATGAATCTACCAGCACAATCGGCTCCGTTGAAAATGGCAATCAATACTACCGGTAACCAATTGCCGAGAGAGAAGGTACCATTTGTAGACGGAATGTCCAGAGTTACTCCCGGAAAAAGTGCAAGAGTAATGAAAAAGTTGAGAAATGCCGAGATGATTGGTTTCCAAGTAAGCAGGAATGCGGAACCATAAACCGCTCCGAGTGTTCGAAGCGGAGCCTGTACGTGCACGGCGCGTCCACTATGTTCAGCAAGTTCATCGTCGGGACTGCGAATGGACGAAGATGCAGATGGTATCAACTTCAACTGCTGCCTCTTTTGTAAATCTCTCTGAACCATCAAGGTGCTCCCAATTAACACTACAGTAAACCCGAATGCCAACCAAATTAACAAATCAGCGCCCCTCCTCAAACCCCTCACACTTTCTGTATCAAACATTCCCCTCGTGGCCAACCTCATGAAACTTGCAGTGAGACCGCTCAATGCCCCTCCCAAAGTTGCCGAAGCTGTCAAAGTCGGTTTATCATAATTAGCAGCCAAGACGTAAAGACCTGATTGTGACATAGCATCGGCGATTCCAACAAAGGTGGAGAAAAGGTTCAGGGTGGACCCTGTCATGGCCGAAGGCGGGAGGAGAAGGTAGGCCAGCAGAAAGAGGAATGTGAAACTGAATCCATAGAGGACTCGTTTGGCGGGAGAGTATAGGTCAATGGTACGCAAGATGAATCGTTTCATGTTGCGAATACGCGCTTTTTCGGTCTTAGTTGTAACTATAGCATGGTCATCCTTTCTCGCAAGTGTACTCGTACTCGTACTCGTACTCGTTGAAAAAGGTAACAAGGCAATGGAAACTATGAACATAGATGTCAGTTGATAGGTTGCCATTTGACCGGATACGTTCCGCGCTGTCGGGTTGATGGCATTGTAATAGTCTGTGCAAGATATGAATGTATTATAGGCAAAGAGTGTACCTGCACCGATGATTAGGTACAGTATCCGTAGAACATTATCGGATAATAAATCTTGTGGTGGCAGATTTGGTGGTTCACTTTCCGTCGCAAGTTGTGCTGGTGATTGAGATTGTATCATGGTACATACAGTACATACATGTTCAATGTTGTATTTGTTGATTACAGTATGTATATGATGCAATACGATGCAATTCAACGGGCAAAGTTAATAAGTTCTGGAACTAAAAGAGTTGGATGCTGTTGAACCAAGGTTGAACCCAGAATAACGACAAGGCCATTGTGGTTATTCTGGGTTTTCTTAACAGCTGTTGATAAGAATCCTTTTCGCCTCAAGTTCAATGATTCATTCATCTGTTGGTGGTACGATGCAATGGGCAACTCGTCAAAGGCGGCGAATTAAGAATATTATTAAAGCTCACCTCTTGGACGAATATGATTGGCCAAAGAGGTGAATATTCTTAATTCGTAGACTATCTGATGAACCCTCATCACAAGCGAGCGAAGCTAGGAGGGCCATCACGTCACCAACATAACAGCACCCAAAGGATGACAACTTTTTTTAACTTACGCATGAATTAAATGAAGCGGGCGGGCGGGTGTCACTTCTCCACCCACGCGCCACGTGCCCCTTCTTCTCCACGTAACCCCTTTATTTCGTCGAAAAAGTTGAAGGTTAGAGGCTATTTAGAATTCTGAATCCTCCTCCCTCTGAAATAATAAGAGTAAGCAGGGCTATAGCTAAAATGACATAAATGTTCTGGAATAGAGTAAATATACAGGAACTACGTACAGTAACTACGACGTCTCGTACGTGGTGTACTGCTGTACTACGTGTAAAAATATTCGTGTCTTCAAACACTGTGTTTGAAGTTACGCCGCGCGGCCGCGCCCCAACCATACATAGGATTCATTCGTCTCACGCGTATCGTACACTCAACGAGCCATTGAGGATCGATTGAGGAGGTCCCGTTACAACTTTTGCATTTATACCATACCTGGGTATAACTCTGTCTCTCTGGACGTCTGGACAAATCCAAATCCAAATACAACAAACAAAAGGCAACGCTACTCGTACACGACGTGGTTACGAACGGCACACAACTTTCACGATGCCGCAATGGGGAATGGGCAAAGGGATACAAAATGTGGTTGACCAGTGGGTAAGTGTCAACAGAGAGGGGAATGTTCAAGGCGGCGTCGAAGGACGGCCAACAATAGACCCGCAGGCCGCGTTCAACTCTACAGAGCACCAATCCATCATTGAGAATGCTCAATCTAGAAGTCATAGTACGGGTAGCTTAACAAACGGAAATGGAAGTGTTCTGAGTTCGGCGGATAGATCTTATAAAGACTCTTCGTTCTCATATGGTACTACACCAAGAAGACAGATTCCAGTGAGACAAACGATTCAAAGGACCAAGCCTAAATTCAAAAAGACAAACTCTCAAAGTGATTTACTGTTGGAAAGAGCTGCTATGAAAAACAAACGGTCCAGTATGGATTCGATCTCATCAGATATATCGTCTCAAAAATTGCCGGTTAATACAGGCCAATATGTTAATGAAATAGCCTTTGCGAATCAGCATAGGAGGTCAAAACAATTAGCAGCCCAGGAATCAGATCATTCGTCGAAAAGCAAGCTTAAAAGAAGAGGTCAAGTGCACGTAGGTCACGGAGGTTCGCTAGATCCCTCGGATGCAAGTTCGTACCGGTCAAGTATTCCCGAAAGCATGAAGCTTAACGCGCCTTTGGGGCCTCTTCCGTCGGTCTCTTCAGGGAACAGCATGTCAGAACGATCCGGGGTAAAGAGCAGAACGTCATCAAAGCAGACTGCAGCAAAAAGCACGTCTGCCTGTAATACATGTGATCAAACCACCAACCGGCTTCTTGCCCTCGAGGCAGATCTTGAATATCTCAGATCAGCAGCATTGAATAGTGAATACGTCTGTCTATCATGTGAACGGAGAACTAATAATCCACACATGAACTCGGCATCATCTGTGACGAGCGGAAGATCAGTCAAAAGTAACAGAAGCAGACACTCGAAATCTAGCGGTCGGATATTGGATTCTAGTGCGCACTCTGTTGGAACGAAAAGTCGAAAGTCACGCACAATAGAAACGTCCTTTTTCAATGAAAACATTGCTCTAGCTGAATCATCTCAGCGGTTGATAGATGTAACGTCTAGGCATAAAAGACAAATTGAGCACATGTCGAGAGAAATGGCACGTTGGAAGAATGAAATGCATCTGAAATTATCCAAGCTGGCCATGATGTGCAAGGACTTGAATGATGAATCTGCAAAGCGCAAGGAGCTTGTGGAAGTTGCCAAAGAAGATCTTAGTGATGTTAGGGAAGAGCGAAATACACTTTCATCCGAGCTAGACATCTTGAGGGCACGGGTGGCTCTGTACGAGAAACAAGAATTGGAAAACGTAGAAATAAGGAGATTGCTCTGCGAGAATGAAAACGAAACTCTCTCAATTGCTGATCAAGCGATTTTGGAGAGGGATGCAATGATTGAAGACTTGACGACACGTCTCACGAAGTCAATGGATCTGTTGGACACAGTAAAGGCTCAGAATCTGCAACAGAAAACTTAGCCGCGATTTTTTTAACAAATTTCTCGATGTTTTATAAACATTTCCTCACAAATGTTCATGTGACAGGCCTGAGATGGCGTTAAAACCTAATTTTACTCTCTTTTACTTGAAGCTGTCTTATTCTTTAGTTCAATCAACACCATCGCTTTCTGATGGCCGTTCGTTTTACCCATTTGTTGAGTCCAAAATGGGTGGTGGATTCCACCCCATTTCTCATTGTTCTCAGCCTCTCGTCGAATAACAGTTCTAAACAGGAAAAAAGTTTAATTTTCTATGCAATACTTTTCATTAGTCTACCATCTCTATTTTTTAAAACACAATCTATCGAACTTTACAATCATTTATTTTTACGATTAATGTATCATCTCAAAACAGAAAATGGAGACTGAGGGAACAACATCCCATTTTTACCATTCTTATTATTTGATCTGGGACCAGGGAAGACTTGCCAAAATCGTAGTGTTTCATCACCAGCACCAGTGACGATCGTGCTGCCATCTGGTGACATGGCGAGGTAGAGTACACGGTAGGTGTGTCCGGTTAGAGTAGCAACTTTTTGCATTGTTGGATATTTCCATAGAGCAATTTGATTCAAAGAGTAGCCATGAGTGCTTACTAGTTCGTTGCAATTTTGTGACCAAGCTAGATTGCAAACTTGACTTCCTGTGTCAATTGCATTCAATGGGGATCCACTAAGAGCATTCCAAAATCGGATACAACGATCTGCTGTTCCTCCTCCACTAGCCAGTAAACCATGTTGGTGTGGAGACCATGCGATGGCCTTGACTGCAGCGGTATGTTCTGCAAAACGATGTGCTTCTTGTCTATGATTCCTTATATCCCAGACCAAGAGTTTATTGTCATTTCCACCCGACGCTAGATGCGCAGGTTCGTCGAAGGACCATTTGAGACCACACACTTCTTGTTTATGACTAGCCAAACGTGCAGTAACGTGTGATGGAGCGCGCATATCGTGTAGGTAAATGAGTCGGTCGCGGCTCCCACTAGCAAGTATGGGTCCTGACCACGATAATGCTCCAATTCTTGCTGAATGGCCTTCCATCGTGCGCACCTTTTCATTCTTCTCCGTGTCAAACAGCTGTACTTCACCATTATTCACCCCAACAGCTAAATGAGCCCCACGTTGGGTCCATGCAACAGATGTCACAGCGGCAGACTCCTGGTTTGTACCTAGATCACCACCTTCACTCAAATCACACAGTTTTGTAACCTTTGAAGTACAAGCACTCCACAGGTAAACACAAGAACCAAGTCCAACGGCCAATACGTTCTTTGCAGACCAATCCACGAGATTGAGATAAAAGTCATCAGCTAGTGCGGGTGCATCGAGCACCTTGAAAGGAACCTTTGCAATCTTCCGTTTCCGTTTCTGAGGCATGGACATTAGACGATAATTAGACGACATCCGAACTGGTGATAAGCTAAATGAATCCACAATAGCATTTGGATCGCTGAAGCTTTGAACAGTGTCATGAAAATTTTGTCTCTGATTATTATACCGCAGGAAATTTCCACCCTCAGCCAGTGGATTACGATGATTTGTCCTAGCTGGCTGTCCCACAAATTGTACATTGGGTGAATTGGACTGCGCGGGATCAATATTCTCTCCGAGCAGTTCCGACCTCAGTAACATATTCAGCAATGGTGGTTGAGAATTTTGATTCTGATTCGCCACATTATCTTGGCGAGGGGTGCCATCTTCCTCGGATGGAAAATTCGTCTGGGCCATCGTATCAGAGTCGTCATTCTTTGGTTGTGTCTCATTTTTGTCGTCATCCCCCCATACTGAAAAGCTCAGATTCGACATAGCCCTAGATGGTATAAACCGATCTGTGGACGTTGGAGTAGTATCTTTGTTACCGGATAAACTACTAGGAGACCCCGAAGAAAGACTCGATGGACTCCGAGACGAGAATGAAATTTGATGCCCCACAATACCCCTGACAGACCTCCGAGGCGTGTAAAAAGAAATTGATTTACCTTCTGCACTCCCAGATGACGAGTCTGACCGAGCCCGAGCGGATTTGCCTTCCGGTGTACAAAACGGAGTTTCTATAGATGCGCCCCCTATGGAGTTAACCGGTGTGCGGTAATCACTAGCAGACATATCGATGTTTTTGATGCTACCACGGTGCAATGTGGGCGGAGGCATGAGGAACGAGTCGTGCTTTTCTTTTTCTCGTTCCGATGCTTCAAACAGACGAGAGGCATATTGCGGATCTAGCGGCGGTGTCTGTCTTCGAGGGGACTGTGGTGGAAGTATTTTAGGTTGACCATTCTGCGGATAGTGATAGGAGAATTTTTCAGAGCTGGATCCGATGGATCCTGATGGGGTATCGGGCGAACTAGTTGCAATACTTGTTGCGCATGGGGAGGGTGGTACTTCTATGGAACAATCGTTTCCGTACGATTTAAACTTGGGGGTTCCGTAGTCGTTTGTGATGGGCGAGGACTTGCACTGCGTTGAGTTGGCCCGACGCCGTTGTGGAGTTCCAGAATCTATCCGAGCCCGGGCACCTCCGAGGCGTTGGTTCTTGTGATTGGTTGCGATAGATAAAGCGTTAGTATTATTAGCTCCACTGGTTCTGTTGTCTGAAGAGAGTACTTGTATGGCTGGAGCAGGGGACATAGTGATTGCGTCTTGTTTCCTTTTCATGTGGTGGCAATTACTATATATCTGTTAGCGCGATAGATAATTGATTGACAGTGATTTCGATTAGCGGTAAGCGGAACTAGCTGAATTGGTAAGTAAGAAGTACTAGGGTTCTTGTTTTCAGGACCAGCGTGTACCACCCGTAATTAGTTGACAAGAATGAATAGAAGGAGATTTTGACAAGAAGGGACCGTGATTGTGTTCTATTATGCCCAAAGTGATTTCGTAGGAATTCGGTGGACAGGATAGGCGTTACGGATATTCAATTGCGTTTCTTGTAAGCTGTTGAATAGTCTGGGGGTGTATTGTCCCACGACTTGTAGAGATTTTTGTGTTACTCCTAGAACTTCTACCCTGTAATGTACTACAGGAATGAATCAATCGTCGAAAATGTGGCAGCGGATCCAGTTTCTCTACCGCAGCGTTATGTTTAGACTTGGATGATGGGTGATCCTTGACTGATGGTTATGGACTAAAGGATATGATGAATCGACTCAATAGCGTGGTATCTTGTATTGTGATTCTGATATCGCACTACCGCCCGGTACTCCTAAAAAACTCTTCACGAAAGAGGATAATGTCTTCCCAGTCATTTTCATCAAAATGCGCCCTCTAATTATTTATTAGCTGGAATTTGTCAATCAACGGAAAATTTGAAAATATCCAACAAAATTTCCTCTCCAACGGGCCACCACGTATTTTTTTTAAGACATTGAAAATGTCTTTGCCCTGTAAATGCTGTAACCAACCCAACTCCGTGGAGGTTTACAATTTTAGCTTTAGACTTCTCAAGGGGGTTAACTAGAATATTACAATAGGGTGAAAGGGCAATAATGTTTGGTTTTAGAAGAGGTCCCGGGTGCCGAAGAACACGTGATACTCAACGGCATATTGGCTAAGTTTTTAAAAATGAGACCAACTAGTGCGTCATAAAGTCACATTTCTAGATGGCGAGGAAACTCAACGTAAACAAAGTCTCAAAAGGAATTTCCAACGTCCGCATTTGACAGTAGTCGCAGTCGTCGATTGTGCAAAAGTAAGTACAATTACCTGGACTGCAAAGTCACAGAAGGATCTCAACGTATTAATATACGAAGAAGGAACTCAATGAATCTCCAGCTGTTGAAATCTCCTCCTCAAAATGCACGCCAGTTCACCAGGAGACCTGTTGCAATGTGCAAACAAGTTGGAATCGAATCTTCTCCAGTTTGTACAATCGCCAAGAGGTAGCGTTCTGAATTCTATCATGATTAGTAGGATTAGTAGTAATTATTGTAATTACAGTAGTACACTAGCTAGTGGAATGAAGCTAATCTTATAAGTTTGGGAAAGGATTGCGATACCAAAATGATTGAGAAAACGTGGCGTATGATAGTTTTCTCGGTTCTTAAAAATTGCAAGACATCACACTGCTTTCTGCATCTTCATGAAACATACTGTGAGTATCCTCTCAGTTCTGATGTTTCCCCTCACAATAATTACATGACTGTGTATAAGTTCAAAGTACTACTACTAGTGCTACTACATTTATACTCGTAAATAGTTCGTGTACCAGCCAATAAACTGTTCAAATTATTGCAGAAAGAAATCATTCGTCCTTCGCTTTTCTGATCCAGCAGTCAATAACGTATCTTGAATCTTGAATCTTAGTGGATCTGCGTCTCTTCCTCTCACAACTTTCTTGCGTACAGTATGATACTGTAGGTCTAGTGATTTTCGATGGTTACTGTTTTGTGTGCTGCTAATGCTGTCTCCAAGCAAGCTCTCTCTTGCCCGCCCCAAGTCTTGCCTCGAGAAAATTCCGCGAACTGAGCGAAATAAAGAAAGAAATTGAAAATGAAGCTTGACGAAAATTCTGCCTGACTTTCAATTCGAAGATTGAAGATAAGAAGCTTCTTGCTGTGTCATTCGTCACTCAGCTCATGTACAGTACTTGTAGGGACACTGTACCGACATCATCAACTGACATTGATAAAGCATTCAATTTGTTTCTTCGTTGGCAGCAGAGATCTCATACAACACAATCCTAAGGACCGACTCAGCATACCGGTACCAGATAATAAGCTAGCTAGTTCTGTCATGAACACAAAATCTACCATCTCACAACTCAGCATTCGCATTTCCTTCACAATTATAATGGCAATCGCAAGTATTGCAAGCATTTCATGTCACCAAAGTCATCACGCATTCATTCCGCTCATTCCATCGCAAGCCATTTGTTCGAAGAAAGGTTCTCGCAGCATACCTTCTTCTGAGAAAGCTTGTTATACTCGTAAGCAGCGGGACACAATACATCTGTATGCTACACATGCACATATTAATAAAGAAAATAAGCATTCCTCTTTACTCGTTCCGTCACAAGCCATCACAAAGGCCCATGTGATTGGACAACCTCGGCGAAAATCCTCTAGGTTGATGGCAAGCACACAAGGGAAAGAAGAAACGCCCACATTAACATCCCCATCATCTGAATCACAAGAAACAAAATCAAAGACAAACCAAAAGGTGGAAACACCCCAAGAAAAGCAACCACCAAGGAAAAAGCACAATTTCAAATATTATGGAAACATTCCTGATGTTCACTGGCGAGCAATACCAATAGAACATCTCCGCTCTCACCCACTCTACACTCCACTCCCTCACCCTGATACGATTAAAACTCTAAACTCCCTAGAAGAAGTTCGAATGTTTCGGCAAGATTCATGGCAATGGGATGAATTGCATCGTGGGCGTTGTACAACTTCACAAGCTGCCCCCGCGCTCGGTTTATTGGAACCAAATGCAGCAAAGGCATTGGGAATACCAAGGAGTTTGCAAAAGGGTTGTATGGGTGCTTTTCGTCGATTGGGTCAACCTGCTTTGAGGACCTTGGAGGAGATGAATGAAGTTTTGTGTACAGGTGGTAATGGTGGTGATAAAAATCCTGGAAAAGTGTGGAAAGAAATGAATAATATCGAGGGTGGGAAATTTCCTTTTGCTGCGAAATATATGCCAACATTGACAAAGGAAGAGTTGGGTGTCAGGAGGAGAGAGGCTAAGCATTATGTGAATAATTTATCTTCGCCAATGAGAGTACGAATGTCGTGGGGAAATGCTCAGGAAGCAACTTCAGTGTTGACTGCTATGAACCACTTGTCGAAACATGATCCAGAATTGAATATATTAGAAGTAGGAATGTGTGGAGCTGGGCTTGATTTAAATGCTACGGATAGTTCTACTGGGGATTCACCACGGTTGATTGTAGGGGCATCTCCTGATTCAGTAATCAGGTATTCCAATGGAACTCTTGAAGTACTCGAAGTTAAGAACCATTGCCCTTTTGTTCCATCAGATTGGATGTCGGGTTCGAAAGCCCAAAAGAAGCAGAAAAAGAAGTTTGGAGATTACCGTATACGCGAACTTCCATTACAATTTTCTGTCCCGGCAGTTTATATTCCACAGCTAATGATGGAAATGCTCAGTTGTGGTAAAAATTGTAGATCTGCAATAATGGTGAGGCAAACTGCAACATGCGGTGCAGTTATTCTTCGTATGCACCGGGACGATGAATGGATAGAAGAAATGATATATTGGTTACAGCGATTTATGGCGAAATATGTTGACGAAGAAAGCCCTCCTCCACCGAATTTCTTTTGGGACGGTGATGATGAATCAGATCGTTACAGGAGGTTTATTCAAAGGACGAAGGAATTATCGGAGCAGGTTGAGCTGGTCGAGGACGTTAAGAATGGTGATATACAACGTGTTCTTGGAGCAAGAGGACTGAAACTTCCATTATTCTTGGACTAAGCTTAAAAGCATAGTGTTGAAAATTTCTCCTATTACACTCACTACCTTGTTTCTAGTTTGTCTTTTCTTTCCGATGTATCTGATTATTTGAATCGAAGCCACGGTAATTTGTCAAAATGACTCTAAGGAGATTGACATTGGCGATGAAAAACCCGATAGATGCCAACCACACCTGCAAATGAACAGCCATTCCCTTCATCTCCAAACAGAATGCACTTCCGAGCCAAGTCACAATTGAGACACCTAAAAATCCAAGAGCAAATATCATATCCCTTGACCTCCACCTTATTCTATCCGAACATAGGGGTAACAAAACCAAATACCAAGTAAAATACTGAGCCGTGATAACTTTATTCAGCGCCACAAAAAAGAAAGTCTGCACGAATAGGGCAAAACTCAAATCGTATGGTGCAATGCCCAAACTTGAAAAAAGCAACAAGATAATTTGTGGTAATAACAAAGCCCGCCCCATGGTTGCCAAGGACGAAGACGCCATTTCTCCACCAATTGCTACCACACGTGCTCTTGCCAGGTAGATCCAATACCAGAACATGGAGTAATTGTGTCGATGGTCTACTCGTGAGAAATGATACAAGAGGCCTTCTTCCAATGCAATATGGCCGTAAAAGTGCACAGCAAGGTAGGTAAGTGTACCAAAAGTGATCATGGAAGACGCAAAGAAAAGAATTGGAGATGGTGACAGAACTCGAAAAATCCATAGTTTGATGAGCTGGATTAATCTTGTAGGTTGCAGCCATGGAAAAGAATATCTCTGACTCTCCTTTTCACTCCCATTCTTTGTGCTCAGGGGTTTCATCTCGGTCTTCCATCCTATAACCTTTGATTTATCGTTTGTCAACCTCCTCCTTTCTCCCTCATGAGCAAAGTAAGCCATGTACGACGCTGTATAAATGATGGGATACAATTTTGCATGAATTGCCAACCCATGAATTGCACCGCCGACAATAGCCTGCAATAGAAACAGAGCATTGGATTTGTCTTTGATTGTGACAATAGAGACGGTGGCAAGGACTGACAAAAGCACCACAAAACTTTCTGCACTTCCCCTCGTACAAATATTAATCGGGAGAGGATTGTACAGCCACCACAATGCATCTTGTAGCTCCAGTGAAATATAGCTCTTTTGTTCCTGCATATGAGGGTCAGGCGATGGTGTACGCTTTCCCCTTGCTTTCCGCCTCAGCTGCAAAATGACCAAGCCGCATAAAGCATCCGCAATGCAAAAGAGCATTCTACCAAAATATCGTTCTTTCCGCCACCAGATATCTTCAGAGGTATACGATAAAATCAGTGCCAAGAAAGGTGTATAGCGATAGGTATGTCTGTTGAATGGAGATTGACCCTCCGACGCATACCTTGCAGCATCTGTAAACACATCGTAGTCGATATCGGTGTATTTGACTCCTTGAAGGAGAATACCATCGTCTAGGAGAAGCGGAAGGAGGATCATCAATGATATCCTGATGGAGAATCCCATCAAGAAGGGATGGGATTTGAAAAGGCGCATCACTTTACTGGCATTCATTGCGTTTGATTTAGCCTGTGATCCTTTTTGGCATTGTTGTTTGTTGTTGTGTTATGTTGATGTGTGAGCAAGGTGAGTTTGAGATTCATTCTCTGGTTTGGTTGAAGAAATCACCGTTTTCAGTTTCCCCCCCTTGGGTGAGAAGAGGGTGCCATCAAAATTTCAAAATAAAATGTGCAAATGTCGCAGGCTGGAAGATTTTAATCGCCACTTTTCAAGGTTTTTGTTGGATAGCACCGCACCGGCTACGGTCGGTACACAACAACCCGGACCCATGACACCATCCCAAACCCCAAACACCCCTTACGTTTGATTAATCACTTTGTATGATACCACAAGAAAGAACGTATCATATTTGGACTGATTCTCTCTTCTTTCTTAATCACATACAATAATGTCAAAGGTCCAAGCACTTACTTCCCACATCAAGTCGAAGATCTCCAAATCGGCATCTCAATCATCATGCTACAGCCTGTATAATGCCACCAATAATAAAACACGCGACAAGATCCAATTTGCAACCCCAGAAGACATTCAGCAAGCCATCCAAGATGCTTCTTCTGCACAAGAAAGGTGGCATCGAGACCACACTCCTACGCAACGATCCGAAATTTTGCAAAAAGCATCGTATATCCTAACCGGGCGATCGGATGAGATCACTGCGCACGAAGTCAAAGATACGGGTCGGACGATTTCCGAAATCAAATCCTATGATGTACCAGCAGCATCGCGATGTTTATCCTATTATGCGAATATGCCATCCATACTTTCCAATGGAACATATCATGATATAGATCATTCTTTTGCGTATGTGAAAAGAGAACCAATTGGTGTCACTGCAGGAATCGGTGCCTGGAACTATCCTTTGATGAATGCTGTTGCAAAATCCGCTCCATCTCTAAGTTTTGGGAATTCCATGTTATTCAAGCCGTCGGAATTGACTCCAAATAGTGCACTGATCCTAGCTGACATATATGAAGAAGCTGGTGTACCACCGGGTGTCTTCCAAGTCCTATTGGGCGATGGATCTGTCGGTGCTGAACTAGTTGCAAGTCCATCCATTGGCAAAGTTTCTTTTACAGGTAGCGTAGAAACTGGAAAGAAATTGTGTCAAATCAAGGCTGCGGCTGAATCCAATAATTTTTCGAAAATGACTCTGGAATTAGGTGGCAAGTCCCCGTTTATTATTATGGAGGATGCTGACTTGGACCAGGCTGTGACTGGCGCTATGCAAGCAAACTGGTATTCTAATGGCCAGGTCTGCTCCAATGGCACTCGCGTGTTTGTGCATGAATCTCTCAAGGATGAATTTCTAGAGAGGCTTGTGGAAAGGACGAAATTGTTCAAGATTGGTGATCCGATGCAGGAAGATACAGAGGTTGGACCAATGGTGTCGGAAAATCACATGAACGATGTTTTGAACTATATTGAAATAGGAAAGAACGCCGACAAGGCCCAGCTGCTATATGGTGGTGAAAGGGTCTTTAGTAGTCTGGAGGATGGGTTTTACCTCACCCCAGCAATCTTTTCCAATTGTACAGATGACATGAAAATTGTGCAGGAAGAAGTGTTTGGGATGTTAATGAGTGTGCTGACATTTCAGGATGAGGATGAGGTGATACGCAGAGCAAATGCTACACAATTTGGTCTTGCCGCTGGAATTTTTACCAATGATATCAAGAGAGCCCATCGAATGGCAAATCATTTGAAGGCTGGAAATGTGTGGATAAATAATTATAACCTTGGACCGGTTGAATTACCCTGGGGTGGCTGTAAGCACTCAGGCGTCGGCCGCGAGAACGGCAGTTATGACGCAGCGTTTGAGTGGACCATGGGTAAATCTGTTTACGTCGAGATGGACGATATTTAATAGTAATTCATTCGGTAGATGCACATTATGTTGTGTACTGTAGATATAATATCTCCATATTATATCTACAGCAGTAAGAGAGATTACATCTACAGCACACAACTTTTATTTTGCTTTGAGATTTTTAATTTGAGATTATGCAGCCAAATTTTGAAAAGTTCTACATACCCGGTATATTGTGTATAAGCCTGGTGTGGTTTTGGAGATATGCGCACTAAAGAGGATAGAGGGAGTCGAACTATTGTTGCGAAATTCGGAACGCCTCCAAGAATACTATCATAGTTTTGAATTTTAGCTAAGAACAGCACCTTTGAACTGGATCCAGTCACAATCAGCACTACTGTAGGGTTCTCGAAGATTGCGAACTAAATTTTCAATTTATCTTATTATAAATAATTCTCATGGATTCAGTGAGAAAACTCTGTTCACCAAACCGAAAGTGGGGAACAAATTGAAAATGTGGTCCTTTTTCGGAAAAATGGTATCTGGATAACGGTTTTAAAAAAGGCCCCGGGGTGGTTACGTACGCAAATTTCATGAATGAATGAGTGAGTCATTTCGCGGGGTTTTTACCGAGTCAGAAAATAAATGACGAAGCGTTGTACAGTACACGTAGTACAGTACACACGACGTACACGTACGGTAGGAAAACGCACATCACATTTTGAATTTTGTAGCACCACAGAATTTATGTTGTTCTGTATTCCTCATAAATTTCTTCTCATCACATAAATCGAATACTAAATAAAATGAAGCTCGCTATCCTTTCTGTTACTGTTGGCGCTGCATGTGCTTTCTCCCCCTCTGCCCCCGTCTCTGTACAGACCACTCTTTCCATGTCGGAGGCAGCTGTTGAGCCACCCATGCCTGAGGAGCCTGTCGTACCTGTCGTTGCTCCTATCAACGGATGGGTACCTGACGAGTCTCTTCCCTGTTATGGCCTCCCCGGTGCTATCTCACCCCTTGGTTTCTTTGATCCTATTGGATTCACCAAGGACATGGACCTTCTTGGAGTTAAGAGATTCCGTGAGGCCGAAGTTATGCATGGAAGAGTTGCTATGATGGCTACTCTCGGTTACATCATCGGTGAGAGCACTCCCACCATTGCTTATGGAATGAACTTACACCACACCATTGGCAACAACCAAATACCTGAGATTCCCGGAACTGTACTTTTTCCTTTCTTCCTTGCAATGAATGTTGCTGAAGCAGCTCGCGCTAGCATTGGATGGGTCGAGCCCGGTCTCGGTCCTCTTTTCACTTTGCGTGAGGGTTACTACCCTGGAGATATTAGATTTGATCCTCTTGGTCTCAAACCCACTGATGCTAAGGAATATGCAAACATGCAGACAAAAGAGCTGAGTAACGGACGTCTTGCAATGCTTGCTGCAGCAGGAATGTGCGCACAGGAGCTAGTAAACGGAAAGGGAATCCTTGAGAATCTCGGATTCTAAATTCAAGCGCTGCACGTTATGATGTACACATGTTGAAGAATGTAAAAAAATAACCAACCCAATTTGAAATTCTTTTTCCCGTTTTTCTTCTTTTGAGAATTATGGTGTTGCGATCATATTTCATAAGCTTTTACGTCGCTGTTATAATAAAATTTGATGCTTATCAAACGTGTATTGAACATTATAATATCTTTATAACTACATGAAAGCCACGTTGCCACACCATGCATCATGTATCATAGAATTTGTTCAATGATCTGTTTTGTAGTTTCCAAACTAACTGTGTTTCGTGCGTTCTGATGAAACTACTCGGAAGTGGCTAGTTGCAGTGGACACAAAATGCTAGTGATGATAAATAACGTGACGTATGGTAACCATAATTTAAAAAAGATATGGATGGTTGCAACAAAACTTCTAACTTGTTAGTCTTCGTGCATTTCGCTCGTACTCGGCATGTATGTTGGCATACCGATAAACCGAAACATCATGATTGTCGGTTTTTGAATTTTGTGATCAATGCTAGCTCAGACAAACTTAATCTAGCCCCGCTCAAACTGTTCTTCAATATAATATCATCGCCCGAGATTGTCTTTATCATACCATAGTGGTATGGATCAATCATGGAGCCAAGATTCTTGTAAAATTCTATTGCATTTTTGTTTTTCCTTCTTACTCGAAGGTGCAAAAAATCCTCTTTCCATCCATCTTTTGCCGTGTCCTCGCAAATTTAATCAGCGCTGTTCCTATTGCCTTCTTTCTCCATTGATTATCCACAGCTAGGTTACAAATATAGCGACAGATCCGGCCAAGATCTCTAAAATAGAAAATAGTAGATGACCACCAAAAGCTCTCAGCACCCCCCCCCCCGGGGCGGAGTGAGCCTGCTTTCAAAACGAAAGCAAGACTTTGCAGCAGAGAGCGTTTCCCTACGGTACATGGGAATGAGGTAAATACACACACACATCTGGCCAAGATTGATTTGTCGTCAGGGGGACAGAAGTTTAACACACAAACACATATCTCACGTTCTGTGCTTCATTCGGTTATATTCTTATACGTTAGATAATTACGGATAAGATAGAATCCAATAATGTGCGAATTGATGAAGTATTCGTTGAGATCGTTTTGTGTTTATGTGTTGTCTGTTAGTACCGGTACATCTATTGCTCGGTGGATAACCCCCGCTATTTCAACCGCTAAAATAAAACGCTAGACTACGCGTACACACAACCGATTTCATTAAATTTAGATATTGTCGTGTAAAGCTGTGTGGCTATTTACAGCTAATACGTGTATGACCAATGTCATAATAATACACAAATC
>Ga0115005_10000736_pt1 | contig 25332 bp, 12 predicted proteins | sample ArcOceMetagenome_FD_87163 | JGI IMG/M metagenome (GOLD analysis project Ga0115005, IMG submission 87163) | Marine eukaryotic phytoplankton communities from Arctic Ocean - Arctic Ocean - Greenland ARC118M Metagenome | ecosystem: Environmental > Aquatic > Marine > Oceanic | place: Arctic Ocean...
GATACGAAAGAAGACCTTAGTCTTGGCTTATCTAGCGACATTTGAACCGATTAAAATCAGCCCTGCGTTAGATAATAGAGTTGTTCTAGATTTCATCAGAAATCTATAAAGTCAAAAATTCTAATTTGATTAGAAAATACCAAAGCGGAAATTAGTTTAATATGATTTTCAATATTAAATTCTATGATTCTATGGCGATTCGGGGCACAAAGTGAGATAGGTTTTACTTAGTATATATTTCTAGATTAACTGGTTTTTTAGTTAGACAGTACTTAAATAATATACTCATAACCATCCACTAATTTTAAAGCTGTGAAGTCTGGCTAATAATATTTTTGCTCTATATTTTGATAAACCTCATATTTAGCTACATTCATTATTTTACTTATTTAATTTAGGTAAATAAAGTAACTCTTTAGCATGAAATATTTCTATTTTCTACTACCAAAATCATAATGTAGAGGCAGTAACTTCAACTATATTATGGAGGGTTTAGTAGATATCCTATCTTTTTTATTTAAACTTAATTTAACTGAAAGCATCCTCTAGACCTCTAATTATCTAATGTTCATTAAAAATACATTTACTCAAACACATTATTTTACAAGTTTTTATGTTCGAGTTATTCAACAGGACGACATAAATTGAACACTGTTGTAAAAAGTTAACCGCACGTTTCTATTGGTGACTTAATGTAGTTACCTAAGATGCGCTTAAAGAGGACTGTAAGTATGTGCTAAAGCGGTAACACGAACAGCAATACTAGGTTACTTATTATAATTATTAAAAATTAAAGATGAGACATGGGGTTTACGATGATAGAAAATAAACTACTTCTTGCGCTGTCCTTGACAGTAGCAACGTCCCTAACAGCTTGTGGTGGTGGGGACGCCGATGAAAATGTAGTCCGCAATTTGTTTGCTGTAGGGGATATTGTTGAGGGCATAGAAGACGGCGACCCTGTTGAAGGCGACGTAAGTACAAATGACCAAGGTGAAGGGCTAACGTTCGCGCTTACTGAAGGCAGTGTTATGGAAAATGGCACACTAGTTTTTAATGCTGATGGTACTTTCCTTTATACACCAAACCCAGAATTTTTTGGTACTGACACTGTAAGCTACGTTGTTACTCAATCATCTACGCGTGAAACAGATACGGCGTTACTTACCTTAGATATTGAGAGCGATTTTGAATCACTGGGAGAATATGGTTGGGAACTCGAGTGGAGTGATGAATTTGATCAAGCCGAGCTAGATAATAGTTTATGGGCAGTTGAAAATGCGAGCATTGCCGCTGGTAATCTTGTTATTACGGCTCAAGAAGGCATACCTTCCTCACTAAAAGCCGTTCACGCTATCTCGTCTGGTCGTATTGAAGCCAGTATTCAACTCCCTGACGGGGCTGGTTTATCTTCCGTATTTGGGCTGTTTCCTATGGCTGACATGTACGATGGTGAAAATTCACTTAATGCAATGAAAGCTGATGCTGACGGCATCATTGCCGGGGCTCATTATGGCTTAGGTCTTATTAACGGCGTTAACTTTAACAGTGACAGTGTTGCTGGCGCTAAAGCAGAGTTTCACAGTTATGCCATTGAATGGGGGGCAGATCAAATCCGTTGGTATTTTGATGGTGTTCACATTCATACCGTTGATACGTTAAATACTTGGGCTTACACCTTAAATGGTGAAGAAGTTGTGGCCGACAATGCCGGCCCATTTAACCAAGATATGCAAATCGTTTTGCAGTTAGCCGCTGAAGGCGTTGCACCTATTGCAGAAATGCTGGTGGACTATGTCAAGGTTTTCTCATGTGATCCTTTAATCGCAAGTAGTGTTGAAAACTGTGCTTCTTATGTTAACAAAACAATAACTAAAGCCGCTTCTGACCGAATTGAAACGGTCGGCCCTGTTCTCACGCCAATTTTTTCTGAAAGCTATGTATTAGAGAAAGATGGCGAGGAAATTAATAATCTTTATCCATTATTTTGGCACGATACTAAAGATACTAAAGATATTGAAGACTTCGTTGATCTTGCTTTTGGCAATAATAACAATCCTAGCATTGAAGTCTTGGCTACTGAAGGCGAGCATGGCTTGGTTATCGACGTTACTCAGCCTGAATTGGATGCTGAAGGAAACCCGACGGCAGATGCAAACATCTCGATTACCGCACCTGGCATCGGATTGATAGGTCAAAATGGAGTCTTAAATTTTGATATGTATATCGATAGTGCTAATACCTTGAGTGAAACGCTTCAGATCAGAATGGAAACAGCCTGGCCTTATATGGGTGTATTTACTTGGAATGTTGCCGACCTTGAGCTTGATAGTTGGGTAACGTATTCGATCCCAGTAAGCGATTTTGTTGATAATCCATTCATTGCACCCGATTGGTTAAATTGGATAGACGGTGTGATTGAAGGCGATGCCTTACCATTAGACCCTAGAAATATTGGTTCTTTGCTAACGATTGAATTTCAAGGCGCAGTACACTTTCAACTAGATGAAATTTATATCAGTTGTATTTCCTCTGATACTTGTGTTCAAGCCCCCCTAGCTGTTCAAAAAGCCGCTAAACCAGATGGGCCAGCGCCTATTCGTTTTGAAGCGGAAGATTGGATTGATGCTGGCGTAGAAGTACTAACAGAAGATACTGCCGATGACGGTGGTGGTCTAAATGCTGGTTGGATTGATGCTGGTGACTACATAGAATATACCCTTACTGCACCTGCTGATGGCACTTATACCATTGACTACCGTTTGGCTAGTTCTGGTGGAAGTGATGGTTTTACATTGTCTATAGATGGTACTGAAGTTGATTCACAAGCTGTTGCCGATACTGGCGGATGGCAAGAATGGGTGACTCAGTCTTCTGGCGAATTTTCGTTAACAGCAGGAGAACATTTAGTACGTTTTGACTTTATTGGCGGAGCGATCAATATCAACTGGTTTGAACTTTTTCCTCCATCATTTGAAATTCATGTTGAAGCGGAAGATTGGGATGCTGCTGGCGTTGAAGTACTAACAGAAGATACTGCCGATGAAGGTGGTGGTCTAAATGCCGGTTGGATAGATGCGGGTGATTTCTTAGAATATACCGTCAACATTCCGGCTGACGGCACTTACTTCATTGAATATCGTGTAGCAAGCTCAGGCGGCAGCGATGGTTTTGAAACCCTAGTCGGTGGTGTTGTTGTTGATACCCAAACGGTTGCTGATACAGGCGGCTGGCAAGAGTGGACTTCTCAGACTGCTGCGATTGAATTGGTTGCTGGAGAGCAAACGCTACGCCTAGATTTTGTCGGTGGCGCCATCAATATTAACTGGATCAAAATAACTAATTAGTCAGCTAATTAAACTTATTTATTAAATAAGGGTATCACTCTTTCAGCCCACCCATGAATAGTTCAGGGTGGCCTGTTACCAAAGGTGGTAACTCATAATATTATTACACTAAAATTTATAAAATAGCAGCGCACAGCAGCTCTATTTAGGGGTAAATTAACATGTATAAAAAAGAATTTAAGCAAAGCCTATTAGCAATGAGTATTGCCGCAGTATTTGCAACAAGTGCTTATGCTCAAGAAGCAGCTTCCGATAATGAAAAAAGTAAAGTAGAAGATCAAATTGAAGTCATTGAAGTTACCGGTATAAAAGGTACTTTACTACGCTCTATGGATTTGAAACGAGAAGCAAGAGGCGTCGTTGACGGAATTTCGGCGGAAGACATCGGCAAGTTCCCTGATACTAACTTGGCTGAATCGTTACAGCGTATTACGGGTATAGCGATTGAACGTGACCGAGGTGAAGGTTCAAAAATCACCGTGCGTGGTTTTGGTCCAGATTTTAATATCGTCACCTTTAACGATAGACAAATGCCTACAAGTGGCGGACGTTCATTTGACTTTGGTAATATCGCTTCAGAGGGTATTTCTGCGGTTGAAGTCTATAAGTCGGGACGGGCGAATGTACCCACGGGTGGTATCGGTGCAGTCGTTAATGTAGCTACCCGTAAACCTTTAGATAAACCAGGGCAGCAAGCAGCTTTCAGTGCTAAGGGAGCTTATGATAGTAGCAGCCGTGAAGACAATAGTTTAACCCCTGAATTTGCTGGCTTGTATAGTAATACTTTTGCGGATGATACTTTTGGTATTGGTCTAACGTTCAGTTACCAAGAACGTGACGGTGGCGAACAGTCGGCGACGACTCAAGATTTTATGAGTCGTAACTTTGTTAGCCAAGAAGAGATAGATGCTTACGAACTCGCAAATCCAGGAGAAAGTCACCCTGACGATGAATGGGGCACAATCGTCGTCGGCGACCCTTCAGCAAAAAACTTTCCAACAGAGGTTGTTGATGGGATTTACGCTATTCCAACCAATATCCAATACAATTTAGCCGAATTTCATCGTGAACGAGTAAATGCGCAGTTGACTTTTCAATGGCGTCCTATTGAATCATTAACCGCTACCTTGGATTATACTTACGCTGAAAACCAAAGTGAAACCGTCAATAAAGACATTTCAGCCTGGTTAGATCCTGGCTGTCAAACAAGAGAAAGCGAATGGGTAAAGGAAGGTAATATATACTCACCGACTAAGTATTCCCAAATTGGCTGCTCTAAGGAACGTAATCAAGGTGTAGGTCAATATGCGACAGTAGATGAAAATAAATCGCTTGGCTTTAATGTAGAATGGTTACCGACTGAAAACCTATCTATGCGGATGGATTATCATGACTCCAGTGGTGATTCTCAACCTAATAGTAAACATGGCTCGAGTGGTTTTGTTGCCGTTGCTTCTTTGAACCGTATTACCACAGATGGCTATTTCACTGCTAACGGTATGCCCGTTTTAGAAATTGAGCAGGGCGAACGTAATTCTTATAATCAAATCACTCGCATTGACCAGCTTAATGCTAACGATATGAAGCTTAATGGCAGTGGTTTTGGTTCTTTTGAAAATCGAATGGATGTTAAACAATTTCAGTACAGTGCCGAATATGCCTTTGATGACGGTCATGAAATTGAGTTTGGCTTTGGTAACGTTGAAGTTACCAATCGCGGACAAGATGCATGGGTATCTCGAAATGCTTGGAGTGGAGTAGGAGAGGCTGGTGATATTGCTGATCTGTTACGCATTGAGTCTATTGCAGGTGTTTTTGATGGTATTGAAGGTAGTGGTGATCCACGACAAGCAACAGAGTTCTTCTCTTGGGATTATGATGCATTAATTGAACGTGGTGAAGCATTGTTACAAACAGGGTCTCACGGTAATGTAGCGGGTAGCGGAGATTGTCTTACAGGTTTTTGTCCTACTTATGATTTTGATAAAGATGAAGTAACGACAGAAAAGTCAAAATCCATTTATATTCAAGGACATTATGTGGCAGAACCGTTTGATATGCCAATGAATGTATATGTTGGTTTGCGGTATGAAGAGACCGCAGTTCACTCAGAAGCACTAGTACCACTGTATGACAGAGTAGAGTGGACTATACCAACGAACAATCTTGATCTGTACAAGCAACTTGATGGAGAGGGGGAAAGTGTTCAGGGATTCTCTGAAATAGACGGCGAATATGACATGCTTTTACCTAGTATCGATTTTGATATTGAGTTGATAGAAGATGTCATTCTCCGTGCCTCCAGTAGTTTGACCGTGACCCGCCCAACTTACAACGATCTAAAAGGCGCGTTGAATATATATTACTTAGGCGCTGATGGTGGTGCTGGGGGCAGAGGTAACCCACAATTATTGCCAATGGAATCAACAAATATTGATCTATCTCTAGAATGGTATTTTGACGAGGCAAGCTACGTTTCTGTTGGTTATTGGAATAAAGAAGTAGACAATTTTATTGTTAACAAAAAATTTGAAGATCAACCTCTTTTTGATGATTTGAACACACCGATAGAAGGTGCACTCTATAATCAAGCCGTTGAAGCCATTACTGGTGGCGATCCACAATTTGAATACGATAATGCTGATATCAATACCTACTTTGCTGAAAACTTTGCCGATGAACCAAACGTTGTGGTTACTGGTGAAGTCGATGACGATGACATTGAAGTAGTAGTTACTGGTATAGCTGCAGATCCGGTAGCAACTTTTGATGTAAACATACCGATTAACCAAAATAAAACAACAGTAATTGGTTGGGAAGTTGCGTTGCAACATACTTTTGGTGACACAGGTTTTGGATTCCAGGCTAACTTCACCATAGTTGAAGGCGATTTGAATTACGATATCAATAAAAATGAGGAACAATGGGTTGTACCTGGTATGAGTGACACAGCTAATCTGGTGGTATTCTATGAAAAGCATGGCTTCCAAGCTAGGGTCGCCTACAACTGGCGTGATGAGTATTTGCAATCAGCTGGACGAGATCCAAAATTTGTCGAGGAATACTTTCAATGGGACGCCAACGTGAGTTATGAAATTAACGATAACTTCTCAGTGTTTCTTGAGGGTATTAACTTGACAGAAGAAGACCAACGTATACATGGTCGTTCAAGCTACCAAGTTCGCCAATACTCTGTTGGACATGCTAGATACAACCTTGGCGCTCGTTATGTATTCTAAGTTTTTTTAATAATGTATACGCTCAAGTGTTATTGATGAAAAGCCACTATTTTTAGTGGCTTTTTTTTGAAATATTACTCCACAGAACTGATGATGCCAAATGCTATTACCTAAGTGTTAACACATCAGTATGACAATATAAATAACAGGCGAAAAATGAAAATACTATATCTGTTAAAACCTTTACTATTGATATTAGCAATCTCTTTATTATCTGCATGCGGGGGCGGGGGGGAAAGTGAGGTAAAAATCCCTCCGCCTATCATCGAGCCAGAGCCAGAACCTGAGCCTGAGCCTGAGCCAGAGCCAGAGCCAGAGCCTGAGCCTGAGCCTGAGCCAGAGCCAGAGCCTGAGCCAGAGCCTGGACGTATTTTAGTTTTCAGTAAAACCGAAGGATATCGCCACAACTCAATCGCAGAGGGTCTGGTGATGCTGTCCACTATTGCAAGTGAGAATGGTTGGGATATTGATTTTACCGAGGATAGCAGCCAGTTTAATACCGCCAACCTCAACCAATATTCAGTAGTGGTTTGGTTGAGCACCACAGGAGATGTGCTTAACGCTTCTGAACAAACCGCCTTTGAAGACTATATTGAATCAGGGGCTGGTTACGTAGGGGTTCATGCCGCTAGTGATACAGAATATTCTTGGTCTTGGTATGGTGACCTCGTTGGTGCTTATTTTAGTGCTCATCCTGAGGTACAACAAGCAAAGTTAGCGATAGAAGATGGCTCTCATGAATCGACTAGCCACCTTGACAGCACTTGGATACATACCGATGAGTGGTATAACTTCCAGACCAATCCTCGACCAAATGTCAATGTGCTAATGACGCTAGATGAAACGTCTTACAGTCCAGGTTCTGCAGCTATGGGAGATCACCCCATTGCTTGGTATAACACCATAGGTGCTGGTAGATCATTCTATACCGGGCTTGGTCACACGGCCGCGTCTTATCAGAATCAACAATTTATCGACCATATCAAAGGCGCACTTATTTGGGCTGGAAAACTCGCCCCTAGTATGCCAGTGTGGAGCGGACCACCACCTAAGGATACTGATTTTACTAGCACTGTTCGGGCTAGTTCTATAAATCAGCCTATGGAACTGGATATTTCCAGCGCTGGGGATATCTACATTATTGGCCGTGAAGGACAATTTTATGCCATGGAGAATGGTACGCTAATAGAAAAATCAACTATACCGGTTAATGCAGGTTTAGAAGGTGGGCTAATTGGTTTTGCCTTGGACCCTGACTTTACCAGTAATCGCTATGGGTACTTCCATTACACTGACCCTAATCAGGCTTTACACAAGATATCTCGAATTACCATCAATGTAGATAACACACTGAACTTGTCTTCAGAATCTATTTTGCTGAGTTTTCCTGTGCAGACAGATGAGTGTTGTCATGTAGCTGGCTCAATGGACTTTGATGGCGAAGGTAACCTTTATATTGCCGTGGGTGACAACACTAACCCCTTCGAATCAGACGGCTATGCGCCGATTGATGAGCGAAGTGGACGAAGTGCTTGGGATGCGCAGAAATCGTCATCCAATACTAATGACCTGCGTGGCAAAATCCTGCGGATAACACCAACTGAACAAGGCTACACTAATTCAGCGGGTAATTTGTTTCAACAAGATGAATTACACCGTGGTGAGATCTATACCATGGGACATCGTAATCCGTTTAGGATTGCAATCGACCCTAGCAACGATCAGTTGTTTTGGGCTGAAATTGGTCCTGATGCCGGCGGTTCTAATCCAAACCGAGGTCCTGGCGGCTATGACGAGTTAAACAAAACCTCATCTGCTGGAAATTTTGGTTGGCCATATTTTTTTGGGGAAAATGAAGCCTACAATGACTATGATTTTTCTACCTCAGTATCGGGTCCTAGCTTTGATCCGTCTAACGTTATTAACGATTCGCCCAATAATACTGGAGCCACCAACTTGCCAGACGTTCAACCTGCATGGGTAACGTTAAGCCACCGAGCTTTGATGGTAGCAGGAGTGTATCGTTGGGATCCGTCGGTTACCGACGAAAACAAACTACCAAGTTATTTCCATGGGCGGCTTATTTATTGGAATTTTAATAATGACGAAATGTTTGAAGCGGCCGTTGATGATAGTAGTCCCGAATTAAGACGTTGGTTAGATACCTCTGTGATGGACGGTATTATTGATGGCGTTATTTCGCCACACGATAACCATCTATACCTAATTTCCTTTGGTGGTAACTGCTGTGGTAAACCCAACGATGCCGGTTTGTTGGTTGAAGTTGAGTATACTCCCGACGAAAATGTGCCTATCCCAAGGTCGGCGTATGCAATAAATGCAAGCGGAGCCTCGTTTACCGCTACTGACAGTACTCTATATCAGAGCGATGAATTCTTCAATGGCGGTGAAACGAGTAATTCTTCAGCTAGTATTGCGGGGACTGACGACGATACAATTTATCAATCACACCGCTGGCAAAACGGTGGATTTTCTTATCATCTGCCTATTGAGAATGGCGATTATCAGATCACATTGCAATTTGCCGAAACTTATTTTGGCGACGCAGGGTTGCGGGTTTTCCATGTCGATGCGGAAAATTCCAGAATCATTACCGATCTTGATGTCGTCGCTATTGCCGATAAATTAACTGCATATGAGATAACTGTCACCGTTACTGTTGAAGACGGAACACTCGATCTAGATTTTTTGCCTAAGATTGAGAATCCCATGATCAGCGGCATAAAAATAAACCTAGCTCAACCATTCCCTCCGGGAACATATATTACTTTTATCGCAGCTGTAAATGGCCAATACGTCACCACTGATAATGGCGCACTGAACGTTGTAGCTGAAATCGCGGGGGATGCGGAAACTTTTCTTGTGGTTGATGCTGATAATGGTTTTATCGCATTGCAATCATTGGCGACAGGGGCATATGTTACGGTATTTGCTGATGGAAAACTTGAAGCTACAGCAACATCTGTTAGTGAACACGAATGGTTTAGCTTGGTTGAAAATGCTAATAAAACTTTCGCGTTGAAAGCGGCAATTAATGGCTTTTATGTTTCGGTAACAAATGGAAGCGAAGGTGGTTTGGTTGCTAATCGCGATACGATTGCTTTGCTCGAAGAGTTTAATCTAACAGAAGCTGAGGTTTGCGAACCTAATCTTAGCTATGCAATTGCCTGTCGACCTAACGCAAAGCCCTATTTAGATATGCCCATTACTGCAAACGAAGACTTAAGCAATTTACCAATCCTGCTATCAGAAACCGGTGCATTCAGCGACGCGGCAACAATGACTCCTAGTAACAGCCTGATACCATTTGAGCCCATTGCTAAACTCTGGTCTGATCGAGCAGAGAAACTCCGTTGGGTATCAATTCCGTCCGGCAAGAAGGTTGTCTGGGCGGAACAGGGTAAATGGGTTTGGCCTGCAGGCACCGTATTCGTAAAACACTTTGCCTTGCCTGTGGATGAAAGTGATCCGACGGTGCTGCGTCGACTTGAAACTCGCCTGATTGTGGTAAGGGAAGATGAGCTAGTCTATGGGGCAACTTATAAGTGGCGAGAGGACAACAGCGATGCGGATTTGCTGACCACTGCACTGTCGGAAGACGTAACCGTTTCTTCACCTGACGGTGACTGGCAACAAACATGGAACTATCCCAGCCCAACTGACTGCCTGAGTTGTCACAATAGTGAAGCGAAAGGCGTGTTGGGACTAAAAACAGCTTCTTTAAACGGTGACTATAGTTACCCATTAACGATTACTGAAAATCAGTTGGTAACATTAAATCACCTAGGGGTTTTTGCCTCTCAATTAAATGAATGGGAAATTCCAACCTACCCAACACACGCCAATATCAGTGACGACACCGCGACCCTCGAACATCGAGTTCGATCGTACTGGGACATCAATTGCGCCTCCTGTCATGGTCCACAAGGCATTGCGGCATTGTGGGATGCGCGTTACGAGACCCCATTGGCTGAGCAAGGTGTAGTTGGCGGGGCATTAGCTAATCAGAGAGACTATTTGGCGGATTATGGTTTAGTCAATCCATTGGTTGTTGACCCGGGTAATATCAATAACTCAATACTATACATTCGCGATAAAAGTATTGATACAGAAGATCGTATGCCGCCGTTAGGCAGGTTACTCGAAGATAGTGAATATATGACCGTATTAGAGCAATGGATAAACAGTCTTGATTAAATGGGAGCTAAGCCGGAATTTCCGGCTTATCGGTTGATTTAATTGAACATTATATAGGTTCTAACTCCCATCCTTTACTCAAACTGAACAAAATCAATAAATTTTATGTTCGAATACATTAACAGGACGACGCTTTAATACGATTTTGCAACAATTAGCATACATCTGAGATTTTTTAGAATATAGCAATTTTGCGTAATACAAGTAAGGGTAAATTTTGAAATATAACTTATTTAAAACATCATTAATTGTTGCCAGTCTAGCGTTAGCAGGTTGTGGTGGTTCCAGTGGTACTGATGGTGATGGAGGAGATCCAAATCCACAGGACCCAACTAATAATGCACCATCAGTAACTAGCACTGCAATTGTATCGGCAACTACTAACGCCGCATATAGCTATACTCTAGTCGCAACTGATGCTGATAACGATACTCTGACTTTATCGGCAACCACATTACCAGCATGGTTAAGCTTTGATGCTAGTACGGGTGTTTTGTCGGGTAACCCACAAGCTGGTGATGCCGGTGAACATTCAGTAACACTAGTTGCTAGTGATGGTAATGATGAAACCACACAAAACATTACGGTAACGGTAACAACACCGACTTCTGACAGCGATTGGACTTTAGTCTGGAGTGATGAATTCGAAGGTACTGAAATTGACAGTACTAAATGGAGTCATGAAATTAACTGTACTGGTGGCGGTAATAATGAAAAACAATGTTATACAGCCGACGCAGAAAACTCTTATATTGAAGACGGTATTTTAAAAATAGCAGCATTACCTGAAACAGATCAAGCACTCCCATACAGTTCAGCCCGTTTACGTACTTTAGATAAAGGCGATTGGAAATACGGTCGTTTTGAAATAAGAGCAAAATCTTCTTCTGGTCAAGGTTCATTACCAGCAATTTGGATGTTACCGACCGATTGGGTTTATGGTGGTTGGCCAAATTCTGGTGAAATAGATATTTTTGAAGGTTTAAATGTTGGAGTACCTCTTGATGACGGCTTTATTTATACTGATGTTCATGGCACTTTGCATTACGGTCGAGATTGGCCTAATAATGCTTTCTCAGGCACTCACTATACCTTACCTAATGATGCTAACCCAGCTGAAGACTTCCATATTTATGCCATTGAATGGGAAGAAGGAGAAATTCGTTGGTATGTTGACGATGTCCTTTATCAAACACAACGAAAATCAGATATAACTACAAATGGAGACGGAGATCCTGATGGGCTGACCCATAGAGGTTGGTTTACCGATAGCGACAATGACGGTCTACTATTGAATAACGCACCATACGATCAAGACTTTCACTTATTAATTAACTTCGCTGTTGGCGGAAACTGGCCAGAAAACTCACATGCGGGTGGTGTAGATGCTTCTGCTTACCATGCAGACAATACTTTTGAAATAGATTATGTCCGTGTATACGAGTGTTCTGTTAGCCCTGCTACAGGTCAAGGTTGTGCTAGCGATGCTGCTGGTTATGATGACCTTATTGCTGATGGCGGTACTTTAGTTGAAGGCAAAGCTCCAACTCCTCCTTCAGATGGCGAAACAACGCCTATCACAATTTTTGCAGATACAGTAATTGAAGACTGGGCTGCATTTGGTGTTGACTCTACAATTGAAGCTGATGATGCTGAATTCGGCGATGTCGTTGAGTTTTCATTTGGTGCTGCTCCTGCTGTAGCTGGTTTTTCTACTAGTTCTGCTGCTTACGATGGTACAGGTATGCTAGCTACTGGTGTCTTAGCGTTTGATTTAAAACTAGTTAACGAACCGAATAATGCCTCTGCCGCTTGGTACTTAAAAGTAGAGCAAGGAGGCACATCAACAGAAGCGACAATTGCCCTTATTACACCAACCGTTGGTGAGTGGCAGCATTATGCTATTTCGATAGAAGCATTGAGTAATGCTGGATTATCGTTAAATGGTATCGAGGCCATTATGGTATTCCCTGCTTGGGGCGAAGGTGAAGGTGCAGTATATAGAATCGATAATCTTGCTGTAGTTGAAGGAGAAGAAGTTGTTGTAGGCCCAGATCCTGATGGATTATTTCCTGATCAATATGTAATTTTTGAAGATGGAACTGAAGGATTTACTCCAACGTTTTACCAAGAAGGTGGTTCAGCGACTGCAGAAACTGTTGTCGATGAAGATGCTGCACATGGAACTGTTGTTGAGTTTGTTAGTAATACCGCTAATTTAGTCGCCTACCTAGCGGCCGATGCAGGTACTGTTGATCTTAGTGCTTATGCTGGTGGAACTATTACTTTTGATATGAAAGTGGTAGTACAACCTACTGATGCAGCAGCTGAATGGCTAATGAAAGTAGAATGCAGCTGGCCATGTCAATCTGCAGATCTTACTCTAGGTAGCCAAGCTGATTTTCCTATTGGCACTTGGCAAGCAGTTACTATCAATATTGATGACTTAGATGGACTTAACTTAGCGGCAGTAAATTATGCTTTAGATGTATTTCCAACTTGGGCAAGTGCAAATGGCGTTCAATATCGCATTGATAATGTGTACTGGAATAAACCCTAAGTTATCAGGGAAACCATATAGATGAGTATTATTAATAAAAATATCTACGTCATCAACGATTGATCAAGGTGCCCTGCTCGGGCACCTTTTTTATTACATCGGTATTATTGTACATACAAAGAGAATATTTTCGTTAGACTTACCGCATAAATAATCATCTATCGCTTTTGATATACCCTAACATAATCAACTACCAGTCTTTGCGGAAAAACAGAATTATCTATACCAAAATCATTAGAGGTTATTGGCCACTTTCCTCTGACAGCAATATTTAAAATCAAATGAAATCTTTTATCAAATGGTGCACTACCAGGATATGTGATCAAATCACCTTGCTCATTTTTATATTGGCTATACCAAGTTGAGTTTTTCTGGGTAGCGTATTGTTTGCCATCAACATACCAACGTATTTCGTCTTTTTGCCACTCTATTCCATAAAGATGAAATTGATCAGCTGGATTTTCATCGTTGGGTAATTGATTTAATTTGATTTAAAGCTAGTTCTCAGTCTGCATTTCAAAGTAGAGAAGGTTGATGAAATACAAATGTTCCTTTTCCTGACTTTTTAGCTTTATACATTGCCCGAGTTTATATATCGCTAACTGAGCCCATTATTTCTGAAGCAGAAGAACTGAGTGACGGCAAGCAACTTTTGGAAGTACCCATATCAAAACAAACTTGGTTTTTACATCTTCGTTTTGCTTCATACATGTTTTTATCTGAAATATTAATTAGAACATCTAACGAGTGATACAGGTCGGTTAAATTGCTTACACCCAAACTGGCCGAAAAACTGATTGGCAAAGTGCCAACGGATAATTCAATTTCTTCTCCGCCCAACCGATCGATGACATTTTCTCGTCTAGCGGCTTTTATGATCTGATCGGAAATAGCGACTAATACATCATCGCCAAAGTTATGACCATACGAGTCATTAATCTGCTTAAAGTTATGAATATCTAACATAATTAATCAAATATTTCGTTTATGGCGCAAACCTGAACTTAACGTTGATTCCGCAGTATTAAAAAATCCGCGACGATTATTGAGATGCGTTAAGGTGTCTTTTTCTACAAGTCTTACCGCTATTGATTTTTCATTTTGTATACGATTAAATTGGTTGGCTAACTTAAATGCAAACAGTATTATTTCCAGTAATAAACCAATTTCGGCAGCGTGAAAAAGATAAACAGAGAAAGCCACCAAACCCCAAATTGTAGCGGCAGTTAAAAATCCACCAACTAATCCAAACCAAAGCCCCTACAAAATTAATACAATATTAGGCAATTGAACCTGATGCGCCAATACAATGTAACCCGTCTCAGACCATACAAAAAGTTTACCTAAATGAATACAGGTTTTGATTCAATTTTGCTTATCTGCTTAAGCAAACATTTCTCTTCATTTAAAAATGAATCCATTACATTTAAGAATGTTAAAGAGCCATTATTTGGTTCAGAAGATAAAGATGTAAGTGTTCTTAGGCATCTATTTAACTGATAAGACAAGTTATTGTCTTGAACTGACGCTTGTAACGTTTTTATGTTTTGCATGTCATTTGCTGACAATGTTTGGGCATAAACATGAGAGCTAAATAATACACTCAGGCTCGCCATAGCGATGAGCTACTCAGAGCAATGGATAAACAGTCTTGATTAAAGGGGAGTTAACCCGGCATTTCGAGCTTATCGGTTAATTTAATTGGATATTGTATTGGTTCTAATTCCCGTCTTTTACTCAAACTGAACAAAACTCACAATTTATACGTTCGAATAAGTTAGCAGGACGACGGCTGATAGCTAATTTGTAACATTGAATGCCCAAATAGATTTTTTAGTTTGAAGTAACAAATCCAGAGCGTTTATTTTACATGTTCTTAGTAACGTAGTTGATCAAAACGCCTTTTTACAATAATCATTAAGAGGAAAAGTTAATGCCAAATAACAGTATTAATAAAACAAATTTCGGACTCAGCCAGTTTGCCAAGACGGCCTTGTTGAGTGCCAGCATAATGACACTTTCAGGATGTTTTGGTGTCGATAGTGATAATGAAACGATTGAGAATGCAGGGGGTAATACTGAAGTACCCGCACCAGATGTTACACCTCAACCTGAGCCAGAAAATAACACTCCAGTAATAACCAGTACTAGTGTTGATGCAGTGACATCTGGTAGTGAATATTCTTATACGGTTACCGCAACAGATGCAGATTCTGATGACTTAACTATGTCATCATCAACATTGCCATCATGGTTAACGTTTGATACCACAACTGGGGTATTAACCGGAACAGCAGGTGATGCAGGAACGCAAGATATTACCTTATCGGTAACAGACGGTAAAGTTACCGTTGATCAAACATTTACCATCACCGTGAGCGACGTTGTGGTAGAAAACGCCGCCGCAGTGATCACCAGCACAGCCGTGATTGATGCTACTGAAGGTGCAGTTTATACCTATACGTTAACAGCAACCGATGCTGATAATGATGTTGTTACTTTACATGCAACCACGTTACCTTCATGGTTATCATTTGATGAGGCTACCGGAGTATTATCTGGTGCGCCAACAGAAAGTGATCTTGGCGACCATACCATATTTTTAATGGCCAGTGATGGTAGCGATGAGACCGAGCAAACCTTTACTGTTACCGTAAATGCACCTACAGATGTTCCTGAACCACCTGCAGGTAACCTTATCAGCAATGGCACTTTTGAAGATGCCACGGGCTGGTCTGTTATCGCTCAGAATGGCGACACGGTTGGCGATGACATGGTAACCATTGCTAATGGTGTGGTCACGTTTAGTGAAACGAGCAACGACCCATGGCAACATGCGGCTATTTATACTGCAGTCGAGTTATCGGTAGGCAGCTACCAGTTTGATATGGACATGACCACTGACGGCATCGCTAATGCGTGGGGTGAAGTATACATTGGCGCCACAGAGCCGGTTGACGGCGCTGAATATAGTGGTGACTTGGGGAAAGTTCTTAATGGCTATAACGCTTGGGACTGTGGCACCGACAGCTATTCAGGTGCTGCAACAGCATCAGGTTGTGACACGGCGGACAATGGACAGTTCGAAATAACCACGGCGGGTACCTATTATGTACTCTTTAGATCAGGCGGTGAGACCTTAGGTTTGACCGGTGTTGTATTAGATAACTGGTCTTTAACCGAGGCAGAAGTAGTAATTATCACCAATGGCGTTTTTGAAGATGCCACGGGCTGGACTGTTATCGCTCAGAATGGCGACACGGTTGGCGATGACATGGTAACCATTGCTAATGGTGTGGTCACGTTTAGTGAAACGAGCAACGACCCATGGCAACAAGCGGCTATTTATACCGCAGTCGAATTGTCGGTAGGCAGCTACCAGTTTGATATGGACATGTCCATTGATGGCATCGCTAATGCGTGGGGCGAAGTATACATTGGCGCCACAGAGCCGGTTGACGGCGCTGAATATAGTGGTGACTTGGGGAAAGTTCTTAATGGCTATAACGCTTGGGAATGTGGCACCGACAGCTATTCAGGTGCTGCAACAGCATCTGGTTGTGACACGGCGGGCAATGGTCAGTTCGAAATAACCACGGCGGGTACCTATTATGTACTCTTTAGATCAGGCGGTGAGACCTTAGGTTTGACCGGTGTAGTATTAGATAATTGGTCTTTAACAGCCGTAGAGTAACGGCGAGGCCGACTAATCATATGGATAATCGCTGAAAATTAATATTCAGCGATTTCAATGACCAGTATCTTTTTTGTAGACACAGCATCGTATTTATTTTACTCAAGTTAATCTGATGTTGATGTCTGATATTTAAAAAATAACAGAGATTTACCAATGAATAGAAAAAAAACTATAACGCCAGTGTTGCTAACTCCACTGCTTTTTTGCCTACTAACGCCTTCTATATTAGCGGCCCCGTTAAGTGCCATAAATGTTGAGGTTTACACAACAGCCAAAGATACCGATAAACGTCTGACTTTAACTAAAAAAACGACATTAACACCAGCAGTTCAACCTACTGAGGGGGAAGTGTCTGTCTTTGTAAACCCGAATAAACGTTTTCAAAAAATACTGGGAATTGGTGGTGCAATTACCGATGCCAGTGCTGAAGTGTTTGCCAAACTTCCTGCAGATAAACAAAATGAAATGCTAAAATCTTATTATGACCAAGATGCCGGAATTGGTTATTCTTTGGCTCGAACCACGATACATAGCTCTGATTTTGGCAGTGGTAGTCATACTTATATTGACGAAGGTGATAAAGCATTATCTACCTTTAGCGTTGAGCATGATCGTGAATTTCGCATCCCTCTTATTAAGAGAGCGATAAAAGCTGCGGGTGGAGAGTTAACGCTTTACGCAAGCCCTTGGAGTGCTCCTGCTTTCATGAAGAGCAATAATAATATGTTGCAAGGTGGTAAGTTACTTCCGGCGTATTACGATACCTGGGCGACATATTTTACTAAGTTTATTAAAGCTTATGAAGCTGAAGGCATTCCAATTTGGGGCGTTACTATTCAGAATGAACCTATGGCAGTGCAACGCTGGGAATCGATGATCTATACGGCAGAAGAAGAACGTGATTTTTTAAAAAATCACTTAGGGCCGGTAATGGAAAAAGCAGGTTACGATGATAAGAATATCGTGGTTTGGGATCATAACCGAGATTTAATCACCAATCGTGCAAATACTATTTTTGATGACCCAGAAGCCGCTAAATATGCTTGGGGAATAGGCTTTCATTGGTATGAAACCTGGGCAGGTGGAGAAACTATGCATGATAACCTTGCTTTGGTGAATGAATCTTATCCTGATATGAAGTTATTATTCACTGAAGGAACTAATGAAGGTTTTAGAGCAGACCGATATCAGTATTGGCCAAATGCAGAACGCTATGGTAATTCGATGATTAAAGACTTTAATCGAGGCACTGTTGGCTGGACAGATTGGAATATATTACTCGATCATAATGGTGGCCCAAATCATGTCAGTAATTTCTGTTTTGCACCCATTCATGCAGACACGAGAACGGGTGAACTAATCTACACACCAACGTATTATTATATCGGGCACTTTTCAAAATTTGTACGACCTAATGCAGAGCGTGTTAGCACAAGTAGCAGCCGAAGTGTGTTATTGGCAACATCATTTATCAATGAAGATAACAAAATGGCCACTATTGTTATGAATCAAACCGATGAAAAAATTAAATACAATTTCATTGTCGATGGTCAGCAAACACTCATGACTATTCCTGCACGAGCGATGCAAACGTTAGTTTACTAACTTTGATTAACTTCTCACACGGACGTGGATGCAATTTAGGTTAATCAATTAGGAGTATGGTTCTCTACAATTTCAACATGAAATCGAAACAGTTTGGCTAAGTATCAACTTAGCCATTTTAATATTCATTTTCTAATCGATATGGCGTGCGGCACCAACATTTATTTAGATATTGACGACTGACGAAATTGAGTAGGCGTGACATTTTCAAATTTTTTAAAGAAAGTATAAAACACCGACTTACTATTAAAACCTACCGCTAGATATATATCTGTTATTGTGGTGTTTTTGTACTCCGGATTAATAAGCATTTTCTTTGCCTCTTCGATACGATACTTATTAATAAACTCATAGAAGTTAATACCAAAATGTCGGTTTATCAACATGGACAGATCACGCGGAATAATAGACAAAGATTCTGCTAAGGTATCTAAGGTGATATCGGGCTCCATATAAGCTTTGCTCTTTAGCATCGCAGCATCAACTTCAGCAGCCATTTCAGGGTTAACAAACTGATCATCTATCGATTTTTTAGTGCTCTCTTCTTCAGTGACTTGTTCAAATATTACGAAATGACGAATAGCGGTAAAAACTAAGAGATTTATTAAGATAAAAGAAGCGTAATTCCCGGTAAGTCCTATGTACATAAAAACACCAAAATTGAAAGGTTCAAACAGACTCACAACCTTGACACTAGCGAGTAGCGTTTCTGACAACATTACCACCATAAAACCAATGACAAGGCCTTTTAGCCAATTTATATGAATTTTCTCAATATTTGACTTTGTATTTTGCAATATATGCTTGTATCTGATGATAAGGGTTAAACAAGCAATAGCATAAAATACCCTTACCAATTTGCATAAAAACTCCAAGCTTACAAAACTAGCACTATAAACAAAATACTCGTTGTATAGCATCTCCTGGCGTTGTTCAAAAGAGTGGCTATAGAATGTTGTTGATATAAAAATTACATAAGCGATAAGGGGTAGTAGATGAAGTAGGTCTATCTTTTTTAAGGAAAAGTCACGAAAAACTAAAGACTTGATACAAAGGAATAACAGTGCACCATCTAAATAATAAGCAAGTTCAGGTATGAAATACAAACTAGGCCATTCGTATCTCACCTGATTTTTAAATTCAGCACCCCACATCATTAATTCATTAGCAGGGATTAATGCATGAGCGAATAGAAAGGCAGCAAGAAACAAAGTACTTTTTATACGGTGAGTATTAGTAACATAAAGCAGAACACCAAAAAAAAGGCACTGCATGGTTGTCATAATAAGTATCACATCATGAAAATTGAACAATACACTCTGGAACTCAAAAGGTTTCATTTTTTACCTTGTAATCAACCACTACTATTATTTTAGAGATCATATCATGCTAATTCGTTGTCGTAATGTTCTGTTTCTAATTTTTTACTATCACAGGACTAGCTTTTAGCTTAATGATCACTAGCTATAAAAAAAGCGACTAGATTTCAATCAACGTAATCGGGTTATCAAAATTTCATTATATTATTTTTTTAAGTTCGGCGATCATGTAATAGCTTCTGAGCCCTTATAAAATGTAAATGTCCGTCATAATAATATTTATTCGAACAAAGAAAGTGATCCTATATTTGTTCGAGTTTTTAAATCGGACGACATCATTTAATCACTATTATACAACATCGGCACAATGAGCCAATAGGTTCGTATATTTGTAATGTTTATAAATTAATATAAAAGAGAATAACATGATTATCCAAAATTCAGCCACCAATATTACTGCTAAGCCTGAAAGCACTAATAGCAACCAATTCGCATTAGTATCATTAACGTCACTTTTTTTTATGTGGGGATTTATTACTTGTTTAAATGATATTTTAATTCCTCATCTAAGAGGTGTTTTTAATCTGTCATATACCCAAGCAATGCTGATACAGTCATGCTTTTTTGGCGCCTATTTTTTAGTTTCACTCCCCGCAGGATATATTGTTAAAAAATTGGGTTTTCAAAAAGGTATTGTTAGTGGCTTGTTTGTTGCGGCAATCGGCTGTTTAGCTTTTTATCCAGCCGCGGCATTATTAAGCTATCCTATGTTTTTGTTAGCGCTATTCATTTTGGCGAGTGGTATTACAATATTACAGGTAGCGGCTAACCCATTTGTCAGTTTACTCGGAGACCCAAATACGGCTTCTTCACGATTAACTTTAACGCAAGCATTCAACTCGTTAGGTACTACAGTTGCTCCTTTTTTCGGTGCTTATTTGATACTAGATCATGTTGCAGAGGGGATGTCGCAAGCGAGTAACTCAGCTGAAGCAGTACAAATGCCTTATGTGCTATTAGCCGTCATGCTGTTAGTTTTAGCGGCCATATTTGCTTGGTTAAAATTACCCTTAATTGAAAGTAATCAAACTGACGATGTCGAAGCTTCAAAACCGACAGGCAGTATTTGGAATTATCGCCATTTAGTTTTGGGGGCGATTGGTATCTTTGTTTATGTTGGCGCTGAAGTCTCTATTGGTAGTTTTTTAGTGAGCTTTTTTAATGATCCAACTATTGCTAATTTAGCAGAAGCGGATGCAGCTAAATATATAGCCTATTATTGGGGCGGTGCCATGGTAGGTCGTTTTGCTGGGGCCGCAGTTATGCAAAAAATACCTGCAGGTAAAGTATTAGCTTTTAATGCAACCATGGCAATGGCGTTAGTCGCAATTGCTATTTTAGCCTCTGGGCAGCTAGCAATGTGGGCAATTTTATTGGTTGGGTTATGCAACTCCATCATGTTCCCCACTATTTTTTCCCTAGCCTTATCAGGGCTGGGTAAGTTTACGTCTCAAGGCTCAGGAATTTTATGTTTAGCTATTGTTGGCGGTGCAATCATACCACTTATGCAAGGAGGCGTTGCCGACTTGGTGGGTATACAGTATTCATTTGTTTTGCCCATTTTTTGCTATCTATTTATTGTTTATTACGGTTTAAAAGGTAGTGTTGTCAATGCTGAAATGGATTAATCAAAAGATGAAAACACAACATAAAGTAATGAAATATTCACTAGTTTCAATTATTTCAGCTTTTATCTTTATTGGCTGTGGTAATAACAATCCTGAACAACAATCAGTAAATGCATCCGTTCGTTCAGAGCAGAATATCAACATTTGGCCAATATTAAATATTGAGGTTAAAAAAGATGCCCAGATAGAGATAAAAATTGCATCTTTGTTGGCTAGTATGACACTAGAGCAAAAAGTTGCGCAAATGATCCAACCTGAGATACGTGATATTACCGTGCAAGACATGCGTCGTTATGGCTTTGGCTCATACTTAAATGGCGGTGGGTCATTTCCTAATGGCAATAAACACTCTACACCTGAAGACTGGATTGAACTTGCTGAAGAGATGTATCAGGCATCCATAGATGCCTCGTTAGATGGCACAAGTATTCCAACCATGTGGGGCACAGATGCGGTACATGGTCATAACAATGTCATTGGCGCGACCTTATTTCCTCACAATATTGGTTTAGGGGCAGCGAACAACCCCGAACTGATTGAAAAAATTGCCGAGATCACAGCAAAGGAAGTCATGGTTACGGGTATTGATTGGGTATTTGCACCAACAGTTGCCGTGGTTCGTGACGACAGATGGGGACGTACTTATGAAGGCTATTCTGAAGATCCAGAAATTGTTCGCTCGTATTCATCAGCTATAGTAAAAGGCTTACAAGGCCACGCCGACAAAGATTTTTTAAGTGATAAACGGGTGATCAGTTCGATTAAGCATTTCATTGGTGACGGTGGTACAGAAAAGGGTGATGATCAAGGTGATAACTTATCAACCGAACAGGCTTTGTTTGACATTCATGGGCAAGGTTATGTCGGTGGATTAACAGCCGGTGCCCAATCAGTTATGGCATCGTTTAATAGTTGGCACGGTTCAAAAGTGCATGGCGATAAGTACTTGCTTACCGATGTATTAAAAGATCGCATGGGCTTTGATGGTTTTGTTGTCGGTGATTGGAATGGTCATGGTCAAATTGAAGGTTGTACTAATGAAAGTTGCCCGCAAGCGATTAATGCAGGTTTAGATATTTTCATGGTGCCAACCGATGCTTGGAAACCCTTACTTGAAAATACTATTGCACAAGTTCGAGCCGGAAAAATTAGCAGGGCACGCATTGATGATGCGGTTAGCCGGATTTTACGCGTTAAGTTGCGTGCGGGACTCTTTGATAAACCCAGCCCCGCTGCTCGTCAATTTTCGGGTAAAACCGAACTGATTGGAGCACAAGCCCATCGTGATGTTGCTAGGCAAGCTGTGCGTGAATCTTTGGTGTTGCTTAAAAATACAAATAACCTATTACCGTTATCAGCCAAACAAAATATTTTAGTGGCGGGTGATGGAGCAAATAATATCGGTAAGCAGTCCGGTGGTTGGTCAGTAACTTGGCAAGGAACGGGTAATAGCAACGAAGACTTTCCAGAAGCAACGTCAATTTATGATGGCATAGCAAAACAGGTTACCTTGGCTGGTGGAGTAGCGACATTAAGTGTTGATGGCAGTTACCAAAAAAAGCCCGATGTTGCTGTTGTTGTATTTGGTGAAGATCCCTATGCAGAAGGTGTTGGCGACATAGATGATCTTGATTTTCAGCGAGGCGATAAAAAATCTCTTGCGCTGCTGAAACGATTTAAACAGCAAAATATTCCCGTTGTGGCATTGTTTATCAGTGGCCGTCCTCTGTGGGTGAATGCTGAGTTAAATGCTTCAGACGCTTTTGTTGCTATTTGGTTACCTGGCTCTGAAGGGGATGGTATTGCAGAAGTGATTTTTACTGATGTCAATGATGAAATTCTACATGACTTTACAGGTAAATTGTCGTACTCATGGCCTAATACTGCGCAGCAAACCAGAGTGAACCGACATGATGAAAACTACGCGCCATTATTACCTTATGGTTTTGGCTTAACGTATGGTGATAAAAATTTACTTTCAGATGATTTAGATGAAACTATAGTCATAGCTGATGGAGCAAACCTTACTCAAGAAATATTTACCGGTTCTGTTAAAGCTCCCTGGTTACTGTGGTTGTTTTCTGATGATAAACAAATTGAAGTGAATTCTAATACTCATACGTTAGGGGCATTGAAGTACAGAACGGTTGATAAGGAAATCCAAGAAGATGCATTTAAAATTAAACTTAATGGTGATGCTCACTCAGGTATAAGGGTTATCAGTAAAAGCAATTTCAGAGAAGATTTACGCGCTAGTTTAGAATCTGAATCTGCCTTGCAGTTTTCCGCTAAGTTAACTAGTAAAGCTTCAGAGCAAGTCATGTTATCAATGCACTGTGAAAGCCAGAGCGAGTGTGGACACAGCCAAAATATAACAGAGGTATTAAATCAGTTGTCACTAGATGAATGGCAAACTGTATCTGTTGATTTATCCTGCTTCAATAATAACGGTATGAGCTTTGGCGATACAATCATACCATTTGAATTATCGTCAGTGGGTCAACTAGAAATTAGCCTTGCTGATATTGTATTGGTACCACATCACAAAGGTAAAGCGTCGATCACCTGCCAGTAATTACCTAGAGCCTATTTTTAATAAAACAGGCTCTTTGATAGTACTTTTTTTGCATACGGAACTGATTTATCTGCGGGGTTACGTTTGCTCTTAAAGTCCATAATTATTGAAGAGGACTTTTATTTTTCTATCTCGCTTGGGGGGCTTTAGCGCCATAGACTTAATACTCTAAATTCGTTTGAAACTTGAATGATTCTAATGTCTGCTTTGGGGACTTGAGATCTAATTCAGTACAAAATTTTTTGGAACAATCTCAATTGTGAATGGATGTGAGTTTTTATATACAAACGACAACCTTAGGTCCCTGATCTGTCGTTTTTAACTCAAAAGCTAACTTCCGCTATTGGCTAAAAGCTGCTATATACGAGTACTAATCTTATATGTTGTCGATTTAGATTTAGGATGTATAACAAACTAATAAAAGAAGTAGGTTTTTTCATACTTTATAAAGTACACGGTAATCTGGTACTTCCTGTATGTTTAGGTTGACAAAATGGCTAGAGCTATATAGAGTCAATTACATTCACCAATTGGCAACTTTGGTTTGATTTTTTATTGTTAAGTGTTGAAAAATAACGATTTACTTTATTTTAAAGTTGGAAGGTCAGGGTTAAAATCCCTATCTCACCGCCACATTGAGAAAAACCCGTTAATCGAAAGATTGACGGGTTTTTTGCTTTCTGAACTGTTAAGAAGACCATCAAATACTCACGTTACTATAAAAAACTACCTTACAGAAAATTAATCAAACCTGTTCTTCGAACAGAACCCCATAATTTAATTTAAGGTTGCAGGTGAAGTGGACAATTACTTAAGTAGCGCCACCTAATAATATTTACTGCGACCACTGAATAACATTAGATTACCACTAATAAATATAATCACTTTGTGTGCAAAGTGGAAATTAGCTTAAAAAGTTCTCTCATACTTTTAATCGGAAGTTTATTTGTAGTAAAGCCCAAATGATTAGTATATATTTGAAATAGTTAAAAAAAAACCAAAGGGATTTGAAATATGAGATTAATCAGTTTCTTTTTGTTGAGCATTATTGTACTCAGCAGTTTTCAACTTATAGCTTTTGAAA
>Ga0115005_10000737_pt1 | contig 25295 bp, 19 predicted proteins | sample ArcOceMetagenome_FD_87163 | JGI IMG/M metagenome (GOLD analysis project Ga0115005, IMG submission 87163) | Marine eukaryotic phytoplankton communities from Arctic Ocean - Arctic Ocean - Greenland ARC118M Metagenome | ecosystem: Environmental > Aquatic > Marine > Oceanic | place: Arctic Ocean...
CTCAGAATGCGATTGCTAACGCATTTTTGGAGTCTATCTCACCTAAACAAATATCTGATTCTATTGAGTTAGATGAAGAGACACTCAATGCCTATGTGGGCCACTATTGGTATGAACCAGAAGCGTACTCACGAGAGATATATTTAGAAAACGGTAAACTAATGTATTCGAGAGGCCAAGATGACGTAAGCGTACTCGCTCCTATCAGCGAAAACACCTTCAAAATGCTGAATGTAGAGGGAGAGATTAATGTTAAGTTTACTGAAAGTGATGAGAAACAATTAATGACAGTGCAAGTAGACAACGTCGATACGTATGTGTCGGTTGGCTATACACCAGTCAAAATAACCAAAACCTGGTTATCGCAATACGCCGGCAGTTACTTCAGCCCTGAACTTTCTTCCACCTATCACTTTTCACCAGAAAATAAACAGCTAAAAATTTCTCATCACCGTCTAAGCGACCATTATATTGCGCCAGTCAAAGGTGACTTTTTTAGCTCACAAGTTGGCGATATCCTATTTGAGCGCGATGTTAACGGTGAGATAAATGGCTTTAGGATATCTAACGGTCGTGTTCGCAATCTTTATTTTAGAAAGCTATAGCTAACTACAATAAAAAAGGGCGTAAACACCAACACTCATGGTGTTCAGGTTTACGCCCTTTTTGTTTTTTGAAACTTCTTAACTGATGCTAAAAAAGCTTACTGGTTCAAGCGGATTTGTTTAACCGTTATAACGCTGCATAACCAGCGTAGCGTTAGTACCGCCAAAGCCAAAGCTATTAGACATCACTGTGTTCAGCGTTGCTTCACGTGTTTGGGTAACAATATCTAAGCCTTGTGCTGCATCATCCAGCGTGTCTATGTTAATTGATGGCGCGATAAAGTTATTTTCCATCATCAACAAGCTATAGATAGCTTCGTTTACACCCGCTGCACCTAGTGCGTGACCTGTTAGTGACTTGGTTGCACTAATTGGCACGCCCGCTTGGCCAAACACTTCTTGAATAGCGGCAAGTTCTTTTACATCGCCTACTGGCGTTGATGTGCCGTGAGTATTTAAGTAATCGATAGGCGCATCAATATTTTGCATTGCCATTTTCATACAGCGAATTGCGCCTTCACCCGACGGTGCAACCATGTCGAAACCGTCTGATGTAGCGCCGTAACCTACTACTTCGCCGTAGATTTTTGCGCCGCGTGCAAGCGCGTGCTCAAGTTCTTCAACAACAACCATTCCGCCGCCGCCTGAACTTACAAAGCCGTCGCGTGCCGCGTCATAAGTACGTGATGCCACCGCAGGATTGTCGTTATATTTAGAGCTTAGTGCGCCCATAGCGTCGAATTGACTTGATAGTGACCAATGTAATTCTTCACCGCCACCGGCGAATACTACGTCTTGCTTACCAAGCTGAATAAGCTCTAGCGCATTACCAATACAGTGGGCACTAGTTGCACACGCAGAGGCAATTGAATAGTTCACGCCGCGAATTTTAAACGGTGTCGCTAAGCAAGCCGATACCGTAGATGCCATACAACGAGGAACCATGTATGGACCAACACGCTTAACTCCTTTTTCGCGAAGAATATCAGCAGAAAGTACTTGGTTTTCAGAAGACGCGCCACCTGAGCCAGCAATAATACCTGTGCGTTCGTTTGAAATGTCGCTTTCTTCTAACCCAGAGTCTGCAATGGCTTGCTGCATTGCCACGTATGCGTAGCCTGCGGCATCGCCCATAAAGCGCATAGCTTTACGGTCAATATGGTCTTTCAAATCGATGTCAATGTTGCCCCAAACTTGGCTGCGAAGGCCCATTTCGGCGAACTGTTCTGAAAATGTAATTCCAGACTTACCCGCTTTAAGTGAAGCAAGTACGTCTTCTTTATTTACGCCGATGCTTGATACGATACCAAGACCGGTGATAACTGCTCTTCTCATAGTTTACCCTTTGCGTTGTTGCGGCTTATGGTAACGATTTTGAATGGTAAAGTGGTCTGCTCTGCCAATTGCCATACTCAAATTTGCCATACTTAAGCGTTGCAGTACCTGTTTCAATTCTGGGCTTATGTGTATAAACAGGTAAATTCCCACTTCCCTTCTTTTTCGTTTATGCCGTCTTTGTCTAAGCTTTCTTGTTCTGAATATTTCCAATGTAGCACGAATGCACAGGGTCATGACTAGCGTTAATTTATACCTTCACAAAATCTTCAAAATAGCTCTAGCGGTTTCTTTTACTGACAAAAGTGAGCTCTAAGTTTGTTCTTAAATATTTTACCCGTATCTTCTCTAGGTAGGGCTTCGTGTATTTGCAACATTTTAGGCCACTTGAATCGCGCTAGTTTCCCGTCTAAATACCCGTGTAGCGCGTCAATTGAAAGCGCATTGTCGGGTGAGCATTGAACAGCCACCACAACTTTTTCACCATACTCATCATCAGGCACGCCGAACACTGCACAGTCTGCGACCTCAGGCATTTCGATGATGACGCTTTCTATTTCAGCAGGAAATATATTGGCGCCACCTGAGATGATCATGTCTTTTTTCCTATCGCAAATATATAAGTAACCATCTTCGTCTACATAACCCATATCACCTAATGTCGTGAATTCACCAACATGTAAGTCGCTTTGCGTGCCTGTAGTATTGGTATATTTGAATGGCGCGAACATGGAAAGGTGCGCATATATAACGCCAACATCACCTACTTCGCACTCCTCTTTATCGTCGCTAAGTATTTTAACTGCAGCACTGGGAATGGGCTTGCCCACAGAATTTGGTTTCTCTAATGCCTCTTTAGATGAAATTAAGGTCATAAAACCTAATTCACTAGCGCCATAAGACTCATAGAAAATTGGACCAAACCAGCTAATCATTGCTTCTTTCACATCGCTTGGCAGTGCGGACCCTGTTGATAAGGCAAAACGCAAGCTTGAAGTGTCGTATTTGCTTCTTATCGACTCGGGCAGTTTAAGTAGCCTCACCATCATGGTGGGAACAATATAGGCGTGAGTCAGTTTAAACCGCTCTATGTCTTGTAAAAATCGTTCGGGGTCGAATTGAGGTGCAATGTATACATCAATATTACCCGCTGCTAAACAGCACAGCGTAAGCGCATGAGGTGCGCTGTGATAAAGCGGTGCGGAGACAAAAAAGCGGTCGCCTTCCGACAGTTGCATTAACGCTTCAGAGAGACCTTTGAATATTAAATAAGGATCAGGACGTGTTAAGTCTTCATCGCGCTTAATGCCTTTAGGTTTTCCGGTACTGCCAGATGTGTAGGGAAACATGCCCTTAAAGCGTTTGGGCGGTTCATTGTGGCGCTTTGCATTTGGGGCAGCTAATAGCGTATCTAAGCACTGGTACTGTTCCCCAGTTTTCGGCTCTGATGCTAACAGTGAATTATCTGTTAGATGATAGCGCTTTAAAATGCTTTTTGGCGTTTTAATCGTGTATATCACTGACAAGGTGGGAACGAGTGACAATGATTGGAGGTCATTCTCACCCTTTAATAAATCACGATGAGCGAACAGCACTTTAGCACCGCAGTCGTCCAGAATAGGCAAAAGTTCGGCAATGGGGCTGTGCCAATTAAGCAGAACATAGCGCGAACCCACGTATCGGCATGCCTCAACTATTTCAAATATATCGACATGGTTTCGCATAAAAATAGCTACCACATCGTTATCGCACACACCTTGCTCAGCAAGTGCATGCGCGATGATACGTGCACGATCATCCATTTCGTCTCTTGTGCGTTTGCAAATGCTTTGACCACATTGGTGAAACACGCCCGCCATATCTTCTCCCTGAGCTAACTTGAATAGACCCAGAGCTAAATTTAACAAATTATTTACAACAACAATCAAATAAACGTATTGTTTTTACTGATAGATTGTTATTTACAGAAGCAATGAGAAAAGAAGAGTTTTAAGCAGGTACAAACTTTTGCGGAAAAACAAAAAGGTGACAGGTAGAATACGCGGCCAAACGTTAGAAATTTAGATAAAACTGAAGATTACTGTGTTATTAAAAAAGCTAAGAACTATTGCTCTACACATTTTCCAAAGTGCGATACCTCGACTTTCTTTCGTGGTGGCTGCCTTTATCATTGCTTCTGCAGCGACTGTCTCAGCAGTAGCTGCGCCTATTGCCCTTCCCGCGCTGCCAGAGCCAGTTTCAAACAATGCTGTAGCTTCTGTCACCATAGACGACAAACGATATGTATTTAGTTTTATGGGGTTAGGTGAAGACAAAACCTATAAAGATGTACACAACCGTGCTTGGCTGCTTGTGATTAACAACAACGATAAGCCTTTGCAGTGGCAAGCTCTTCCCCCTGTACCCTCCAGCCTTATGCTAAAAGGTCGCTTGGCATCAGTAGCAGCGGGCGTAAAAGACAGCGTCTATATTTTTGGCGGTTACACCGTTGATGAAACTCACAACGAGATTAGTACGCCAGACGTCTATAAATACTCACCTACAACGACGAAATATGAGCTACTGGCGCCGATGCCCGTGCCGGTTGATGATGCTTCTGCCCTAGTTTATCAAAATCGCTACGTATACTTAGTTTCAGGCTGGCATAACGATGGCAACGTAAATCTTGTGCAGGTTTATGATACACAAACCGGCCAATGGCAACAGGCGAGCCCTTTCTTAGGTAATCCAGTATTTGGGCACGCTGGCGGCATCGTTAACAGCACTATGGTAATTTGTGACGGCGTATCAGTAATACCTCACAGCGATAAACGCCGCAGCTTCGCGCCAGAAACTGCCTGCTTTAAAGGCGTAATTGATGAGCAAAACCCTTTAAAGATTGATTGGCGCACGCTTCAACATCCAACGGGAACTGCGCGCTATCGCATGGCCGCTGCGGGCGATGAGGCCACCAATAAAATCTATTTTGTAGGCGGTTCGACTAATCCGTACAACTACAATGGCATTGGCTATAACGGTAAACCTTCAACTGCAGATGGCGCCATATGGACCTTTGATATTGCAAAAGAAACCTGGGCTATATCGAAAACAGAAGCTGAAGCGCCTACGATGGATCACCGCGGATTAATTGACATTAACGGTACTTGGATCACCATTGGCGGTATGCTTGGCGCACAGCACGTGACCAGTAAAGTAATCTCGCACTTTTCCACACTCGCAGAAGGGCCTTGTTTATCTAAAAGCCAAGCGCGCTCTGACGTTTCAAAACAGCCATCGGATGGGCAAGCTGTTGAAGTCGTGAAAAGTAAAGTGCCAACACCAAAACGACATATACGGAGCAAAATAAACAGTGAAATCTAAGCATGCACAGGTTCATTTTAATGAGAGCGGTACGCCTGTCGCCGACCATTTTGACGACGTTTATTTTTCTAACGACAGCGGAATTGATGAAACCCAACACGTTTTTGTTGCAGGCAACGACCTTGCTGAGCGCTGGCAACAGTGGCGCAATCCTACTTTTGTTATCGCCGAAACAGGTTTTGGAACTGGGCTGAACTTTTTGGTCGCCATGCGTGCCTTTAATGAATTTAGAGCTGCAAACCCTGACCATCCGTTAAAGCGCCTATATTTTATTACCACGGAAAAGTTTCCCCTGCCTCAACAGGATATGCAGCGTGCGCTAGAAGCTTTTCCTGCCCTTAAAGACGAAGCGGAAGCACTCGCTTCACTTTACCCCGTGGGCCTTGAGGGGTGCCATCGCTTGCATTTCGATAGCCACTCAACCACCCTCGACTTATGGATTGGTGATGTTCACGAACTCCTTCCCCAGTGGCACTCCCCTGTAAATGGACTAATCGATGCCTGGTTTTTAGATGGTTTCGCACCAAGCAAAAACCCTGATATGTGGACCGATGCTCTGTTTAGCCAAATGGCTCGTTTGTCAAAAACCGGCACAACCTTTGGCACGTTTACCGCTGCGGGCATCGTAAAGCGTGGGCTTGCCGGTGTGGGCTTTACTATTAAAAAACGCAACGGTTTTGGCCGTAAACGCGACATGTTGACCGGCGTTTTTGACCAAAGCAACGAGAATGTACAGCATAAACTTCGCCTGCCTACTGGCCCCTATTACAGGTACGCTAACGGCAGTTTAGATAAAACAAGTAAAGTCGCAGTAGTAGGCTCCGGCCTTGCAGCAGCTGCGGCATGCCTGGCTTTAGTAAAACGCGGCATTTGCACTACTTTGTATTTTGATGGTGACACCCTTGCAAGCGGCGCTTCTGGCAACCCACAAGGCGGCTTTTACCCGCTGCTTCACAGCGAAGCAAGTATTGCCAGCCGCATTCAGGCGCACAGCTTTTTGTATGCTAGACAAGCCTACGACCACACTATTGAACATGCAAAAGCCTGTGGCCTAGCCGACGTTGCCCATGATTTCTGTGGCGTTATTCAACTAAGCTTTAACGACAAGGTAGCAGATCGCCAAAATAAATTGGCTGCTGCCGACGTATGGCCTGAAGCTTTGATTAAGCCCGTGGACAGCAAAGAAGTGAGCGATATCGCTAACCTAGCTCTTCCCTACTCTGGCCTATACATTGGCTTGGGCGGTTGGATTTCTCCTCCACAGCTAGTTACCACCATGATTGAGGAAGCACTTCAAAGTGGCAAACTCGAGCTGAAACCCAATCATACCTATGTATCTCATGAGACAGTTGAGACAACAAAGCAGCGGGTGCGGATTCGTTTTAACTTAGGTAGCGCTGAGAGTGAAGAAGTTATTACTGCCGATCACCTTATCCTTGCCCTTGGTGCAGGTGCGGTAAACGCTAGCGATTTTGACAGCCTTTCTCTTCGCCCTGTTCGCGGTCAGGTTGAAGCTATCCCCACCCAAATGCCGATTGAACAGCTCAACACCGTGTTGTGCCACAAGGGCTATATGACGCCCGCGCTCGACGGTCGACATGCCTTGGGTTCAACTTACGTTAAAAACGACTTAAGCACCGAAGTGCGAAGCGATGAAACTGAAACGAACCTTGCTACACACGTACAGGCACTGGCAAACACCAGCATAGTTCAGGCATTACAACACGACGGTAAAGCCAGAGCGGCAACGCGCTTGGGTTCGCCAGACCACCAGCCTGTTGTGGGTGCATTACATGATTTTGATTCGTTGAAAGAAGACTACGCTATGTTAGGCGTAGGCAAGCCGTTGAACGCCTCGCCAGTATTGCCAAATAGTGTAGTTTCCACCCTTACTTGCTTGGGCTCACGAGGGTTAACCACAGCGCCTTTAATGGCAGAAGTTTTGGTGAGCAGTTTGTGCAAAGAACCGCTGCCTTTAAGCAACGATCTGCTTAATGCTGTAAACACAAGCCGCTTTATGACTCGCGAAGCAATTAGAAGTCAGGGTTAATAAACGGAGAGGTCTTTGTGAAAATTTTCCTGTACCTAGACACAAAAAGATCAGATGTTTAGAGGATTTAAAGCGAACATGAAAGGAATTCGCTTTCGAAAACAGAGTGCAAAGGAAGTAAATGGCTAGTTTACGCTAGCCATTTTATTTAAATCCATCACGATAAACGCAGGAATGTATACGTTGGCGCTTGCCACCACTTGTTTATTTTCCAGCGACACAATGCGCGCGTTTACACGCACGCCTCTGTCATCTTCAATGATGGTGCCGGTTACAACATGATCCATTTCAACCTGCTTAGCGAGCGCCGTACCATCGCGAGTGAGTACGAAATCGCCGACAGGCGTTACTGTAATGCCACCTGCAAGCTTAAAGTCGACGACCGCTAACCCAAAATCTTGCAGCTCGGCAATAAGGTACTCTGAGAGCTGATTGCCAAGCACGGTACTATCACTCAACGACTGGTTAAGCCTAACAAAGCTCGCCACACCCACCATATCTTGCTGAGTAAGACGGGTAGCATTGTCCATTAACTCCATCGCTAGCTGCGAAGCGTAATCATTTAAACGCTTATGAGTTTGCGCTGGAGCATAGCCGTGGTGTAACGGGTCTTTATAGCCCGGCTCTACCTCCACATGCTGCTGGTATTGCCTGTCTCGCGAGTCGGGAGTGTAAACTAATCCTGAACGGTTAGGCACCGGAACAGGTTCGGCGTCATGTGTAATTTCACCGTCTTCACCTAACCAAAACGAGCCTATAGATTCTGTGCTGGTGCATCCTGCTATAGACCCACTTAGCATAACGCCAACTGCAAGCCAGGCACTCGGGATTAACTTCTTTACAAACACCATTGTGAACTCCTAGCCGCGACTTAGCTTAACGCCATCGCGCATACCGTTTTGCTGGCTACCGTCACTTGGAATAAGTGCATCTACTACGTAGAACGGCACTAACATTTGCGCAGTTGCCACAACTGCGCGCGACTCCATGCCTAAAATACGGGCGTTAACTAACACGCCACCTTGGTGCTTGGTCATTGTTCCGGTTAACACGTATTCAATAGGCAGGCTGCTGCTCAATTCTAAATAATCGCGGCTCAATACAAAGTCGCCGTCGTCAGTAATGCGAATATACTCGGTTGCTTTGAAGTCGATAACAGGCACGCGGAACTTATGCAGTTCGTGAACAAACGATTCCGCCATCTGACGACCAAGCAAATCCGTTTTTTGTAAGTCGGTATCTAGTAGAGCAAAGTGGGTCACACCGATAGGTGTTTTGTTGCTCACGTATTCCATATTGGCAATTAAATCTTGCGTCATGTTCTTCACATAGTCGCCAATGTGCTTGGTTAGAGGTCGGCCTTTGTACGCGCCCTGTACACTCGAATACAACGGGGGTTGACCGATAGCGCCGTAAGCATCCATACCCTGCGACTGGGCGTCACTGGTGCTATCAACTGGCTTAGCAGGAGCACGGTCGGCGGCAGTTATATCAATCACATTCATAGCCGGACGCTGAGGCGTTTGTTCGGCTACCTCTTCTTCCCCCATCATCATAGAGCACCCGCTAACGCTGAGCAGTGAAGCACAAAGCGAAAGCGCCGCGTATTGATTTCGTCTTTTCATGGGGTTACCTCGTACCTTCGGTTCTGTATAACTTGCCGTTTCGGGTTGTTACCTGTTCTTCCCGCCAAAACAGCTCGGCCGGGAAAAAACGTGTTGCCGCAGCGACAATGTTTTTATTTCTAGCGTTAATAATTCGAGCATTAACCACCGCTCCAGATTCTTGATACACCATGGTGCCGGTGATGTAAAAATCGACGCGCTCAATATTGGACAACTGGTCGATATCGCGTGTTAACACTCTGTCGCTTTCGTCACTAACAATTATATCGTTCGAAAGCTTAAATTCTTGAGTAGAAAAGCCTCTTTTCGTAGCTTCAGTAATCATTCCCTGCTCAAGCTGATGACCCAACAACATTAACGGGTGTTGATGGTCAGCGCTGTATTTCATGCTATCGACAGGCACGAAGCCGACTACTGCATAGCGAGACTGACGCGCTGGACCCACATCAGCAAAAAGTTCGTTAGCCAACATGTACGTGTGATATTCCACATTACCTAATGCCGATACGTCGCCGGTATTGGTTTGCGCAAATTGGCTTTTTGGCTCTTCAAGCGTCGAGCAACCCCCAAGCAAACCCGCGCAAAGTGCGACACACCACAGCACTTTTACTAATCCGCCAATGCTTCCTGTCAAAAAAGCGTGAGAGGCATTATTTATCATACGATTCATTAGATATGTCCGCTAAAAAACGTCAAATTATCATCGCCTAAATACGCAAAAGCCGATGTTAACCGCTGCGCAGCCTAAAAGGCTGCCATTTTCATTAATCATTTTAAACGCTGGATTGCAATAATCGCACCAAGCAATGTAGCTACTCAAATACAGTTGATTTCGATAACGGACTACCTTCCTATGGCAAGCTTAAATCTTTAACTTTTATGCGTGCTTGAATGCATAGCTAGGTCCTACACAAATCGATAGTCTGCAATCTTCCTTGAGGAGAGATTGATTTAACCGACGAAAAAGACGGAAACTTGTTGCCGCTTTTGCCGATTGACATGCCGCTCTCATCTGACATTTTCCACCTTGGGGATATCTTTGAACTTTGTGGCCAACGGCTCTATTGACATCCTTCCAGCTTCGAGCCAATGCTGCTTTATATATTTTTCGTAAACGGTAGCTAAGTTAAAAATTACGCAGAGCTTTTAATGGCAGGGCTTGTTATGGTGTGAATGAAGATGCTGCGCTTTTATGACTCGTTATTGAATACTGCTATCAATCCAGACCAAGCGCTTTTTGAACGTTGATAGCGCCAATGCCTAATTGTTCAGCTTTTATCGTATCAATAGAGTCAAACTGTATTTTGCAGCCAGCGTTTATCATACCGAGCCACGCCCCGCGCAATGCATCCGGTCGTTTTCCAGTCCAGAACGATTCTGTTTTTTTGATGTATGTGACTACCGGTTCAACATAACCATCATTATAAAGTTGACGCACCAAATCAAAGTCTGGGCCAAAAGCGCCTAGTAACGCAGAATCTATATCATTTATTGAATTATGAAGGGCGTAAAATGTTTTCTCGACGTTGCCTTTTCGGTAGACAATCCATGCTCTTGCAATATCTACGTAGTGGTTTTCACTGCTAAAACCATCGTAAACGTCGCCCGCAATTTGTTGTTCAATGCTCATTTTGTTTGCGTAGTCGAACGCGCGCTCTATTTTCAATTCTGCTATCTCAATAGGCTCAAACTGTGCGCTATATTTTATGTGCCGGCTTAAGCTATTCAGCACTTTATATGGATTGCTGTTGTTCGACAAACTTCGTTGATAATCTTGCAATGTATCATTAAGCAATCGACGATTCCTTGATTCAAGATACGCAAAACGCTGCTCGATATACTCAAGGTACTCGGGGTCATCACATCCTTGCAGGTAATCTGCATGACTTTGTTTACTCAAAGTAACAATAAGGGGAACGAAAAGAAGAAAACGTATAAACTTCAAGAGAATCTCTATTTTATTATCACTTATCTTCGTACTGAGAAAGTATCGAAATTGATCGTAAGTAGCCGTTAACTGTAATTAACGATATTAGTATTACCCTTGTTACCTATTTCAACAGCTTTTTCAGAGGAACAATTTTGTCGCAAGTAATTTTTAGCCGCGTTTTTAGTTTTTTAGTTATGTCTTGCTTTTCTTTGTCGGTAGTTGCGGCGACTGATTCGTCATATACCCATAACGATTCGGGTGAAAACACTGTAATAAACATTCCTGGTGCCCTTTCGTTAAGTGGTACAACAATTAAAAAACGCTTTTTCTTTAACGTCTACAGACTGAGCCACTTCATGGAAAAGCCTAAAGGTGATTTCCCTACTAAAGATTCGCTTATAACGTTCATCTTGAATGCAAACACACAACAGCGCATTGAACTAGAGTTCTTGAGGAATGTGACACGAGAGCAAATAGAAGAAGCTCTCATGCAGGGTATTGAACAAAATAACGCTGATTCTGACCTGAGTAAGATTAAACAAGATATCCAAAGACTATCCTCTGGCTTTCAGGATGAAGTAGAGAAGCATTCAACCCTTACGTTATCACGACTTTCTAAAAAGAAGCTTAATGTATTTTTCAACAATACCCTAGTTGTCGAAACTGAAAACCAAGCGTTGGCTGACGCCTTGTGGTCCATATGGTTTGGCAAAGACCCTATCGTGAACACTGAAGATTTAGTACAAAACATTTTGGTGAACTAGGCTAATTATAGGTGCAAGGCAAATGCGGTTAGCGTCGCCATATGCTATGCATTTGCCATTCGCGCACGTTTTCTTCCAGTACCGAGCTAGCGATTCAACTTAGCAATATACGTTTGTTGCGCATCTGTCTGCTCAGGTGGCAGCAACACAATTTTACCTACGTGCTTTTTCTCGGAGAAATCTTTTTGTGCTGTCACGATATCTTCCAGCGGGTAGGTTTTAGCTAACATAGGTTTTATCTCACCACGCTCGATATATGAAACAAGATTAGGAAAAACCGGTTCATCCCACGCAGTGCAGCCAATAAAGGTGAGATCTTTTAAGTAAAAGTTACGCATATCAAGGGTTACTATTGGCCCTGCTATAGCGCCGGATGAAGCGAAGCGACCACCGCGTTTCATAACCACGGACATTTGTTTGAATCCTTCACCTGCAACGTTATCGATCACTACATCAACCGACTTTTCTCCTAACACTTCAATTAGGTCGCTATTGCGTTCGATAACGCGGTCTGCTCCTATTTCCTTAAGTACGTCCATTTTATTTTTACCTACAACGGCAGTAACTTTCGCACCACGGCGTTTAGCTAACTGCACAACCGCAGAACCTACGCCTCCGGAAGCCCCAGTCACCAAAACATGCTCGCCTTTAGACACGCCAGCTCGATGGACCATATTTTCAGCAGTGCCATAAGCGCAAGGTATGGTTCCGAGCTCGGCATCCGACCAATCGCTCTCGACAGCGAACGCTTCGCTCGCGGTTATTTTTACGTGCTGTGCGAAAGCGCCATCGAAGTCTGACGCCATCCAAATATTTTCTAATGAGCTCCAAGAATCCTTACGTATGCAGGAGCGGATTAAAATTCGCTCTCCGATACGTGTAGGGTCCACGCCTTCCCCAACCGCCACGATTCGACCACAACAGTCAGTCCCTTGAATAAACGGAAAAGGGGTTTGTTCATTCCACCCACCGTCTAACTCTTCTGCTGCGCTTGATTTCTCATCGTCATTCTCGTCCAACGCGTCAGTGCCTTGCGTGACTTTAGAAGAATACCAACCTAATCGAGTATTAATCTCTGTATTATTGACTCCTGCTGCTAACACCTGAACTAGCACTTCGCCAGCGAGCGGTTTTGGCATGGGAACATCGGTGTAATTTAACTGCTCATAACCACCATTCGCCATGGTCACCACAGCCTTCATAGTTGTATCGTCAGGATTTACATCAAACCTTTGCTTATCGCCAAGCAAGCTAGTAATACTCATAATCTCTCTTACGTTTAGGATTAATAACAGTTAAAAAGCCCAAAATAACGTATGCCTGACGCTCATGCAAAGCAGCTACGTTTTGACGGCTAACATTTAAACGGTTGCATAGTGTTTAAAGTCTACCGAAGTTAAGGCTTTCTTCATCGCGCCTTAATCCCACGGGTATCAATATGAATGAATGGACCTCGGTGTGGTTTCATTTCCACCAACCTGTCTACATCGCTCATTTCAAAGTATCTCAGTTTTACCTTGTTCAAAAACTTATTCCCTTAATCGACCACAGATTGTGGCACTAATTTCATAAAACTAACTTACCAGCTGGTTCAAGCTTCAGAAAGTCTTATTCACCATTGACACGTAATCAGAAAACTTCACAATAGCTCTACATCATATCCATTCAATATCATTAATGCTGTATCTTTCCGAATTTCAAACAAAGCTTTCTAATCAATACATCACCCCTGCATTTTCGCTAGCAATAAGTGATGAAAAACCACCATCGCACTGCCTTGTTGCAGGTAGAAACAGCAGCGGGAAGTCACTCTTAATTTCCGCCCTTGCTGGTAACGGAAAAGTATTAAGCGGTAGTCGTGAATGCAGTTCGGTTGTTGCAGAAGTATCAGTTTTTAAACAACAAGCGATAATTGAAGAAGAAAAACAAAAAGACAGTGCAGATATTTTAGACGTAATAGCTGAGCCAACGCAGGTTCGCGAACTATTCGAACGCACTAATGAGGATTATCAAAATCACCCTTATTTCAACGAGCTGGCTGCCGCTCTAAGAATTGAGCATTTGCTTGATAATGCGTTTCTTTCACTTTCTACAGGTGAAACCCGAAAAGTTATTATCATGCTGGCATGGTTAAGCAATGCCGCAATTATTTTGCTTGATGAACCCTTTGAAGGGCTAGATGTTGAAGCTATTAGCGCATTCAGTCGTTTTGTTGTTTCTCAGCAACAGGCATCACTGGTCCTTACCGCCAACAAACTCGCAGATATTCCTAAAAACATGCAAGCCCAGTTGATTGTTATGGATGAGTTGATCATTACATGGAAATCTGAAGGCAAAGTTAACTATGACGACTTGCGCTCGGAATTAAGCACGTGGTTTGCGCTAGAGTCTGATGATATCAATGTTCCCTTAGCCCTTAACGCTAAAGACAAACACGGCGATGACCCCAATCGCAATGACCGAAACCTCAATGAGCAAAACAGTGAGTTAGATTCACTACCTCACACCTTAATTCAGCTTAAAGACGGCTTCGTACGTTTCGATGACCGTACCGTTTTTGAAAAGCTCAACTTTACGCTTAACAAAAATGAGCATTGGCAGATCACTGGCCCCAATGGATCAGGCAAAACCTGTTTGCTTCAAATGTTCACCGGTGACAATTCCCATTGCTATACCAACGACCTAACCATGTTTGGCATAAAACGAGGGACGGGAGAAAGCATATGGGACATTAAAAAGCACATTGGCATTATGTCGAATTCGTTGCACATGCAGTACAAGGTGAATGCAAGTGTTGAACACGTGATAATTTCAGGCTTTCACGACAGTATTGGTCTGTACACCCGCCCAACCTTAGCAGAGCGCACGGTGGCAGAACAGTGGCTTGAAGTACTAGGCTTGAAACAGAAAAAGAACACGCCGTTTCAATCGCTGTCGTTTGGTGACCAGCGATTAGTGCTAATAGCACGCTCTATGGTTAAGCACCCTGCCGTGCTTATTTTGGATGAACCTTGCAATGGCTTAGACGACTTCAACCGCCAAAAAGTGCTTAAGCTTATCGAAATACTGGCTAAGGCTGGCACCAGCACACTCTTGTATGTCAATCACAATCAAGAAGAGCGTATACCAAGTATTCTCAATACGTTAAATATGAAAGACTATAACGTTTAATAGTTAATGTTAGAAAACTTGGCCTTTCAGGTGGTGTCTTTACAATTAGCACCGACGGTGTGCCTTACTCACGTTGTGTTCTTATTTGATGAGCGCTAACACGTCCCTGAACTTGGGGTGTCGACTTGATTGTAAAAGTTCAAAAACTGTCATCTCAAAACTGCTGATCCGCGCGCCCCGCTCGCGCATATTTTTAATGGCTAGCAAAGTGTTAGAAGATTCTCTGGAAGAAATGCAGTCATGTATTACTTCCACAACGTAATCATTTTCTAGTAAGCCCACTACCGTTTGATAAACACATACGTGCGCTTCAATTCCAACAACCAGCCACCGGCTTAATCCTTTTTTTCCAATGTACGCCAATATTTCAGAGGAATACTGGTCAGTACCCGCTACACCATTAAAAGAAAACTTCTTAAAGTGAGGGGCGCTTGAAACATGAGTTTCAATTTCAGGCACCGTTCCACCTAAGCCATCAGGATTTTGTTCAAGCACGACTACGGGTATATCAAGCAATTTACAACATTGTATTAGCTTTGCAGTTTTGCATATCATTGCTTGGCTATCGCTGACTCTCCGAGCCAAAGTGCCCTGGATATCTACGATCAACAACCCTATCGTTTCTTGGTTTAAATGCATATTTCACACTACTTAACTGTTTGTTGTGCCGTAATATTCCAAACTCATTTACTGTATTTGACGGCGCCGAATCACTTTTTATTTCATACAATATTTAAAGTAGATTTTCTTAAACGAACCGCAAAACCAGCGAAATTATCACGCCAGTTACTATAAGCTGAACTAAACAAAATCCCATAATATCTTTGGCTTTCAGGCCCGCTATGGCAAGCACTGGTAGCGCCCAAAATGGCTGAATCAGGTTGGTCCATGCATCACCCCACGCCACCGCCATAGCCACTCTATTTATTTCGGCCCCCAGTTCAGCGGCGGCTGGCAAAATTACTGGGGCTTGCACTGCCCACTGGCCTCCACCCGAAGGCACAAAGATATTAACAACGCCTGCGCTGACAAAACTCCACACCGGCAACGACTCGGCAGATGCAAAGCTAATTAGCCACTGCGACATTGTTTGCGCTAATCCTGATTGCACCATAACCGCCATGATCCCGGCATAAAATGGGAATTGTATAACAATGCCACTGCCCCCCTGCACGGCTTGGTGCAGGCTGTGCAGTACATTGCGTGGCGAACCGTGAAGGACAATAGCGAGGAAGAGAAATAGCGTATTAACAATATTGAGATTCAGTCCACCACCTTCGATGAAATAATTCATAAGGTAGGCTAGCCCAGCAAAGCCTACGAGTAATCCGAGCACTTTGCTGTTTTCAAGTTTGTCCGCGGGCCGCTCGTTTGTTGCTGGAGGTAGAGCATCGTCTTGTAGCTTTGCACTATCGACAATAACGCTTTCAGACTCAGGCGGTAACATTAACCGATTAACAAGCGGAATAATCACGAACATGATTGCTAATAACAATAAATTGAAGCTGCTAAAAATAGTCTCACTGGTTCTAATTACGCCAATTTGTGCTTCGGAAAAGTGACCTGGCGTTGCAATAGTTAACGGCACAGAGCCCGCTAAACCGCCATGCCATACAATAAAACCCGAGTAAGCACTTGCCACTAACAAGCGATAATCTACCGAAACATTTTTAGCCAGGGCCTTGGCAAAAAGCGCCCCTACTACCAGCCCAAAGCCCCAATTTATCCAACTTGCAATTAGCGATACCAAAGTAACCAACACGATGGCGCTTCCAGGTTTTTTTGCTACACTCGCAAGCCTTTCAAGTATAGCTTTTACCAAAGGCGTGCAGGCCAACATGAAGCCGGTTACTAGCACCAACAACATTTGCATTGAAAACGTAAGCAGCCCCCAAAATCCATCGCCCCACTGCTGAACAGTAGTTAATATTGATTGATTTTGAATAGATGAGGCGAATGCGAAGGTAACAAGCGTTAGTAAAAGTACAAATATGTAAGGGTCTGGAAGATAACGTTCGACAAGTTTCACAAAAGGTTTTGATGCACGGCTTAACATTATCGCCCTCACTACATGTTAAAAACTTGTTGCATACTACCGTATTTTTGACTGTAAGCGAGTATCAAATTCTATTTTGAAAGCCAATTTTTCAGCGTGAATATAACTTCCTCATGCTTAATGGGTTTCGCCAAAAAATCATCCATACCAGTTTTCATGCACTTTTCTTTGTCACTTTGCATGGCATTTGCCGTCATAGCAATAATGGGAATAGTTTTGTAACGCTCACCGGCTTCCCCTTTACGAATAAGCCGAGTAGCTTCAAATCCGTCCATTTCTGGCATTTGACAATCCATAAAAATAATTTTGTAGGCTTCGCTGCCGTGCTTCGATTGAGTAAGCAGCGCTATGGCTTCAACCCCATTTTTAGCTACATCTACACGATACCCTTCGCTTTCAATTACAGAAGTAGCAACTAATTGATTAATTTCGTTATCTTCTACTAATAATATGTTGGCTAAATCTTTCACGGATAGGTCGGGCTCAACTCTGTGTTGATCAATAAGCAATGCTTTAGGCTCGAAATTATCGGCAGTATTTCTAACAGAGTTGGTATCAGGATAGCTACTTACTTCCTTGTTGAAATTTGTTTTCTGTAGTACAGAGAGCAGATCTGATGTTGCAAGTGGCTTAGGATAACTCGCTTCAATTTCGAATTTGCTAATGTCACTAGCAGCATCCATATCGGCCATTAAGGTCATTAAAACGATTCTGGAGTGCTTCGTACGTTTAGCGTTTCGAAGGCTTTGACAAAATCCGTATATCGCAGTTGGATCGGTAGGCTTATCTAAAAATACAACGTCAATCAATGGCGCTGAGTGCTCCTGATGAGCATCATCCATGAAGGAAAATTCGGTGATGGCTTCGTCTATCGAAGAGACACATAAGACACTAACATTCCAACGCTCAAGCTGGGCTTGCATTGCTTTTCTAGTAGAGGCGTTACTATCAACGATTAAGCAGCACATATGGCTTTTAGCTAGCGTGGGCTTATTTAATTCGCTGTTTTTGTCATAACCAACTTCGCACACAACGCTAAAACAGCTTCCCTTGCCTACTTCGGTCTTAACACTGATATCTCCACCCAATAGCTGGCAGAGTTTTTTGGTAATGCTAAGCCCTAATCCCGTACCGCCGTAGCGTCTTGTAGTGGAAGCATCGACCTGAGTGAAAAGATCAAACAAGTGCGGGACTTTTGCATCTGGTATACCTATCCCCGTATCTTCAACGGTCATGCATAATGCTGCGGTTTCACCTTTATCGTGGGGGATCAATTCTGCCTTAATACGTATCTCGCCATTATCAGTAAATTTAACTGCATTGCTAAGTAGATTCGTAATTATCTGCTGAATTCGGTTTGGATCGGATTTAATCGTCGCAACGTTCACTTTTCAAAGATCAACGACCAAAACTAACCCTTTCTCTTGCGCATTGTACGCCAGAGAACGCGCAATATTTTCTATCACTTCACGCACATCAAATTCGACAGTTTCTATTTCGAGCTTATCTGCTTCAATTTTTGAAAAATCTAAAATATCGTTGATAAGTGCCAATAACGAATGAGCGCTTGTGCTGGCAATGCTGAGACGTTGAGTTTGTTCAGATGTCAGGTTACTTCTTTTAAGTAATCCCAACATACCAATTACCCCATTCATGGGCGTCCGAATTTCATGACTCATGTTGGCTAGAAATTCTGACTTCAACTTTGTAGCTTCCTCAGCTTGTTGTAAGGCCAGTTTCAAATCTTCTGCTTGCGCCTCTAAAGATGCGGTTTTCTCTGAGACCTGTTGTTCGAGTGCCTGAACAAATTGCTTTTGTTTTGTAATTTCACTTTGTTGCAGTCGCGTTCTAAGATATACGAAAAAAACTAGGATGCTGAAAAGAAAAGCCGCGTAAAAGCTATAAGCCCACCATGTTTTCCAAGGAGCAGCAGCTACGTGTAAATTAACCGATAGTACTTCTTTGCCCCAATCACCATTAGGCCTCATTGCCTTCACTAAGAAAGTGTAAGTGCCACCATTTAAGTTAGTAAAAGAGACATTATTGAGATTGCCGATATCAATCCACTGTTCATCATATCCTTCCAATTTATAGGCGAAATGAGAGCGCTTGGAAGCAGAAAAGTCTAAGTGAGCAAATTCCAGAGAAAAGAAGTCGTCTTCATAGGAAAGGTAAATATCCCGGACGTAAGACATAGGCGTGCCAAAACTTACTGACTCTCCCATTTTGTGAAAGCCAGTAAGAACGATGTTGGAGTCTACAAACTCGTTTTGCACGTCTGAATAACTGAAGTACTCGACTCCACGTTGGCTGCTGGTAAAGAAGGTATTTTGGGATGCTTTGATAAGACTATTTGAATAAAAATTTTTACCCGCGAGGGCCGTTTCACTGTTGTAACTTAACGCCTGTTGAGTATCGGGGTTGAACAGAAAAATACCTTTATTGGTGGTAAGCCATATTTGGTTGTCGTCACCGTCAGCGACTGCCCTGATTAAATTTGATGGAAGCCCCTTACTCTCATCAAACCATTCAAATGCCTTAGTTTTAGGGACATAGCGATTAAGACCCATTTGGGTGGCGACCCATATTTGCCCATTTTTCGTCTCATGTATATCTTCCACTATATTGCCTAGCAGTCCATTTTGCTGATGTGTTGCGCTTTTGAAGGGGATAAACTGTTCGTTTTCAGAAGACCATAGGTTGATACCGCCCCCTGTTCCCACCCACATATTGCCTTCGCGGTCTTTGTATATAATGTGCGTTTCTGGGTGTGAAAGTCCGTCTTCAACCGTAAGATGACGAAAAGCATCGGCTTTTTCGTCGTAAACAAATACACCGTGCTTGTAGGTTCCAATCCAAACCCTACCTTTGTCATCCAAAGCGAGAGATCTGAATTCTGTAAATTGGCGATAGTTTCTGTCCGTTTTTGGGAAAGTGATGTGTTTTATCTCGTCACTTTTTCGGTCAACCCGGGCGATATAATTATCTTGTGCAACCCACAAAACCCCATTTCCGTCACTCACTATAATCGGGCGTTCAATGACCCCCTGCTTTTCGTAGCCCTCAAGCCCCTCGAATACCGAGGTATACTCTTGTTCTAACGTTTTAGTATCCACATCCCACTTGTAGATATCGGCGTTAGCCGTAACAATCAAAATATCACCATTTTCATCACGTTGAATACCGTTCGGCGAGGCCAGCGAATCGCTATTAATCTGCTTGATGTTTCGCCTTGGAGCCAATTTAAAGATGCCGTGGACTTCACTGGTTATCCATTTAGTTTTGGTGTGATCTTCAAAAATAATGCGAAGACCGTTGTTATAACCAAAGTTAACTTGTTCAACGGTATTCCCTTTGCCAGTATGTCGAAAAAGGCCTTGAGTCGTTACAAACCATACCGCACCGTTATGGTCTTCAATCATGGAGTTAACCTGACCTAGGCTCTTGCCGTCGCGGTTTTTCTGAGGAATGAAAGCACCTGATTCCGCAATAAACAAAAAGGGGCCTTCTTGGGTTGCAACGTAGAATTGGTCAGACGACGTTTTAAGCAGGCTTCGAATTTCATTTGCCCCTGTTGCGGTTTGGTTTTTGGGGTCTGGAAAAAAATGCTGGGCGGTTAAGGAACGTTTGTCTAGCAGGTTCAAACCGAAACTTGTTGCAACCCACATAGTATGTTCATCATTATCAATCATGTCCCAAATACGATTGTGAGAAAGACTCGTTTCGTCTGCAGGAATATGTTTAACCTGCTCAAATTCTCCGTCGCCTAAATATCTATTTAAGCCTTGATCATAAGAACCAAACCAAAGTTGCCCTGTTACGTCGTTAAACAGTGACTGAATTCGGTTTGAAGACAAAGAAGTAGAGTCAGTGTTATCGTTCAAATAACGAAAAAATTCACCTGTGGTTGGCTCATATTTATTAAGACCTCCGCCCCAAGTGCCAATCCATATGTCACCATTAGCATCTAGCATTAAATTTCCGGCGTCATTGTGGGATAAGCTTTGACTGTGATTATTATCCGCCTCAAATAGCGTTATTTTTCTTCCGTCATAACGCATAACCCCGTTTTCTGCAGTTCCAAACCATAGAAACCCTTGATGGTCTTGAATGATGGAATAAATTTCAGATGACACAAAGCCGTCTTCGGCGGTTAACAGCTCTACAGAATATTCATTCATGAGCGTGTCAGAGCGAGACGGCGAGGCGCTTGCAAAGCTGGAAAGGGCGTAAATGGCCGCTGTAAAAAAGCAGACTAATGAAGATAGATAACTCGCCATTCCACGACTTGAGATAATTTTCAAAATAATAAAACGGTTACTAGATGAAACTCGACAAACCTTAGAGTATCTCTTTACCCTTATCTATTCTACCAAAGACGTATTTCACAATAAAAAGAACAAAGCTTTGACTTGTATCATAGTGAACCAAAAACCACGCTTTAACATAACGCTATGTGAAGGTTTATTACTTGTTTTCAAATGAGCGACAAACAGCAGGAGCATTTAGAATGACTAAATCATATAAAGAGATTACAGAAAGCCTAAATCCTTACTTAGGCGAAGTTAAGAAAGGTGTCCCAGAGGTAATGAAAGGCTTTTCCGACATGGCTAAAGCTGCAACCGCTGACGGCGCGTTGGATAAAAAAACGAAAGAACTTATTGCCCTTGCCATTGGTATTGCAACGCGATGTGATGGCTGCATAGGCTTTCATGCTAAAGCGTTAGTGCATTTAGGAGCAACCCGTGAAGAAATTGAAGAAGTATGCGGGATGTCAGTTTACATGGGCGGTGGCCCATCGTTTATGTACGCGGCAGATGCACTACGTGCGTTCGATGAATTTAGCGAATAATTCGCTATAGAGTACAGGGTCGAAAACGTCTTCGCCCCTGTACTCAGTCTTTTAACAAGGGTACTTGCTAAAGCGAGTTCATGCTTTGAACACTAAGGTTTGATAGATTAAAAAGGACAGCGAAAAATAAAGATGTAATGGATTGTAAAGGACAAAGGATTGGGAAGAAGAGGAACAAAAGCAACTGGTTAACAGAAGCAAAGGAAAGCCGCATTTACATCGCGACTAACCTATCCCAAAGCGCCTTTACTTGTTTGGCGTCTTCGCTTTCTAGTTCATTGTTGGCAAACGCTTCATTTAAGCTTTCCACCATTTTATCGTTGAGCATGGCTATGGAGGCATCTTCTCGCATTTCCAGTTGACGGGATTCTACTGCGAAATGCCCTTGCAGATAGCTTGCAATAAACAACTCGTTGTCGCTACCGTGATTAACTACGTCGTCAAGGCTTGCCTCTATCTCTGCAATCGCTTTAACGACATATTCTGGTGCTGCAGCAGGTGGTAACACTTCATACTCCTTTTTCGATATTTAGATATCAGTTCTTAATCTTCAGTTTTCTATTTTCTTAAATTTAAAATGAAACGGGCTGACAATAAACGCATCGCGTCCTCGGTTGTCTTACTTTGCTTTTAAACAGCCTGGCAAAGTACTTTATCTTTGTAGCCTGTAATAACTGTAAACGCGCCCGCTAATTCAGAATCGAGGGATGCATCGCTTGAATCTAATCGAAGCGGCTTACCGTTTAATGCCTGAAGTTTTTGCTTAGTGGCGACGACAAGCATGTTTTGTTTGCCAATTCGACGAATAAACGCTGGGCTTAACTGTTGATTTCCGCGGCCCAAGATATGCCCCTGACCACCAATAACCGTCAAAATCACTTTGGTGGATTTATCTTGAGTTAGCGTAATCAATTCGCTAGCAGTCACGTCACTTGCCACTACTTCACCCTGCTTGACTACGTCAACACCTAACAAGGTATTATCTAAGTCGAGGAACTCCATAACCGCGCCCACGGTCGAGCCAGAACCCATAACAAAATAAGTGTCAGGCTCATCGTCCATAATTTCGCTTACATAAGCGGCAATGTCGTCTAACACTAGCGCCTCGTCTTCTTTGCCGCCCATTTTTACTGCTTGAACGTAAGTCAACTCGGCCGGTACCCGCATTTCACCGTAATGCTTAGCAATCACTTTTCCTTCGCGAAACGCATTTTCATCAATATCACGGACTTCGGCGTCCATCTCGCTAACTAGCTCACCAGCGATCATTTGGCTTACTACCTGCCCCGCCGCTGACGGCGATACACAGTAAACGCCTGAATGAATTTTGCAGCCCGCTGGCACGCCTAACACTGGTACCTGCGTGCCAACTACGCTGCAAATATTTCGCGCAGTGCCGTCGCCTCCTGCGAACAGTAGTAGGTCAACGTTAGCTTCTACCATGGCTTTTGCAGCGCGCTCTGAATCTTCACCTTCGGTTTGCTCGGCATTAGGTGTGTAGATTACCTCATAAGGAATCCCTAGAGATTCACACACTGTTTCGCCCATATCGCCTGACGCGGTCATGACAGTAAATTGCCCCGATAATGCTTCAAGAATACTAAGTGCTTTTGCCATCTTTTCGTTGGCTTTTCGCTCCGCACCCATTGCCAGTGCTTTTTCACGAATTTCAGCGCCGTCACTGCCTTTAAGTGCAAGAGCCCCACCTATTCCTGCAAAAGGGTTTACCAGAACACCAAGTTTAAAAATGGCTGGGCGGTCAGAATCGTTATTTATCATGCTGCATTTGCTCCAGGGGCGTCATCGTGCTTCTTTTTGCAAAAAGTATTTTCTAAGGCGTTGATAAAGCGTTCAGCTCTAGGCGGAAAGCCATCGGCTTCGTAAAGCGCTAGCTGTGCTGCAACATTTTTAGTAAAACCTTCTCTGTCGGGTTCTGCGCCGTTCAAATTGTCGGTACTCACCTGAAACCTTCTGCCGGCGGCTTCGGTAAACGCCCATTCGATAGCTTGCGGCTTAATTTCTACTTTTTCAAAGTCTGCCTGCTGAGTTTCATTACGTCCATCAGGGCAATACCAGTACCCGTAATCTTCTAGAAGCCTGCGCTTTTCGCCCGCAATGCACCAATGGGCAATCTCATGCAAAGCACTTGAAAAAAACCCATGAGCAAACACGATTTGATGGTAAGGTTTTTCGTTACCTGCAGGGATGTAAATAGGTTCATCATCGCCTAAAACCAAGCGTGTATTGAAATCTTCAAACGTGCTATTAAATAATGATATTAACGTGGGAACATCTTTGTCTCTTTCTGAACCTAGCTTGTGTGCATAAGCGGGATCATTTTCGAGGGTATTGTTCAATGATGACTGACTACTTTGACTGTTCATTACGTTAATTAATAATCTAAATAAGCGAGCTAAACTAATGGCGGCGAGTATACCAGTAAAACATCACTTTCTCACTTGAAAGGCACGCTTGCTTGGGTCAATCTAGGTTTACAAAAATTGAGTTATGCCAACGTTACGGGGAGTTTGTCATTTGGCGCAAGAGATCATTAAACATATCCATCGGGTAAATGCCCTTCGTGATTTGGCTAATCAACTGGGCGTAATGCCTATCATTCATCAGCTGCAGCATTGGCAATGTGAGCGTTTACTGGTTACTCACGACGATTTAGCCCAGCAAAAGCGTTACCAAAAAGCCATGGCGTTTTTTGTGGATGAGTTGTATGGCCCAAAAGACTTTAGCCAACGGGACGCTGACTTAGTTCGCGTTATTCCAAAACTCGCAAAAGTACTCCCCGATAAAGCCATGAACGCCATGGACGATGCACTATCGTTAAATGCATTGTCGTTTGATTTAGATATGGCGATGGCTCAGTACCTTAAAGCTCACTTTCCTGACGAACCCATCAATCGCGATAACTATGCGCTCGCCTATCGACACGTTGGCAGAATCGACGATCGCACACATCAAATCGATATAATTTCACACTTGGGCGATCAACTTGCTGATGTCATAAAAATTCGTGGTATAGGTATGCTAATTTCTCTATCGCGGAGACCCGCAAAGCTTGCAGGCTTGCTTGCCCTTCACGAATTTTTGGAACGAGGGTTCGATGCGTTCAAAGCCTTAGGTGATGTACAAAGCTTTATTCAGCCGGTGTTGGTACGTGAAAAGGCGATAATGCAGACGTTATTGAGTGACGAGTTGACGTTACCTGAAGATAACCCGTTACCTGTTGTTTGAAGCGAAGTAGTGTTAGATATAAAACAGATTGGAAGAAAGGAAAAAATTTGAGCAACCCAACGCTTAATTGGATGTTAGACAACCCCTATGTGCAGCAATGGCATGTTGATGAAACGCACATAGACCACTATCAACACGTGAACAATGTGGCATACCTGTCTCAGGTCGAAAGCTTGGCATGGGCTCATTCAAACGCCCTCGGCCTACAGTTTGCCGATTATCAGGCGCTAAACCGCGGCATGGTTATTAAGCGTCACGAACTTAACTATCACCTGCCAACTCATCTTGGTGATAAGTTAGA
>Ga0115005_10000740_pt1 | contig 25233 bp, 21 predicted proteins | sample ArcOceMetagenome_FD_87163 | JGI IMG/M metagenome (GOLD analysis project Ga0115005, IMG submission 87163) | Marine eukaryotic phytoplankton communities from Arctic Ocean - Arctic Ocean - Greenland ARC118M Metagenome | ecosystem: Environmental > Aquatic > Marine > Oceanic | place: Arctic Ocean...
CCACCTTGAACAAATTTATGTACTCCAACAACTCTAAAATTAATTTTATTAATACTAATAAATTTTCCAATAGGATCTTCTTCTTCTTCAAAAAGTTCTAATTGAGTTCTTTCTCCTATAACACAAACTTTTCGTTCATATTTTATATCCGATTCATTTATAAACCTCCCACCATCATAAATTTTAGAAGTCGCAATTTTAATGTACTCAGGATATTCGCCATACACAGAATAAGTTCCGGTTTTAGTTCCTCTAACTATATTACCACCTGGACTTCCAAAAACACCTGCTACAATTCTTGGAGCTATAAATTTTATATCCTTTACTTTCTTCTTTAATACATCTGCATCCTGTATTTTTAATGTAATATTTCTTTCAGATTTATACCCTGCATAAGGCAAGCTTGTTGATTGAGCCCAAACAAAAATACTATTAGAAGCTATTGATTGAAACTGTCTTTCAAAACCATTGTCAAGTCCTTTAGAGGAGCCTGAAAGCGTTATATATATAAAAATCCCCCATAATACTCCAATCATAGTGATTATAGTTCTAATCTTATTTTTTTGGATTGAACCAAAAATTTCTTGCCAAGTATCTTTGTCAAATAATCTTTTCATATCAATCGTCTCTTAATGCTTCAATTGGTTTAATACTCGCCGCTCTTTTAGCCGGTAAATAGCCTGCAAAAGCTCCAAAGGCTATTAATATTATAGTAGCAGATATTCCTGTTGAAAAATCTATATACGGATTAGTAATAAAATAATCTTCCTCTAGTTTATCTCCTACAAAGTTCAAAAAAGCAATTCCTGCGAATAACCCAAAATATCCAGAGATGGTAGTAATAAAAATAGCCTCATGTAAGATCATTCCTACGATAGATTTTGGCGTTGCTCCAATTGCTTTTCTTACTCCTAGCTCTTTAGTTCTTTCCTTAACTACAAAAACCATAATATTTGAAATCCCTATGATTCCAGCTAAAAGAGTGCCTATCCCTACAAATGATATTATGTATTGTAAAACCGATGCAAACTGATCATTCTCTTTAAGGTCTGAAGCAGCACTTCTAATAAAAAGACCTCTAGGATCAGTTGGATCAATAAATTTCTTTTGTTTTAAATATTTTTTCAATTGTTTTTCAAAAGCTACAGCTCCACCATATCCGATTTCAGGTTTGTATGATATGATCATTTGGCCGATATCGTCAGTGCCTTTTTTTATCATTTGAATTGTAGAATATGGTGCGTAAATTATTCTCTCTTCATTGTCTCCTCCATCATCTTGAAAAACACCAATAACTTTCCAAGATCTACCTCCTCCTGAAATGAATTTACCAATACCATCTTCATCTTTAAATAAATCTTGTTCAACTAACCTTCCGATAACTACGTTTCGTTCTTTATTATCAATATCTAATCCATTGAGAAACCTTCCTTTCATCATTATAGTCATCTCATTGCTTTGATGAGATGGGCCAACTCCTCTTATGGGATAATTATTAGATTCTAATTTATATCCTAATGTTCCACTAAATGAAATTCTAGGAGTTATTCCTTGAATATAAAATTCAAACCTTTTGGATATATCTTCAAGATCATCGTTATCCAATTCTATTCGTCTGTTAGCTTCATAACCCATATATGGTTTTGAAGTTCTACTTGGTCTAACCCACATAGTATTTAGAGCGTCGTCCTTAAAAAATTTATCAAACGTGTTTTTAAGGCCATTTCCAAAACCAAATAATACTACAAAGATTAAGATGCCTAAAGCAACTGTAAAGCCAGAAAGAAAAGTTCTAAGCTTATTCTTTCTAATTGTTTGAAATATTTCTAGCCAGCGGTCTCTACTAAACATTTAAATAGCTTTAATCATTTTATTTTTTTTGTCTTCCACAATTACTCCATCTTTTAATCTGACTATTCTAGAACACATTTTAGCAATATCTTCTTCATGAGTAACAATTAAAATTGTTTTACCATTCTTATTTATATCCTGAATTAAAGCCATAACCTCTTTTGATGTTTTAGAGTCTAAAGCTCCAGTAGGCTCATCTGCAAGAAGAACCTTTGGTTTGGAAACAAGAGCTCTAGCAATAGCCACCCTTTGCTTTTGACCACCAGATAATTCGCTTGGTAAATGCGTAGCCCATTCTTTTAATCCAACATCTTCTAAATATTTTAAAGCCTCAGCATCTCTTTCTTTTCTTTTAACCCCTTGATAATATAACGGAAGAGTCACATTTTCAAGTGCTGTTTTGTAATTAATCAAATTAAAAGATTGAAATACAAAACCTAAAAACTTATTTCTATAATTAGCAGCTTTAGTTTCATCTAAATCCTTAATAGGAACTCCATCTAAATCATATGATCCTTTGTCTAAAAGATCTAACATTCCCAAAATATTTAATAAGGTTGATTTTCCAGAACCTGAAGATCCCATAATTGCAACTAACTCACCTTCTTCAACATTAAAATTTATTCCTTTTAGAACATGGAGAGAATTCGAGCCCATTTTATAGGACTTATGTAAGTCGTTTATTTTAATCATAATTGTTAGTTGTCATCATATTTAGATCAATAAATGTGCTTAAGGTTTAATCTATTTATAAATTATTTATACGAATGTAATTGATTGAAAAATTCTTCAAATGATTTTTGTCCTTTTTTTGTTATTGAGTAATCTGTTGTAGGATAGCTTTTTTGAAAATATTTATCAATTTTAATCAGTCCTGCTTCATTTAATTTCTTTAACTGAGTACTTAAGTTTCCTTTTGTTGAATCAGTAATTTCTAGCAATGCTTTGAAATTACCACGCTCAATAGTCATCAAAAAAGAAATTATCTTGAGTCTTATGGGGTTAAACAGTAATTTTTCTATTTCCTTATTCATCCTTTTTCTGAAAATAAAGAGCCAATCCTGGAATTAACATTCCAAAAGTAATTCCAACAACATTTACTAAAAGTAAATTTAACGCTGGAGCATAATAAGTGTAAACAGTAAAAATTAATAATCCAATGCCGCCTAATGTAATTTTATTGAATTTTATTATACATCCAGACATAATTAAAACTGTACCTAAAAGGAATAAAATATCTTGAACTGGATTAACACCATTAAGTAAAGAAATAGCAACTATAAAAATCCAAGAAATTCCAAAGACTGCCCAAATAATTCTGATTGCTCTTCCAAGCTGCGTTTCATATCCAACTTTTTTTGCGGTTTTAAAATTATAATAGGTTGTATAAACCATTCCAAGTAATGGAATTGAAACCCAATAAAACACAGATGAATAATAAGTGAATTGGACTATCTGTGGAAAAAAATAGTGAAACAAACTCATTGAAATTATTAAAATACCCCAAAAAGTAAAGTTATAACCAAGAGGTTTTAAATTGTATTTAGTCTCTTTAATAGCATCATTAATTATGCTTAGTTGTTCTTCTTTTGTCATTATATTTTTATTATAGTTAATAAAATTATCAACCTTAAAAACTTAATTATTTTAATCAAAAATCAAATATGGAAAATATATTTATTAATTTTTTAAGGTTGATAATTTTTAATTTTGTGTAAATATAAACTAGTTTATATTTTAAACCTAATTATTTTTATTTAACATTATACCATCATCCCATTTCCAAATAAAAGAATAGTTGCCGTCAATCCAATTTGGAAGCAAATTTAAATCTTGCATATGAACAATTACACCTGGAATTGAAATAATAGTGAATCCTAAAAAAACAAACCATAAAAAAATCAAAAGCATGAATACATATGAATTAGATTTTTTATTAAACATTACATAAACAGCAGTTAAAAAAGATATTATAATGGTCAATACTAGACTAACACCCAGTACTATTATAAAATAGTCAGGAACTACATTCAAAATCTCGTAAAACTCGGGGTCCTGTTCAGGAGATATTTGATTAAATGAAATTACTAAAAGAACTAATAATAAAACTCCTGAAACCCCAGCTAATGCTCCAATTGTAATTAAAAAAATAGCTTTAAAAATTATAATAATTATACGTAAAATTGCATTAAGAAAAGGAGCTAGGAGTCTAAAAGGAAATAAAAATATTCTTACAATTGTACTTTCAGATTTATTTAGATTTCCAGTTTTTTTTTTTAGAAATTCTTCAATATTTGATAAATTTATATTGAATCCTGACATATTCATTTTTTGGCCAATTGTTTTGGCTTCCTTAGTAAATGCCCATAATAATAAATAAAACAACAATCCAGCTCCTCCAAGAAACAAGCTCCCAACAAAAAAAACTCTGATCAAATTAGCGTCAATCTTAAGGTAATTAGAAAGTCCTTTTGCTACCCCTCCAATTATTCCATTCTCTTTATCTCTAAAGAGTATTTTTCTTAAATTTGGATCAAAATCTTTTGAAGGAACCCCTAGCCATAAAATTACGTAGACCATTAAATTTAGTGGAATAGCAATAAAAAATACTATTCTTACTATAATCGGGTCTATTTTAAAATAATCCGCAATTCCTGAACAAACTCCAGCTATAACTCTATTACTAGAATCTCTATAAAGCTTATTATTTACTTCACTTTTATCACTATTATTTTCTATGTCTACGTCATCATAAATTTCTTTAAAATCGTTTAATGTTCCCATTATTTCAATTACCTCTCGAACATCAACTAAATTGATACACTGTTTATTGTCAGAAATTTTTGAAGAAAAATTTTCGGCTATTCGAAGTTCAAAATCTTTTATTATTTCACGTTCATTATCAATAGTATCAAAGTAATTTTTTATTGATTCTAAATATTTATTTAATATTTCGTAAGCCTCTTCATCTATATTAAAAATCGAGTAACCTATGTTAATTGTAAGTGTTTTTTTCATTTTAAATTTAAGATTTTAATAATGACTTTACAGAATCGTTTAAATCATTCCAAGAAATTATCAGCTCATTTAAATAGTTAATTCCAGGTTCACTAATAGAATAATATTTTCTAGGGGGGCCCTGTTTAGATTCTTTCCATTCATGTTGTATATACCCTGATGTTTTAAGTCGATTTAATAAAGGGTATACCGTTCCTTCTACGACTATTATTTTAGAATCTTTAAGTTCCTCAATAATTTCGGAAGTATAGGCTTCCCTTCTAGAAATAATTTGCAAAATGCAAAATTCCAAAAGACCTTTTCTGATCTGTATTTTGAAATTTTCTGTGCTCAATTAATTTATTTTGTTTTTTTCGATTGTGATAATAACAATTTCTTTTCCATTTTCGTTTTTTTCTTCTGATGTTATAATCCACTCTCCTTGAATTCCATCAATGTTTTCACCATCTATAGTCAAATTAATATCATTTTTAATACTTACGTTAGGATTTACTTTGAAAGCATCACAAGATGTTAATGTTAAGCTAAGAGCGAATAAGATTAGTACTATTTTTTTCATTTTTGTTTATTTAAAAAAATTTTTAAAAGATAAGTAAGAATTACTATCATTATAATAACAAATATTATTTTATACGTCATTGCAATATTTTAATTAAAGTACATTACAAGGTACTTTGTTATACATAGTAGCAAATGTAAAAAAAATATTTATAATTAACCTTGTTTTTTGAAAAATCTTAAATAAATAAAATAAAATGTAACTGCGCCCAGTATATAAGGGATAGCCATCAAATAAACAATCCCATCGTTTAAGCTTTCTGCAGCTTTTTGATCAGCTCCGGATTCTAAAACTGCTCTACACATAGCGCATTGTAAGTCAATTAAACTCATTTTAATAATATGGTGAAATCATTAAATAAACAACCACACCTGTTACAGCAACATAAAGCCATATTGGAAAAGTAATTTTTGCTATCTTTTTGTGTGAATCAAACTGTGATTGAATCGCTCTAACATAACTTGTTAAGACCATGGGGATTAAAACTATTGACAAGATTATATGAGAAATAAGTATAAAATAATACACGTAAGCTATAAACCCCTCTCCTCCAAATGGTGTAGGGTCCGAAGTCATATGATAGGCTATATACATAACTAAAAAAATTAAAGACAGAGCAATACAGGTCTTCATAAGTCTTTCATGTAATGATCTTTTTCCAGATTTAATAGCTCTTAGTGCTAAAACTAAAAGTAAAGCGGTTAAAGCATTAATACTGGCATAAATAGGAGGTAAAAAAGACAAAGATTCAACATTGGGTATTCGAACAGTAAATAAAATTGCTACCACAACCGGAATTAACACCGACACAATTTTAATCCAAATTCCATATTTATTATTAGCCATTAATTAATTTTTAATAGTTTATTTATATCTTCTATAATCATATCGATACCCTGAATTTCGCTATTCTCATTATTAATCCCTGAATAATAAACTAAAGGAACGTTATAATCATTTACTCTAGAACGAATATAACCGTTCTTGTCAATCAAAGCAAAAAATCCTTGATGCTCAAAACCTCCATCAACCGCTTCATTAATTGAAGAAAAAATATTAAAACCTTTGTTAGACAGTTCATAAATGTCTTTTTTGTCTCCAGTTAAAAAATGCCAATTTTTAGATTTAACTTCAATTAATTCAGAATATTTTTTTAGTGTAGTTGGCGAATCGTGATCAGGATCAATTGTAAAAGAGGCAATTCCAAAATCATCTCTATCTCCATATATATCATCTAAAATCTTCATGTTTTTGTTCATTTCTATGCAAATAGAAGGACATCTTGTAAAGAAAAACTCGGCCACAAAGACCTTTCCTATAAAATCTTCACTACTAATAAGTAAGCTGTCTTGGTTTAAAAAAAGAAATTCAGGAACTTTTCTTTTTTCTCCATTTAGTTTAATAAAGCTTAAATCGTCTGATTTAGCTAGCCTTGTAGTTTGGGAAATAGATTTACTATCGATTCGGTCCATTATTTTAGGGAAGAAAATAATGCCAAAAATTAAAATAACAAATGAAATACCTATGTAAGAATACTTTTTCATTTAAGTTGATCTTTATAAATATTGTTTTTTTTAAGAGCCATCCTATATTCAGCTAAAATAACTTTTACATCATCTAGCATATTATTATTTATATCTGCAACAGATCTAGAATCATATCCAAATTTAGTCCCGTCTTTATCATCACGTCCCCTCAAATTTCCATTTCTATCGATAATAAAAACATAGGGTGTTCCTAAATTTGAATCAAGATTAAAATCAGTTTTTAAACTTTGATAGACTTTTAAAAGATCTGAATCTTCAACGTAAATAAAATTCCAATTAACAAGATCTGTGTTAGTTCCAGATCTTAATTCATTTTTCAAAACTTCAGATGAATTTTCCGTTCCAACAGGCTGAATCATTACAAACTGAAAGTCTTTAAACTTATAAAACCTCTTATATATTTTTTGATTAAGATTTAATGCATCACCATGCTTGTCTTCTACATTGTTTCCGAAAAAACCTAGGATTGTAATTTTGTTGTCAAAGGTAATGTTTGATATTTTTGAAATCTCTAAAACTTCATCAGTTAAAACTGGAAGCTTAGCAAAATTATTGATTCCTGAAGCAAAAAAAAGGTATACTACTAACGGTAAAACAAAAAGAATAGTTAATACAATATACTTTTTCATTAAAAAATTTAAATTTTTTTAGAAGTTCCAACTAACAAAACCTTCATACATCATATCAAAAATGTAGTTTCCTTCTACTAAAAGAATGAAAGCTAAATAAGCAATTAGAAACATTAAGGTAATTGTAACAGAAAACTGTAGTCCTTGAGGCTCATCTCTTAAATGCATGAAATCCCATGCGATATAATAAGCTTTAACAATAGTTAAAATAATGAAAATCCAATTAATAATCTTCATACTTAAAAAAGAGTTGCCTACTAAAATTTCAGGTTTTATAATTCCCAAAGCGACCTCTACAACAGTAACTATTGAGAGAAAAAGTAATACTCCCCATATTTTAGTTTCATTAGATTTGAACTTAAGGAATCCTCTAAAAATTTCTAATTTATGTGTTTTGTTTTCCATTTATAAATTATTATACAAGATAAAAGAAAGTGAATACAAATACCCAGACTAAATCAACGAAATGCCAATACAATCCTACTTTTTCGACCATTTCATAATGGCCTCTTTTTTCATATGTTCCAACAAGAACATTAAAAAAGATTATTATATTAATTACTACTCCTGAAAATACGTGGAATCCATGGAATCCTGTAATAAAAAAGAAAAAGTCTGCAAATAGCCTGTTTCCATATTCATTGTTTACAAGGTTAGCTCCCTCTACTACATTGACTATTTGATTTATTTTTTCTAAAGATTCTTCTCTGCTTAAAATAATTTTTTCTCCATTTACATCAATCTTTTCAGTTTTAATAACCAAATATGGGTTTGCAACCACGCCCGCAATAACTTCATCAGTTGTATATGAAGGCAGAGAACCTTCACCTAAATACCAGATTCCATTTTTATTTTCATGCTGAGTTCTGTCTGAATGGCTATCAATAGCAAATTCATCTAGAGCTACTCTTTTGCCAGTATCTTGATTAATAAATTGATAAATTTGTCCTCCTTTAGTTTCTACTGCACCATATTCTCCTTTTATAAAATTACTCCATTCCCAAGCTTGAGATCCTACAAAAATAGCTCCTCCTATTATTGTAAGTAACATATATACTGCTACCTTCTTCTTTTGCATATGATGACCTGCATCTACAGCTAAAACCATAGTTACAGATGAAAAAATTAGAACGAAAGTCATTAACGCTACATAATACATTGGTGCATCAATCCCATGTAAAAATGGAAAGTGGGTAAACACTTCATCAGCAATTGGCCATGAATCAATATTTTTAAATCTAGAAAATCCATAGGCTACAAGAAAGCCAGAAAAAGTCAAAGCATCAGAAACAATAAAAAACCACATCATAAGCTTGCCATAGCTTGCTTTTAAAGGCTTGTTTCCACCTCCCCATAAATCTTCCTCATTATTAACGGATGTTGTAATAGTTGAGCTCATTTATTTTTATAAATTAAGGTTACAAAGTTACATATTTTTACTATCTAAAGAAATATAAAAAAACAAACAAATACAACCATAAAAATCCAAGGAAATGCCAAAAGGTAACCGCTAATTCAAACCCTAGTTTATTAATATTATATTTATTTTTTTGATTATTATAAATTACCACTACAAGTACTATCATTCCTGCAAAAAGATGAACTAAGTGGAGCACAGCTAATACATACAAAAATGAGGTTGTCACTGTGCTTTCTGGTCCTGTGAAAAAATATCCTTTAGAAATAAGTTGATCAAATCCTGAAAATTGAGAAACAACAAAAAAAATAGACAGTAGAAAAGTAATTCCAAGCCAGAAAGAAGTTTCTGTAATATTATTTTTATTTACATTTTTTTTAGCCATTAATATAGACAGACTGCTTAAAATAATAAATACAGTACTTAGCATAAAAGCTGACGGCAATTGAAAATCAATGATCCAATCCGGTCTTGATTTACTGACTATATAAGCACTGGTAAGTCCTGCAAAAGTCATTGCAATACTTAACATCGAAAACAAAAGCATCATTTTCTTTGCTCTTATATGTTTTTTCCTGTCATCTTGAGCGTTTAAGTTCATATATAAATTTTATCTATTAAATAAGTTATTTGTAAAAGAGTTAAATAAACTACGCTTGATGTAAATACTTTTTTAGCCGCAGAATCACTCATCTTGATGTATAAATTAATTGCAAAATAAAGCATTCCCAAGCCTAAAAGTAATACTACAAAAGCACCCATAATGGAAAGTTTCAAGTCTCCTGTTAATCCGCTTACAGGAAAAATAGAAATCACTATCATCCAGATAGTATAAAGCACAACTTGAAGAGCTGTTGATTTATCTTTTTTTCCAGTTGGCAACATGTTTATTCCTGCCTTCTTATAATCATCATGAAGCATCCATCCTAAAGCCCAAAAATGTGGAAACTGCCAGAAAAACTGAATCATGAATAATGTGCCAGGCTCAATTCCAAAATTATTTGTTGCCGCAACCCAGCCTAACATAAAAGGAATGGCTCCAGGGATAGCTCCAACAAAAACAGAAAGAGGAGTGATAGTCTTTAAGGGTGTATATAAACAGGTATATATAAATATTGCAATAGATCCAAAAAGAGCTGTCTTAGGGTTTATTTTATATAAAACCACAACCCCTGTAAGTGTCAATAAAATTGAAATAATAAAAGCGGTATTAACGCTCATTTTTCCAGATGGAATAGGTCTGTTTTTAGTCCTATCCATAAATTTATCTAGATCTTTTTCTATAATTTGATTAAATGAATTTGATGCTCCAACCATACAATATCCACCTAAAGCTAACAACAATACTGTAGATAAATCAAATGAATCAGAAGCTATTAAATAACCTGCAAGTGAGGAGAAAACTACACTTATTGCTAATCTAGCTTTTGTTAATTCAAAAAAATTAATGAAACTTTCCTTAATAGGATTAAGTTTTACATCTTTTTTTATTGAGCTACTAGCCATAAATTGAAATAGAGCGCAAATCTAGTGCAGAATAATAGAGAAAGCAATTATTTTCTCGAGATTTAAAGTATTACTGTAATCTGAAAGTGATAGGAATACTAAAAGGAACTCTAACGGGTCTTCCCCTTTGTTTACCCGGAGTCATTTTAGGTAATTTAGAGATAATTCTATTAGCTTCCTTTTCAAGATTTTTATCTGGTCCCCTAGTTCTAATTCCACTAATGTTTCCATCTTTACCAATCATAAATTGAACAAAAACTCTTCCTTGAATTCCCATTTCCTGAGCAATTTCTGGGTATCTAAAGTTCTTATTAATATGTTTCATTATTTTCTCTTGAAAACATTTTCTTCTTTGAGATTTAGCTACTCTTTCACAACCAGGAAATAAAGGAACATCTTCAATAATAGCAAATGGTATATCTAGATCTAACTCTTCCTCCATTACTTCAACTTCTTCAACTATTTCTTCTTGATCAGTTTCAGTTGATTCAATTATTGTTTCTTCAATTTCTTCTTCATCCTCAACAACTTCAATAATTTCTGGAGCTGGTGGTGGTGGTGGTGGTGGTGGTGTTTTTATTTGTTCTGTAATCGGGATTTCTTCATCATCATCATCATCGACATTTAATGATTCGTAATCGTATTGAGCTTCGTATGTTTTAGCTTCAATTGCTCTCCATGAAACAAGTAAAACAATGCATAATCCAAGAGCAAATAGTAGACTACTATAATTTCTTAAATCAGATTGTGGGTTTTTTTTTAGTTGCATAAATTTAAATTATTCTGTAAGCTAAAATAATTTTTTTTTTTTAAAATAAAAGCTAAGACTGTTTAATTTTAGAAAAAAATAAACTATATGTTGTTATTCCTAATAAGATTCCAGCTGAATTTGCAATAAAATCTGCCCAATCACTATATCTTCCAACAGGTAAAGCTCCTTGCAGAAACTCGGTAGAACTTGCTATAAAAAAAACTATTAATAAATTTTTCCAAGGAAAAAATTTATCACTAAAAGATTGTAGTCTCATCCACATGATTGACATAATAAAATATATAGACAAATGGATAAGCTTATCCAACTCCAAAAGTTTAAATTCTGGAAGTGAAAGATTGGGTATTGGAACTAATGAGATTATTACTATTAATAAAGTGTAAATCCATGTAGCTCTTAGAAATAAAGGCTTACCCACCTATTAAACCTTTATAAGATTCAGCAGTTAATAATTCTTCTATTTCAGAAACATCTTTGATTTCCATTTTAATAATCCAACCTTTTCCATACGGATCATCATTAATTAGTTCTGGATTATCTTCTAATTCCTCATTCATTTCTGTTATTTTTCCTGAAAGAGGTAAAAACAAGTCAGAGACTGTTTTAACGGCTTCCACAGATCCGAAGATCTCTTCTTTACTTAACTCGTCCCCTAAAGACTCTATTTCAACATAGACGATATCTCCTAATTCTCCTTGGGCATAATCAGTAATTCCAATTATTGCATTATTTCCTTCGATTTTAACCCACTCGTGATCTTTAGTATATTTTAAATCTGGCTTTATTTCCATTTTATAATTTTAATTTTTGGTAAATATAATTCTAAAAAATATTTTTTCATGAATATTAATCTCCAAAATTATACCTTAAAGTCATTCCAGATCTTATAGTTGTCATTGGAAATGCAGTTGATATAGCGAATTTTGAAAATAAATGATCATAAAAGAAAACAGCGTTAAAACTCTTACTCAAGGCATAATCAGCAGATAGCTTCAAAGACCAAAGGGTTTGTCCAGCAGTTACTTTATTATCTAAAATATTTAAATTTCTAATGATAGTAATATTGTCTCTAAAATTTACATCAGCCTTAATATTCAAATCCCCTTTAGAAACTGTTTGCCTGCCTCCTAAGTTATTTCTAAACTTTAAATCTTTAATTCTATAACCAAACCCTAATGAATAATCTGTTCCTGAAGTCTCAGTAAGCATGTCATTATCTAAACTTAATGACAGTGCTCTATCTTTTTTCAAAGCCATTACTAACCTTATTGAATTTTTCAATTCCATATCAATTTTCAACAAAGGGTTAAACTGTTCTACCAAATTAATATTAGTATATAATATTTCGTTTAAAAAATTTCCAGAAGCATCTTTTAACGATGGTGTTTCTGAATTATACTCAAGATTAGACTTAAAGCTATTTAAAGTATAACTAGAACGATAAGAATGTCCTATGCTGAATCTTTTAAACCTGTCTTTGAAGAAATCTAGATTAATCAATCCGCTATATTGTAAAGACCAATTTGGTAATGGAGTACTGCTGATTGCGCTCAATGAAATGCTATTAGGATCCTTGCCTGAATAGGCGGAAATAAAAGCTGGAATCAAAACAGCTTGATTGTTTTTTCCATAACCCAAAGGGAAACCAAATTCATCTGTTTCTCCACTTAAATCCCCATAAATTGCAGCTAACCTACTAGCAATTATTAATCTATTTTTTTGAAATTCATCAAAAGTTAACGATTCATTTTCATTACTATTCTTAAAGGACGTTTTTATTAAAATAGTTGATATAGCAAAATTTCCAAAGGAATTTGGAGATAATGAATTGTACTGGCTATCTGTTACTATAAAGTTTTCTGAAAAGTTTTCTGAATAAACCCTGTTAGCGTTTATGTCAATTTTCAAATCCTTAATCCAACTTAATTCGGCAACTAAATCAAACTTAGTATTGTGCACTTGAGTAAACTGTTCGTTAAAACTTGGAAAATTAGTTAACCATCCGTTTTTTGCAGCCTCAAATCTTATATCCGATTGACTTCCAAAAACAAAGGCTAAGGATGGTCTTGAGGTTCCTAAAAATCCAAGAGACTGAGTATAGCCAGGTAAAACTTTTCCATTATTTTCTGCGTAATTCACTTTAAGCCTGGTTAAACCAGTTGCAAGTCCAATAAAGGAGTTTAGAACTTTATCTTGAACTGTTTTAGGTTTCTTTTTCTTTTGTAAACCTAAGTTTTTATAAAACTTAGACATATTGAAGGAGGTGTTTATAGTGTGCGTATTAGCATTTTGAATGGTATTAACATTTCCAAGAACATTCCCTAATTCGTCTTCAACTAAAGCCATCGCATCAGATCCTCGTTCCCAATTAAAATCCCCTGAGTAACTATAACTACTGGAAATGAAATTTATCAAAGGGAAAAATTTAAAAGGTAATTGATAGCTTAATTGAAATGATTGATTGTGTGAATTAGCTTCCCCTGTGTTCCAAAATCCATCCCATATGTCTAAATCTTTATTGACCACAACATTTCCCTCTGAATCATTTCGAAAATAGTTCTTAATAACACTATTGTTTGAAGCCGAAAAATCTAATCTTAAAGAGTTAGTTAAATTTTGACTTAAACTAAGGCTCCAATCAAAAAGAAAATTTCTTTGTTGAATGTTAGGAAGAGCAATTTGTTTTGAAGCATCTGCACCTTCAATAAAGACATCTCTAAACCTTTGACTATTAAAAGTTCTATTAATATTTGCAGTAAACGATATGCTTGACAATAAAGGGTTGAAATTAAACTCCTTCAGCCATTCTAAATACTTATTGTCTGAAATAAATTTTATTGATTCAAATGGAGCTATAACAAACGGATTAAAAGTATAACTATACTGTGCACTGGTTCTAGCTGTTTTTCTAGTTAAATTTTCTATTTCATAATCATGTTGTATCTCCTGATTATAACTATATGAAAAATCAAAATTTTCAATATCATATATCTTTTCTTTTTGATCATCTGATCTGTTTTTTTTCAAACCAATCAAATTAATACTATTAATTTTTCTGTAAGAAATTGCCTGATTTCTAATTGAATCTTTTTGACTTTTTCTAGTAGCAGAATTGAGTCGGTCATTTAATTTAATGTCTTGGTAAAAAGGGTCGTATTCAGGTGTTGTAAACTCTTCTGAAATACTGTATGATAAAGGAACTTGAACTTGCCATTTTTCTGGTAAAAGCTTCCCTAGATTAACACTTCCTATAAAACCGTATTGTTTTTGTTCTTCTCTACTTCTTTGGTTTGGAGTTTTATCAATTGAACCAAATCCAATTGTAGACATTTTCCCAGAAAGTGAAACATTAGCAAAATCAGCAATATTAGCATCTAATGATCCTAAGGCAGACCATCCTCCTTTACCGTCAATTTCAGAAAGACGCAATTCATTAAACCAAACCTCGCCAGAAAGAACATCCCCATTTTCTAAAGATGGGTTTTTAACTCCAATCATCAAGTTTTTAATTGCCCCAATTGTTGGATTCCCTTTTATTGCAAATTTATATTTTTTGTCTCCTGGTAAACTTGAAATTGATGTAAATTCCTTTATAGCTTCAAGATCTTCATTAAAATATAAAACTTCTGATAAATTTGAATTATTGGAGATTGCTATTGCTTTTAATTGAGTTAGTTTCTCTAGAGAAAAATCAATTGAATTTGAATCAGGCTCCCAAACTTGATCAGCACTATATCTATTTGAAGAATTTTGATTAAATGCCGTAGGCTTTAAAGGGATTTCAATTTGATAATAATTGTCTGTAAAATCAGATCCTATTCTTAGAAAACCAACTAATCGTTTATCAAATTCTTCTGTTGCTCCTTCTCCTGGCAGCTTAGTACTTTCCTCTAATGACTCAGCGTGTATATACATTTTTAAAGACTTGTATTGTCTCATGTCAAAATTTAAATTTTTATATACTGCTCTTGAATCTTTTGGCTGAAGATCATTAATTTTTATGCTCATTGATTGCTCATTCTGCCTGATAACAGTACTGTTAGAGTTTATCTCTTCCCTTTGAACTCCTGGTGGGAGAACATAGTTTATAGGCACTCTATTTTCATTCTCTAAAATATTAACAGACCCAATTTCAAATGATGTATTAGGGTAAGTTATATTTTCTTTATTTAAATTCTTTGAATACCTTTTCCAATCAGTTCTAACTAAATCTAATGTGCCAAATCTTATCGTTACGGGCTTATTGAAATCTTTAAGAAAAATTCTCATAAAACGAATGGATCTCAAGTTGTCTATTCCGTTAATTGATTTAAAAAAAGGGCTGTACTTACTGCTTTTGTAGAATTGCTTAAAAACTGGTATTTTAAACTGGATCCATCTCGTGGTTTTAGATTGTCCATTTGGGAGTTCAACTTTTACATTTTCTCTTACGTCACTAATAAATGGATGATTTCCGACATCCATATTTTTTCTAATTGGCACGGTATATTCAAAATAACTATCAATAGTATTCATTGTGTTATCTTGGTTAACATCTTCGTTATCGGGAATAGTAGTTGATCCTCTTTCATTATTATTTATGGAGACAGGAGAGTTCCCCTGAGTCCCATTATAATTTTTGTATCTGTCTAATACACCTCCACTAGCACTTAAATAGTATTGATAATTATCTCCCGCGGGATCACTTTTTTTACCATTGAAATACTTTTCTATTTCATCTTGATCATTCATTCCGTCATATCCTAAATCTTGAACTTTTCTATTATTAGCATCTGAGTCAAAAGAATAAACTAAAGATTGAGTCGCTGGGGAAACTCCCCAACTAGAATTGTTTGTTAATTGTTGTGAATTTAAAGTTGGAAGACCATTTTCGTATAATTTTTTACCGTCTTTTAAAATGTCTTCTGAAATACTTCCTAAATTAAATACTAATTCTCCTAAATTGTTCTCACCTGAAGTGTTTTCTTCAAATGTATCTAAGAGCCAGAATTGTACAAACTCCACATTAGCTTGTTCAAAGTTTGTAGGATTTATTTTTCTAGTTATTCCTGCCCAATTTTTCTTTGGAGATAGTTTGAAATCAGCACTTAAACTATTATTGTAAGGACCTTTTTCTTCTGGATAATAACTAAGGTCAAATGTGTTTTGAATTCTAGATTGCCCTTCAATTAAATCTTGTTGTGGAAATATTTCTTCAATAAAAATTCTTCTAGTTTCATTTTTTGACAATTCATCATCATCTACTCCAACTGGTCGTTGTCTTGTATAAAATATAGGATCTATATTATACCATGCTAGTTTAGCTCTGTAATGGCCAAGTTTTAAATCATTAATTCCAAAATCAGAACCGTTAACATTTGCTGGCACACTTGATAACTTCCAAGAAAAAGGATCTTTTATATTTATACTAGTTTCTGATCCTTCAAAATCATCAACATATACAGTAGCACTTTCTTCATAACCTGAATTTTTAGGAGTTCCTGAATGAAGATAAGCAACCTCCGCTTTTAATGAAATATAGGATTGCGTTTCAGTTCTAATATTAGGAAGCTTATTGGCTAGTCTGGTTAAAAAAGGGACTTCAGTCGAGTAAATCCCATTAAATCCAATCATTGTATTATTAACGGGTTCAACTCCATAGTTAGCCTTTTGAGTAATGGACCTTTCACTTAAGTTCATTAACGAACCTCCAATAATAAAATTATCATTAAACTTGTGTTCAACATTAATCCCAGAAAACCTTTTCTTTTGTTGAGAATAAAAAGAATTACTCTCTGTTGAGATTTCTATAGGAGTATTAGAGTTTTTTAAAGTTTCGTCAAGTATTTGAACTCTTCCAGCTTGGTAATTAACAGTATAATCTGTTCCTTCCTGCAGTAGCCTTCCTCCTGCAGTAACTTTTACTGAACCTCTTGGAACATTAAATTGTCCAATAGAAATTCCGCCAGCTTCACCAGAAGTCTTGTAAGATCCTTTAATTTGAAATTTATTTTTTTCTATCTTTTCTTCAGCTCCAGTTTTAGATAAATCATAGACCTCATTATAAACATATTTTTTCTGATTTAAATTGTAAGTAGCTATATTGTCGTAGCTCTCATTAGTAGAATTAAGATCTTTTAACTTTTCAAATAAATATTCTCCAAATGGCTCTACAGACGTAAAAATAATTAACCCATTACTTGAATCAATTGTGATATTTGGAACAAAATCAAAAAATCCATCACCTCCATTTTGAATATCATTATTCATGTTTAATTTATCAAAATTAAATAGAGATAGTAAAGTTTTACCTTCAATTGAACTTGGCCAGACTAAAGGATCTACAGGTTCTATATAATTTAACGGGGAGGGATTAGTATAGAAAATATTTAATTTAAAATCATTTTTATTAATTTGATAAGAGCCTATAGAGTAAATATTTTTCATCATCAAATCCCATACAGGCTGATTGATATTAGTTAAGCTGCTTTTCAGTAGCTTAACTAATAAACTATTATTTGATATTTTAGGATTATTATTTTGATTTGAAAAGCTGGTAGCATCAATTCCGTCATTAGCAAACTCTCCAACCTGAAAAACCTCTCCACCTACAGTGTATTGATAAGCCACAGCTAGTATTTCATCATTGTTAAGGGGTTGATTTAATGAAATATAACCTAGTTTATCGTGTAATTTATATTCATTTGTTTCTAATTTTCTTGCATTTTCTAAAACTGAATAATCATTTCCTTCACTAACTAAATTAGAAATTGGGCCAAAGCCCTCTTTAACATTAGAAATATCTCTAATAGCTGAATTCAAAAGTCCACTATCAATAGTCTCAGGATCTAATTTATTAACCGAATTATCAGGATAGACATTTGAACCTGGTTTTGTTATAAAATTCGAATAAAACTCGTCTAATTTAGTTTTCTCAGGGTTTGATTCTCCAAGATCTTGTAACCCCAAAATATTTCTAACATTTTGAGTTTGATTAGTCCTGTTAGTAACCCAAACCTCTGTTCTTGTTATCTTAATTTGAGTGTTTAGGTAGGGGAATGTTTTTAAAGTTTGATCATATTTATCTCTAAAATATTGACCAAGAAAAAAATGTCTGTTTTCATCATAGTCTAAAGGAAATATTGAGAATTCCTCAAAACTTCCGTCGCCTTTTGCAGCTACTGTTTGAGATTGTGACCTTTGTTCGGATAGTACAGTAGTAACTTTAGTGTTTCCAAATTGTAATTCTGTTTTAAATCCAAATAAACTTTGTGCTCCAGAAATCAAAGATCCACTTAATGGCATACTAATATTTCCTAATTCAATTTTTTGAATAATATCATCTTCTGTTGGAGTAAAATCCAATTTTAATAAATTTTGAAAATCAAAAGTAGACTGGGTATCGTAATTTGAACTAATCGTCAACCTTTCGCCGATTTTTCCGTTCATACTTAAGCTAATTACTTGATTAAAATCAAGACTTAAATTACTTTGATTTTTGGTTGATAAAGAAGGGTTCTCACTCTTTTGATATCTCGCTCCAATATCCATAGAAATGGATCCTTGCGGAATTAATTCAATTTCATCACCTCCAAAAATTGTTTGAAAAAAGTTAGAATTTATATATAAATCTGGCAGTAAGTTTTTAAGTTTAGAATCGTCTGAATCTTCCTCGTCAAGCAAACTTAGTTTCTCTTGAAAATAATTTTTAATATTTTCTTCTTTAATCAATTTCCTGTATTGACTTGGAGTTAAAGTTAAAGGAATTCCAACATCAATTTCACCAGCTTTGGTAGTGTAAATATATCTGTCAATTAGTGGGTCATATGTGTATTTTGAAACAAAAAAAGAAGGAGGATTTAATTTGAATTTTCCTAAATAAACTGTATTTCCTATCGTATCTAAAGTAATTACTTTCTGACCTATTATATTATTTGAAAAAAATATAATTATGAAAGAAGAAACAAGAAATATTTTTTTTTTTAAAGAAATACGATTCAATACTCTATAATTTATTTAATGCACTCTTAATTAGTTCTTCAACAGAAATTTCTGGCGAATTATTAAGAAGTGTTTCTATAATTTTATTTGTATTTTTTCTACTATAACCTAACACCTCTAATGCAGATAACGCCTCATCCTTGTTTGTATTGCTTATACTTCCAATAAAATTGTCATTTTCTGAAATTGAACTTACTTTGTCTTTCAACTCAATTATCACACGTTGAGCTGTTTTTAAACCAATCCCTTTTACAGACTGTATTAGTGAAGTATTTCCAGAAATTATTGCACTTTGTATTTCTCCAGGACTAAGCGAAGAAAGCATTGTTCGAGCAATACTAGCACCAATACCAGAAACTGAAATTAGTTGTCTAAATAAATTTCTTTCCGTCTTTTCGTAAAAACCAAATAATGTATTGGAGTCTTCCTTAACTTGAAGGTGAGTAAACAACGTAATGCTTTCGGAATCTGTAAGATTAGAATAAGTATTTAAAGAAATATGAACCATATAACCTACCCCGTTACAATCTATAACAACTTCTGTAGGTGATTTTTCAATCATCCTGCCTTTTAATTGTGTTATCATTTTTTAATTTTAGATTTTTTTTGTGCATCTACTACTGCAACCGCTGACATGTTTACCATTTCTTCAACGCTTGCTCCTAATTGAATTACATGTACAGCTTTAGACATTCCCATCATTATTGGACCTATCGATAATGCATTGTCTAATTCCTTTATAACTTTATAGTTAGTGTTGGCTGCGTCTAAATTTGGGAAAATCAATGTATTTACCTTTTTACCTGATAATTTAGAAAAAGAGAACTTCTTTTGAAACATTTCTTTGTTTAATGCAAAGTCTGATTGGACAGGTCCATCTACATTAATTTCAGGGAAATTTCTATGTAAAAACCTTACTGCCTCATTCACTTTCAAAACCATTGGATGAGTTGATGAACCAAAATTTGAATATGAAACCATTGCTATATTTGGCTCCAAACCAAACATTTTAACCGTTTCAGAAGTCATTTTCGCTATTATTGCCAAATCTTTTGCTGATGGATCTATATTAATTGAAGTATCAGATAAGAAGATGGGACCTTTACTAGTTATCATTAAATTAGTAGTAGCTACCTTATTTACTCCTGGAGCTCTTCCAATAACTTCAAGCATTGGTTTGACAGTTACTGGGTAACTTCTAGAATATCCTGATATTAAAGTATCTGCATCTCCATTACTTAACATCATAGCGGCAAACAAATTTCTTTCCTTCATTTTGTTGACCGCACTAAAATAAGTAACCCCTTTTCTTTTTCTCATTTCCCAATATTTTTTACCATATTTTTCTCTATTATGAAGTTCTTCTTTAGATTTTGGATCTATTATTGGAAGGTCTGCGTCAAACTCTATTTCTTCTTTTAATTCTTCTATTACTTCTTTATTACCTAAAAGGATAGGAAATCCTATACCTTCTTCATGAACAATTTGAGCTGCCTTAAGAACATCTAAATGATCTGCTTCAGCGTAAACAATTCTTTTAGGAGAAGTTTTAGCTCTATCGATCAAAACTCTAACAATTTTTTTATCACTTCCTAACCTGTTATGTAATTCTTCTTCATATTTTTTCCAACATTCTATAGGTTCGGTTGCTACACCAGATTCCATAGCAGCTTTTGCTACTTCTGGCGGAATTTTCGTTATAAGTCTAGGATCAAATGGTTTAGGAATAATATAATTTTTTCCAAAAGTCAGTTTGGTCTTATCATAAGCTATATTGACAAATTCAGGGACTGACTCTTTTGCTAATGAAGCCAAAGCTTTTACTGCAGCCATTTTCATTTGATCATTAATTTTGGTAGCCTTTACATCTAAAGCTCCTCTAAAAATAAAAGGAAATCCAAGAACATTATTAACTTGGTTTGGATGATCTGAACGACCAGTTGCCATTATAATGTCATCTCTAGTTTTCATAGCTAAAGAATACTCGATTTCTGGATTTGGATTAGCCATTGCAAAAACAATAGGGTTTTTTGCCATGCTTAATAACATTTTTGGCGTTACCATATCTGACTTAGATAATCCTATAAAAACATCTGCATTTTTAAAAGCATCTTCTAAAGTGTCTATTTTTTTAGTAGTTGCAAATTCTTTTTTTTCAGATGTTAGATCTTTTCTATTTGACCTAATAACCCCTTTGCTATCAGTCATTATTATGTTTTCTGGTTTTAAACCAAAAGCCTTATACATTCTTGTACATGAAATGGCTGCTGCTCCAGCTCCACAAACTACCATTTGAACATTTTCAATTTTTTTTTCAACAATATCTAACGCATTTAACAACGCAGCGGATGAAATTATAGCTGTACCATGTTGATCATCATGCATAACAGGAATATCCAATTCTTCCGAAAGTCTTTTCTCAATTTCAAATGCTTCTGGAGCTTTAATATCTTCCAAATTTATTCCTCCAAAAGTTGGTGAAATATTCTTAACTGTTTCTATAAATTTTTCTGTATCCTTAGTGTCGATTTCTATATCAAAAACATCTATTCCTGCAAAAATTTTAAAAAGCAATGCTTTCCCTTCCATAACAGGTTTAGAAGCTTCTGGTCCTATATCTCCTAATCCAAGCACTGCAGTTCCGTTAGTAATTACAGCTACCAAATTTCCTTTAGAGGTATACTTATATACATTACTTTTATCTTTCTCTATTTCTAAACAAGGGTACGCTACACCTGGAGAATACGCTAGAGACAAGTCTCTTTGCGTACTATAATTAGTGGTTGGTGATACTTCTATTTTTCCAGGATTTGGTTTGGCATGATAAACTAACGCGTCTCTTCTGTTATTTTTATTTTTCATTTTTTTAAAGAGATTAGTTAACCTTTTTTACATTATAAATTTATAAAAAGCATTCTCAATAACATAGTAAATAGATAGTATTAAAATTTTTAAATAAAAACTATAATAATTAACTAGTCTAAATATTTATCTATGCTTTATATTTACATTGTTAAAAGAAATATTAATCAAAAAAATATATTGAAGAATTTTATTTTAATTACTTCTTGCTTTTTATTTGCTTTAGGTCTCAATGCACAGTTAAGTAAAGTTCACTACATCCCACCATTAACTGCTAATGATGACCCTGGAGATCAATGGATGTATATTTCAACCCCTAGCATCACGCCCGTTAAGTTTGAAGTTAAAATTGGAGGAGTACTAGGGGTTACAAATGATTCTGGGACAATATTCGCTAGTGGTGAAGTAGATAAAAATAATCCTATTGCAATTGAATTAGCTCAGGACCCAGGAGATAACAACGGATGGTGGAGCAATCTATTTATAGAGCAATCAGAAACAGAGCAAATTTTAAATAAAGGATTTATAGTTGAAGCTAAATCAGAAGTATATGTTTCTGCCAGAGTAAATTCTGATGGAAATCAATTTCAGGCAGGAGCTATTGTTAGCAAAGGGAAATCAGGCTTAGGAACAAGGTTTAGGGCTGGGATGTTTCAAAATCAAAATTCAGGTCATATTGGTTTTATATCTGTTATGGCCACTGAAGATTTAACAAAAGTAAGCTTTACTTTCACTAAAACCGTTGAAACAATTGGAGGTACTAAAACAATTGATTTTCCTTTAATAATTGACTTAAGTAAAGGAGAAAGTTATGTTTTGGCTAGTACAGGAAGAGGGTCTGGTGGTGATTTTTTAGGAAACGAACTTATTGGAACATTAGTAAGTTCTGACAAGCCAATAGTTGTAAATACAGGCTCAGCTAGTGGAAGTTTTGAAACATCAACTGGAGGTCAGGATTATGGCATGGATCAAATTGTTGGATCTGATTTAGTAGGATCTGAATATATTTTTATAAGAGGAAACGGTTACGATGGTTGGGAAAATGTACTAATTATTGCAGATCAAAATAATACCAAAATATTAGTTAATGGACAATCTTATGGAACTCTTGCCAAAGCAGGAGACTATTTTATAATTGAAGGAGACCAATTCAGCTCTCAAAGTCCAGGGGGAAACATGTATGTTAGATCTGCTAACCTTGATCATAAGCTATTTGCTTTTCAAGGTACTGGAAGTGTATATGATTTAGCAAATGCTGCTGCTGCAAATCAAGGAATGTTTTTTGTCCCTCCATTAAATTGTTCGTCAAAAGGTGATGTGGATAATATTGCATTTATAGATAAAATAGGAAATAAAACATTTGAAGGAGCTGTCTCTTTTATAACAAAGAAAAATGCAACAATTTTAATTAATGGGAATCCAATTGAAAGTTTTGGTGGAGTTTCAGGTCCTTTAGAAGTTACAGGGAATGAAAACTACGTTACTTATATTGTTAAAGAATTAACGGGAAATATTGCAGTTACTGGAAGTGATGAATTATACGTTGCTTATTTTAATTTCAGTGGAGCAGCGACAACTGGAGGGTTTTATTCTGGTTTTGCAAGTCCACCAGAAGTGGTTTTTGATGTAGAGCTTGAAGCCCTAGGTTCGTGTATAAAACAAAATGGAGAATCTAATATTATTTTAACAGCATCAAAAATCGAAAATTTTGATAGCATTAGATGGTTAATTGAAGATGAATTTGGAAATTTTATCCCTATAGGAAATAACGATTTAATTTTCAAACCAACAATAGCTGGAGCTTACAAATTAGAAGGAGTACTAGAATGCTCTAGCCTTAATTTTCTATCAAATAAAATTGTCATCAGCATCTGTCCATCAGATACTGATCAAGATGGAATTATTGATAATATTGATATAGATAAGGATAATGATGGTATTAGTAATAACACAGAATCTTTTGGAAATGCTTCAATTGATTTAACTAATGAGGAAAGTCCATCTGTTAAGTTTGAAAAAAACGAGATTATTAATACTTCTATTTTAGAAAACGGGGGGGTTATAACTAGCGTTCCAGCTGATGTTAATGCTTTTGAAGGTAGCGAGAATGGGGTGTTTAAATCAACTGTCTTTGCTGGAAATGATGTTCAATTAAATTATACCCTTTCTTTTAAAGAAAAATTAAACATCATATTTTCTGATAACCCCGAAGAAAATGAAGGTAATAATGAAGATGTTTTTATAATTAAGGTTTTTCCCATTTCTCAAAATATTACTCTTTTAGATCCAAATGATAATCTTTTGGTAGATACTAATTTTGATGAAAATTTTGAAACAGGAGTGTCTAATCATACTGCAAATGAAATTATTTTTAAACAAAATACTAACGCAAGTAGCTCTATTGTTTATGAATTTCTTGCAAGTGAAATAACTGGAATTTCGATAACTCAAAAAAGAACTAACACTACAACTAATGGAGTATTTAGCGGAATAATTTCTATTCAAAATTATTCAATAGATACAGATGAAGATAAGGTAAATGATTATTTAGATTTGGATAGTGATGGTGACGTATGTAACGATGTAATTGAAGCTGGATTTATTGATGAAGATGGAGATGGAATAATTGGAGTTGGAATACCAACTTTTGATAATGGTGGTGTTAATGACAAAGGAGGAATTACAGGTCATGATTATACAATTCTTCCGTTAGAAGATGACAATGGAATTTATTTTTTTCAAAAAGTAAGTTCTCCCGTATTAATTAATTCTTTACCTGTTTCTAAAACTGCCTGTCAAGTTGGAGTTAGTGCTAGTTTTAGTGTTGGGATAAAAACTTTAGATAATCCAGCTTTTATTTGGCAAATTTATAATTCTGAATCTACAAATTATGAGCCGTGGGATAATTTAAATGAAAGCGAAACTTATAGCGGAACAAATACTGCCATTTTAAATGTTAATAATATTAATATTGATATGAATGGTAATAAGTATAGAGTACTAGTTAATTCTGATCAATATTTATGTCCTTCTTTAAGCGATGAAGTTGTCTTAACAGTATTTGAAAAACTGCCAACTGCAAATGAAGTTAA
>Ga0115005_10000741_pt1 | contig 25220 bp, 17 predicted proteins | sample ArcOceMetagenome_FD_87163 | JGI IMG/M metagenome (GOLD analysis project Ga0115005, IMG submission 87163) | Marine eukaryotic phytoplankton communities from Arctic Ocean - Arctic Ocean - Greenland ARC118M Metagenome | ecosystem: Environmental > Aquatic > Marine > Oceanic | place: Arctic Ocean...
TATTTGTGATATACGTCGTCGCGCTTATTGGAATTGCGTGGTGGGTATCTCGTGAAAAGCAGGGTCACCAAAAAGACACAAACGATTACTTTTTAGCAGGCTCAAGCCTACCATGGTGGGCGATAGGCGCATCCCTTATTGCTGCCAATATATCAGCCGAGCAAATAATTGGTATGTCTGGTTCCGGCTATCAACTAGGGCTCGCAATTGCGTCCTACGAGTGGATGGCTGCAGTTACGCTGCTTATCGTAGGTAAGTTCTTCTTGCCTATTTTCTTGAAACATAAAATTTACACCATGCCACAGTTTTTAGAGCAGCGATACGACCATCGCGTACGTAAAGTTATGGCTATCTTCTGGTTGGGTGTTTATGTTTTCGTAAATCTCACGGCTGTGCTTTGGCTTGGTGCGTTGGCAATTAACACCATCGCAGGTGTAGACATGATTTACGGCATGATGTTCCTTGGCCTTTTCTCGCTCACTTATTCTCTTTACGGCGGCTTGAAAGCGGTGGCACTGACAGACATTATTCAAGTTGTGTTACTTGTTATTGGTGGATTATTTCTCTCTTACACTGCGCTTAACCTTATCAGTGATGGTAACGGTGCGATTCAAGGCTTTATTGACTTGACGAATAAACTGCCTGAGAAATTCGACATGATATTGTCGAAAGATAATCCACACTATATGGATTTGCCGGGCATTTCAGTGTTAGTAGGCGGTATGTGGATAATGAACCTGTCGTATTGGGGCTTTAATCAGTACATTATTCAGCGGACGTTGGCTGCGAAAAGTGTTCAGGAAGCACAGAAAGGTATCGCATTTGCTGCTTTTTTAAAGCTACTTATGCCGCTAATTGTCGTGCTGCCAGGAATAGCTGCGGTACTTATCGTGCCTGACTTAGCTAAGCCGGACCAAGCTTACCCAAGTTTAATGACCCTCATGCCAGTCGGGCTTAAAGGTATCATTTTCGCGGCCTTGGTAGCGGCAATTGTGTCATCACTAGCGTCTATGACAAACAGTGTATCCACGATTTTCACTATGGATCTCTATAAAGATAAGCGCCCGAATGAATCGCAGCAACACTATGTCAAAGTAGGTCGTATCGTGAGTTTTGTTGCACTGATTATCGCAATGGTTGTTGCCAAACCCTTGTTAGGTAACTTCGATCAAGCGTTCCAGTACATTCAGGAGTTCACGGGTTTCTTTACGCCAGGTATATGCGCTCTCTTCGTATTAGGGATGTTTTGGAAAAGAACCACCGCAAACGGAGGGCTGCTAGCTGCACTTGGCTCTTTTGTTCTAAGCATTCTATTTAGACAGTTTTTGCCAGAGCTGCCATTTATCGACCGAGTCGGTATTGTATTCTTGCTTTGTGTGGGTCTTGCTGTAGTCGTGTCTCTTCTAGAGAAAAAAGGCATTAGTGAAAATGCGGTAGACGTGAATGACGTACAATTTAAGACCACTAGTGGATTTAATGTAGCGTCAATTGCTGTGGTGTTGCTCACCGCTGCATTCTATATCACGTGGTGGTAGCTAGCAGTAGGGGCGTTTTTAACCTAATTGCCCTCACCGTGATTTGCTAAAAACAACGCGAAAGTTCAGAGGACCTCAATAAGGAATTTTGTTAAATTCAAGGGGACATTGCTGTTAGTAGCGAAAAAGTGGGTCGAAAAACTATAATTTTCCCCTGCAAAATACGGTATACTAACTAGCTAATTATCGATGAACTTTCGTGCTTGCTGATGTCTGAATAAGAAGATTCATGCAGCAAGCCACTAAAAACGTTACAGGAGACATCAATGGCAACGAAAGGCGTTAATAAGGTTATTCTTGTTGGAAACCTTGGCAATGATCCTGAAGTTAGATACATGCCTAACGGAAACGCCGTTGCGAACTTAAGCCTAGCAACTAGCGAAAGCTGGAAAGACCAACAGGGTCAGGTTCAAGAGCGCACTGAGTGGCACCGCCTTACTATGTATCGTCGCTTGGCCGAAATTGCCGGAGAGTACCTGAAAAAGGGCTCGCAAATTTACGTAGAAGGTAAATTGCAAACGCGTAAGTGGCAAGATCAGCAAGGTCAAGATAAGTACACCACTGAAATTATCGTAGACCAAATGCAAATGCTTGGCGGCCGCGGCGGTGAAGGTGGTGGCGGTAACGGTGGTTACCAGCGTCCTCAAAACAATCAAGGTGGCTATAACCAAGCACCAGCGCAGGGCGGCTATAACCAAGCGCCACAGCAAGGCGGTGGTCAACAAGGTGGTTATAATCAAAACCAAGGTGGCGGCTACAATCAAGCCCCTCAAGGTGGAAATCCGTCTCAGCCTAAAAATCCGCCAATGGCTGAACCTGATTTTGATTTCGACGACGACATTCCGTTCTAGTTCGGGAAAATTTACACTGTAAACTTTATTTGTGAAGAGCCCTTGTTTTCAAGGGCTCTTTTCGTTTTTGTGGTGTAAACTTTAATTTGACAAGGCCCTTCACTGATACTATAAATATACCAAACTTAAAATGTAAAGTTTAAGCCTATGAAGTTACGTAAAGTCAGAAAAGACGGTATTAATGAAGTTGGTTGTCTTGTGGTTGATGATAACGGCGTGCCGATAGACCGCATTTGCCGCTACACGCTTATTTCTCTTGGTGGTGCTGATAACACACAAGAGAACAATGCTCGTCATGTCATCCATGTAGAACGTTGGGCAACAAAGCATGACATTGACCTGTTAGCAGAGGTGGCGCTTCATGGCCTCAATAGAAGTGAACATTTCATCTCATTGTTAAGACATCTCGAAATGTATGCGAAGGATACGGATGTCGTTGTACCCATTAATCGAAAGACGGTAGAGGCTGAATATTTCAATCAACGTATCGATGCGTGTTGCGAGTATTTTGTTTATTTAGCTGACAGTGCTATCAAAACACGCAAACTGAATGATCCTATGATTAGAACCATTGAAGAGAATGTTAAACGTCTCACTCTAAGGTTAAAGGCTCGGAAGTTGTCCGTAGGCAACACATCGACTGTTACTGGGTTATCCACTCAAGTTCAAGTTTCGCTTTTCAAAGGCCTAAAAGATCCAAAGTATTTCGGATGGAGCAAAGGCACCGCATTACGTAATAGGCTTATTATTCGTTTATTTTATGAGACAGGTATCCGTCGAGGGGAGCTCTTATCGTTAACTATCGAGAATTGCCATACTTCTAAGCTCGCGCATGGCGAAAGGCCTTATATTCACACTAGGCAGAACGTGAAGTACGATGATCCTCGTAAAGACATTCCGCACGAAAAAACAGAAGAACGCATCATACCCATCTCTAATGATTTGGCAGATTTAATTAACCAATACAAAGTTATTAGAAGCACACCGAAAGCTGCTAGAAAGCAACCGCCTTATCTAATTCTGTCTAGTCATGCTCCATATCCCCCTTTATCTATGTCGTCATTAACATCTGTGTTTGATGCAATAAAAGCCAAAATACCCGACGTCAACGAATTGGGCTCACATAGATTGCGCCATACGTTCTTCGAGAACCTCGACCGTATTCTTCACCGTGATAGCTATGACGACGAACATAAGAGAAAAATAAAAAACAACATCGGTGGTTGGAAGCCGTTATCACGTCAAAGCGAAAATTACGAGAAATTGGCGACATACGAACAGTGCGTTGAAGCAATGAGTTCGTTTCATAGTTTCCTTGAGAATAACTGATAGCTAAGGAGTAGCAGTGATGCAGTACAACGTTGTTTTGAGCGACACCCAATTAACAACAGTTAGTTTTGATCAAAGTGACCGCGAGATTGTTTATGACCCATATCCAGTTTCTCAAAATGGACAACCACTCGACTTAACAAAAACAAAAATTCATCTCCTGCCAGATAGATTATTACTCAACTTCGAGCTTGTAGATCCACTGCTTCGCGAGCATGTGAAAGCATTGATTTCGTTTATGTGTAAAAAACGAGAGAACATCACAGTTTACAATCAATTCAACATCATCAAAACAATAAAGTTAGATGGAAGCTATGGTGATGAGGGTAGTATACAAGAGCAGATCGAGACCCAAGTTCGAGACATTATGGATAGTGGTCAAAGTGCTGCGCTTAAGTCGGTGCTACGCTCTATTTATGGCTGGTTTGTAGAAGAAGGGTTCCCTTTCTTTGATGATGATTTCTTTGACCTGTATTTAGATGTGCTCAAGTTTGGAACAGATGATGGTAAAGGCAAAGATGTCATCATGGAGCTTCCAAATAGAGGCCCTTTAACACTGAGAGAACAGCGTCTTTTTCGAGAAGCGATGGCATCCATAGATACAAAAAGGTTGTCGATTGTTGAATTGCAAGGAATGGTGGCATTAAAGCTCGGGCAGGTTTTGGGAGCGCGTAATATACAAGTAGTTAAGCTTACATTTGGAAATATAGAAACTGGAGAGAACGGTGCTCCCTTTATTAATCTCCCGAGAGCGAAACAGCGTGGGCATAGGAGAAACAATCAGGTAAAAAAGAGGCCAATAACGAAGTCACTTTTTGAGCTAATTGAATTATTGAAAGCACGCTATTCGGATTTGTTAAAAGAAAAGGTTAAAAGTGAACAGCCAATTCTATGCAACTTATCAAATAAAAATCACAAGATTACCTCTCTCAGGTTGAGACCGCCTGTTTTTTTCAGAAGAATTTTGTCTATAGAGGAACGCTTGAACTTGGGCTTCAAAGTCACAAACCGACGTTTGCGAAAGACCTTTTGTACTCAGTTAATCGCTAAAGGAACTCCACTTAAGGTGGTGGCTGAGCTGATGGATCATACTGATCTTCAACAGCTCGAAGTGTACTACCGTCACACTCATCATGTCGCAAAAAAATTGGATGACGTACTTAAAACAGAAGCCAAGGACGTCATTGATGCATTTAAAGGAAAGGTAATTAGCCCTGGACAAGCATCTCAATCGGGCCAACAGATATTCGCCCCAACGAAAAATCAAAAACTGCACCTTATTGGCAGTTGTGCAAGCAAAACGCCATGTTCACTTAACCCTCCGTTGAGTTGTTACGGCTGTGCATCTCTTGAGGCATTCGATGACGTTGACCATAAATCCGTTGTTGAACACTTTGTTTCTGAAGCAAAGGAAACCTTTGGTGAAGGCCATGCTGTCGAAATACTCAAACACAAGGACTATTTGGCAGCATCTAAGTTCGTACAGCAACTAGAGGACGGTGAATTATGAGTAATGTGGTAGCACTGATACCAAGGCCCGGTAATGATGCCCAGAAAAATCTTGCCGAGTTGGTTGCGTTTTATAAAAAACATAACCCCTTCCAGCATAAGCAGGATTGGTGTTGGGGTAATCTATTTTGGAATGTGAAAGGCATTTGTAAGACTGAGGTAAGAAAAGCTACTAATAACTCTTTTCTATACTTTAACAGAGACAATCAGAAGGGCAGTAATAAGAAAGACTCCAGGGACGACATGGTGCCATTCCATCATCAGGACCTTTCTGATGTTGCCAAATGCCACGTCACCGCACTTCAAGTTGAGAAAGCAAAAAATGTGGGCTCGCTTCAGTTTTGGATCATGGCATACCGTTTTCTGGACAATGTGCTTGGCGATTCTAAAAAGCGTATTAGCGAACTGTCGGCACATGACTTCAAGCTGGCTGAATTAGAGGCTAAAAAACGCCTAAAAGACAGTACTTTTTATCGAATAGGCGCGAAGTTAGAAGGGATTTGTAAGTTTCTGAATCGGAAAAAGCTAACAAATCATAAGATAACATATCGTAAGTTTTCAAAGCGGGGGGAAACCCATACCAATAGTGACTCAAGAATTGATCATGAGTCGATTACAAAGCGATCAGAAAAACTACCGCAAAAAGAAGCCTTGATGGCACTAGCTGCGCTCTCCAATAAACCCTTGGAAGGAGATGACAAATTATTCCAAGCCATGGTGGAGATCATGTTTGCTACAGGTCTTCGGTTTGATGAATTAGTCTCATTAGACAAGAATTGCGTTTACGAGAAAGAAACAGAAGAAACTAATGTTTTAACAGGAAAGCAAGAGATATTTACGGTTCACGAAATCCGATATAAGGCAAAGAAAGGCGGTGGGTATCGGACGAAAACGGTTGCAAACAGTCTCGTTCCCATATTAAAGAAAGGCGTAAACTCGGCAACAGAAAACCTGAAACCAGTGAGAGATACAATTGCCGAATTATCACGAAATCAGATGGACTTTTTTCCTCAGCTTGAAAACGCTGTTGAGGCCACGATCCCAGATACCTGGAGGCTGTTGAAGTGGTCTAGCAATGCTAATTTCCAACAGTATTTGAAGAAACGAGGCGTAACAGTTACTAAAAGAGCCCAAAACGTTCCAGGTAAGCGTAAAACCGTTTCAATATTTTATACTTCTGAGTTAAAAGAGAAAACCACGCAACTTGCGCGAGATTCACTTTCAGAGCTATGGGAAGCTGTAAAAAGCCAAACGGTTGCCGAGAGACCACAAGATTTGCTCTTTATCACACAGCATCAAAGACACCATTCGGTAAAATCCGTTGAGCCGTGGAAATTTACCATGATAAGTCATACTCAAATTACAGACTACATCACTGGTCGCCCCAGTCTGGGCGTAAAAAGTGTGTTTGAGCGTTACAATTTGACTTTTGAGGGTGCGCCACTCCGTATCACCTCGCATCAATTCCGTCACTTTTTAAGTACGATGCTGGAATTAAATGACACCGTTTCTGACATTGAGGTAGCGCGTTATTTTGGTAGGAAATACATGGGTGATAACGCGACCTACAACCACACAAATAAAACAAAAAAGGTGATGGATGAGGCTGACAAAATCATCGCCTCTACAGGGTTATCTCGTGAACAAGAGAAAGAAGCAGCCATACTGTTTACCTTGGTGGATAGGGATGAGGCGCTGGATACTATTCAGGATCTGACTACGTCGCTGACTACTTCAATTGGGCTATGCAAGCATGATTATAATGACTCACCTTGCGGTAAGCACTACGCGTGCTTGAGAGGGTGTAGTAAATATTATCGTGTAAAAGGTAATCGTTCTGAGATGGAAGAGGTGGCTCGTATCAGAGATCAACAGAAGTTACACGTCGATGCAGCTAGAGAAGCAGTTGATGAGGAGTATCACAATGCAAATAATTGGCTACTCTCGCATGAGGAGTTATTGAATGGATGTCAGATGGCGTTAGCCATTGAGAACGATGACTCGATCGCAGTCGGTGAGCGAGTGCAGATTTTTCCTGATGGCAAAACGAAATGTGAGGCAATATGAAAAAGAGTGCCAGAATAACCCCAGAAGCCGAGAAGGAAATCTGCGAAACCATTAAGAGAATGGCCTACCTCTCTAAGAACGGTAAAGTCACAATGACCGATATCGCAAAAGAGGTGGGGTTTTCCAGACCCGCGTTATACAAAAATGACGCTATTAGTACTTTGTATAAAGAAATTAACGAATCTCAAAACCTTAAGCAGCATAACTCAAAGACCATAGAAAAACTGGAAGCAGAACTAGCAAAGGCAAAGAATAAAATTGAGCGTCTCGAAACGACACTTGCTGAATATGACTTGAAGTATGTTCGCTGGCTTTACAACGCTACGAACGCAAACATTACGATTGAACAACTCAACGCACCGATGCCCGAATCGATAAAAACGGGTGCACGCAAAAGTGGCAAAAGATAAAAAATGAAATTCGACGTAGAGAAAGAGTTAGTTGACTTCAATTTAGAGCGTATGGGCCATAAGGGCAAAGCGAACCTTATCAAGGTTGCTGAACTCTTGGGGGTTCTCGATGGTGATAGTTGGGGAGATTATATCGAACACGGCTACATTGATCTCACAGCTATTGCTAAAGAGTGTGGTATCAGCCGCTCAAGTCTATATCAAAATCGACATATCAAACGTTATATAACGGGAAAAGCGGAGGTGTTAAAGATGCAGGGATTGCTTCTTCAACTACCCTATCAAAGCCCAGAAAAAACGCAGAGCAATGCCAAAGCAACGGTCTTATACACAGCCTCGGAGAAAGAAATCAAGGAGAAAAACGCGGAGATAAAACGCCTTCAGTCGCAAGTTGCTGAGCTATCAGCGGATAAAGATAGACTCAAAGAAGAGCTTAAAGCGACAAAGGCTGCATTGGAGCGTGAAGGTACCCGCGACGATTATCTGGCAAAATTCAGTAAACACTTACGATGAATATCGGTTACTCCAGACCTATTACCGTTCGCGTCACACGGAATGCCTATCGAGGAAAGGAGGGGGCAGTTGTACATGGTGTTGAAGTTGACCCGGAAACGTTAGTAAAAGCCAATAGGTTTCAGCACTTAGTCATCTCTATCGAAGGAAATGACCAAGACGTCGTTATATCTGAGCTCAAGAAAGGCATGTTGATTGACGTCAGGCCTAAAACAAAGCTGAAAGGCAGAACAGAAAATGGATTTGAGCGGTTTCTCATCACGACCAGTAATGTTGATATCTTACGTCCACAGAGCAAGTTGATTGTTGACTTAATCGGTTGCAGTAGTCGCTTCAAAGGAATTGGGCCGATTAAGGCACAGAAGCTTTGGAATCATTTTGGTGAGGAACTCTTCAAGCACCTGGATAACGGTGATATTGAGACTCTACGTCAGATATTGACTGAGGAAGCTGCTAACAACGCTGCAAGTGCATGGCAGAAATACATCCTCCTCGACGAGATGCGCTACTGCAATATGACCTTGAAATTGCCCGTACCCTTGTCAATGCGCGTTGTAGACTTCTATCGAGATGAAACGATAGCAAAGCTTAATGAAGATCCTTATCGGCTTCTCACATTCGGCTTATCGTTCGAGGAGTGTGATGGCATTGCAAGTGATTTGAACTTTTTCCCAGATAGTGCAATAAGGTTGGCGGCGGCGGTCGAAGCTGCGTTATACAAAATACTCGACAAAGGAAGCACTGCTGCCCTTCAAAATGAACTCACAGAGCCACTCACGCAACTTTTGAAGTCAAACGCTAACGGAGGTGATGATTCAGAAGAACTCGTCTCACAGGCGCTCTCTGAGGCTTATTTGACAGATAATTATGTGCGCTTGGCTGAAAAAGTTTACCAGAGCAATGGCGCATTCATGATGGAATGCTTTGTTGCTCAACGTTTATTCGAACTGATTAGAAAGCCGACACAACTTAGAACGTCCCCTTCTCAGGTGGATGAAATCATTGAAATGTATGAGCACGAGAAGGGGTTCACGCTCACTTCATTACAAAAAGAAGCCGTTAAAAAGGCTACGCACCATCACTTCTTTATCATCAACGGTGGTGCCGGTGTTGGTAAAACCACAGTGCTTGATGCCATGTATCGAGTGTTTGCTAGTATTCATGTGAAGCCAATACAGATTGCCCTAGCAGGAAAAGCGGCGAAGAGAATGACCCAAGCTACAGGATGTGAGTCGTTCACCATTGCCCGCTTTTTACGGTCATTCGATTTCAAAAAGTATAAAGGGATGGAGCTCGTTATCGTAATAGATGAAAGCTCAATGGTAGACCTCCCAAGTATGTACCGGCTTCTCAAGTTTATCCCGTATGGAACGCGTATTCTGATGTTGGGGGATACTGGGCAATTACCGCCAGTCGATTTTGGGCTAGTATTACACGAGTTAATAGAAATAGATTTAGTGCCTAAAATAACACTGACAAAGGTTAAGAGGCAGGGTAATGACTCCAACATTCCGGCAGCCTCAATTAAGATACGACAAGGTAAGTTGCCCGATTTTGGTAATGATGATGTTAGGTTCATCACAGCGAATAGTCATGGGGTTATTAGGAAAGAGGTCGCTGCACTCTATAAAGAGTTACCAGATTCAACTCAAGTCATCTGCCCAACAAACAGAATGGCAGATGCAATTAATGAATTGTGTGCATCTTTCAACAAAAAGCCGCGCTTGAAGGTTTTCGTAGATGACTATGACAGATATCAAGAGACGCAATTTAGATTGAATGACAAAGTAATGTGCTGCAAGAACCTCTACGATATGGACATAATGAATGGTTCGGTTGGCGAGGTCGCAGAAGTATACAAGAAACAACGATTAGTTAAAGCCGAGACAGGTGGTGATGAGATCGTAAGTTACGGCAAAGTTCTCTGGGATGATGGCGTGACGAGAGAGGTTACCATTGAAGTTGTAGATGCGTTGAAGTTGGCTTATGCAATGACGATACATAAGAGCCAGGGGTCGCAGTTTGAACGTGTGGTTATACCCATCGATGGTGGCAACCATACCAGCGTTACTATGTATTACACAGCTATCACCAGAGCTGAAAAAGAGGTGATTTTTGTTGGCAACCTAAAGCTATTACAGGCAGCCTTATTAAGGAACTCAGCTAACGAGAGAATGGTTAATTTAGGTGCGAAGCTACGTCACTACTTTGCTTTGGAAGACTCATACTAATAAATACAGGGGTAACTGTTGAAACTACATAATAAAGTGAAGTTGCAATTATTGAATGATCGTAGCTGACCAAAGATATTGCAAAAAATCTTAAAAAGAAGTTAAAGAGAAATTGCTGTATTGAACATCAAGTCTTTGGAAAAAGGAAAAGCAAGACTGCTCAATATCATGATTGGCTAAGAATTGCTCCTAGCGATAAAGTTCTAATATAACGCAATCATACCTTAGTTGAACTGTATATCACTCGTAATGCTTTCGCCAAGATAATTCAACGAGGGTATGGAGACAAGTCGCAACTCTCTATTTATACAGCAGAAAATTACGACTCATCCTAGGTTGTAAAATCGCGGGTCGATTGAACCGGAGGCGAACAATTATTTAACTTTATCCTGCAATATTCTGTTATTGCTAACACACAGCGCCGTTATGACTATCAGAAAAATAGGCGTTAAAGGTAAAAAAGGTACCAGCAATATCGATACGAAAAGTAACGGGCTAGATAATCGATATATCCTTACCATTAAAAAACAGGCTAGTAAGTACAAAGGGGTCCAAATTAGGTAAATTTGCCCTAGCGTCTCTGCGTTTATATTCATAATTACCTACATTGAAAATATCTGGTGCATTCAACGCCTTCTTTCGTCGTTCTGCAAATGGTGTAAGAAGTCTGCTTACATTGAGCCGCATTTCGCGTTATCCAATCGAAAACATCGGATATTTGCGTTAGACCTCCAGTGAGTTGGTATTCATTCATTGGCCAAGGCTCATCAAGTACATCAACCGATGATGAAGGTATAGCAACACCATCTGCGGTAAAAGCCGAGTCCTCTTGGTATTTCCACTGGACTTTGCCTGAAGAGTCTATACCCGACGATTCGAACACGGCAGTGGAACCGTCCTCAAATTTCACAGTAACTACAATTTTAACGTCAGTCAGTTTGCCGAATGCAGTAAGCAAGGTACCTGCTAATGCACCAAGCTCTGTATCCCAGTCGAGATTATCTTTTATGTAATCAGCGACCGCTCGCTGATTGTTACTAGCCATCATACGGATAGCCGATGTCATATCTCCAGTGTTGGGTTGGTTGGGAAGAGAGCCGGGTATAAATACATCGTAGCTTTCGATATCGTTGACTTTCGATTTAATTTCGTTAGCTGTGGCCAAAGCAAAATTTGATGTAGTTATGTTCACCGCAGCGAATGCTGGCTCGAAACTGCTACCGACTTGTCTTACTTCATAACTTTTCACAGAAAAATTTTTCGTATCTATCACTGAAAAACGTTCGCCAGGGTTCATTATAGTGCCTTCTTGCATGGCTTTAGCATGTGCAGATGTACAGTCAAAACCACAGGCTACCAGCCTTTCGGCCATCGCATCCGATATTGACATTTGTAAGCAGATGAAAATAACACTTAAAAAGAATACTTTGAATTTAAACATATCTCGTCCTTTGATAATTAAAATCACTAATAAGTCGCGTTTACGCTAACGCCTAAAAAATTTTAGCACCTATTGATTAACGTTCAAGCGAAATGAGCGATCTTTGCACAATGCGTATATTTGGTAAATCCGGTCTGTTGTTTCGTTTTGATCCGGTCATCTTTATCTTAACCTTAAGAAAAAACGAAAAATAAATCGACGTTTCCGCGGGTAACATTTATAAAGCGATAAAGTTCCTCACGCATAAAAGAGATTTTTGAATACGTTGTTCCGCATAAGCTCGTTACTGGTCGAGTTTGATGGGTATAACTCAGGGCAACTGCATGAATGCTCACTAATCAACCATGCCACTAAAACCCGCAGTTAGCACAGTTTCCAAGTAGCAGGCTTTCATCCAAGCCGGTTTTTGTTTAGCGGGCATGCTGCCTTTTGATGATATTGAATGCAACATGTTTAGCGCTGTATGGCGTAGTGTCGACTAGTTTTCGGCACCGTGATTCTGGTGTATCTTACAGTCGTCTTCACCCATGCTGACATCCAGTACCCAATTTAAGCTGTTTTCTACAGTCCGGTGAGAACGTACTGTTTCGGCTAGTTGCTTCTCACTTAATGACGCGGAGCTGATATGGTAGCCATATGTCAGTTCAGGTGCTTTGCCTTGTTGTTGGCGGAAGCTCATGCTGATGCCAAGCGTTTTTAAGTCATACCATCGCGCGAACGCTTTGCTCACGTCACCAGCACTTAACAGATGGTACGTCCGTGCTTCTATGCGCCCTCGCTTCTGCTCGAAAGTATAGTCACTAAGTTTGTGCTCTGCGTATCTCAGTAAATGCATCCTGACTGCTTTAAAGAGCTTGCCCTGGTTGCTTTTTAGCGTGAAAAGGTAAGCACCACCTTGTTCGACTATTTGCTCTGCGATGCTGGTTTGACAGCCCATAGAGTCAATTAATACCAAGTTGCCTGAACATTAAGTAGTTAAATGAGCGCAGGGATCGCTGTAATTTCGTTCGACTTCTCTGAAGTTTTTATCTGACCTAAAACGACTTTATTGGCGCAGGTAAATGCGTTGACCATGTGTATCGTTGATTGGCGGAAACCTCGCTGGTAGAAGCTTCGCAGCGTTTTACCGTCAATTGCAATCAATTGTCCTTCGGTGCTTTCATCTACAGCCTGCATCCAGATGATAAAGCAAGCTCTGAACTGCTCTGGGTCGATACGCGAAATGGTACGGGCAATAGTGTCATCAACGGGGACGCCATCTCGCAAGTAGCCATGCTGTTGAAACCAGTCAATATGGACGTCAGCGTCGTTTCGGATGTCACTCCAACCTTCGGCTCCGGCGACGACACCGCACAAGGTAATAAACAAAATATCCTCGAGCGGATAGGTCACTTTTGCTGATTGACGCGAGTCAGATAATTCGCCAAAGTGAATTGTGAAGGCTTCGATATGCATGGTTTTACTCCCCTAAGATAAAGTATAAGATCACTACTAAACCGGATCGTCAAACTGATCGTTTAATTTCCGCTAAACTGGTCAAGAAATATTTACGCTCCCACCTTGGAGTATAACTTTGTATTTCTTCAGTGATTTGTTTAAAACATGAAAGGTGATGTGTAATCTTTTTTGATTGGTAATATAGCAAAGTTTACAAAAGTTTATGATTTAATGGTTATTAAGATGTTAATTTTTTAAAATTAAAGAATGTTTTTGTCTTACGGTTTTAAAAATTGCGAAAAACTGGTCTTTAGTCACACACACACTTAAGTTTACAGTGAAAAATGGCGCACTACCGTTCTGAGAACGAACAAAATGTAGAATGTTGAAAAATTCTCTAGAAAGCCGCTCCTTAGCGGCTTTTTTTTGAGCTAAATTCAGCGAATTATGAGACTGATACCGACTAATTTTGTATCCGACTAATGTAAGATCACATTCTAGTTATATCCATAGCGCCGCATGTAGACAGGTGATGGATAAACGTCAATAAATTTCACATCCAAGGGTAGTCTTATAACGTGTCGGTATTAGCAAGATTATTCGTTTTTGCATTTTTCAGTATTAACATCAGCGCTTCAATAGCTCAAAATAATGTTGAGTGCGACGTTGAAGGTTGTGATGAGAAGAAGCCTACCATTATTTGGATGCGTCCACCTGAACTTGGTGTTGAAGGGCCTGGTATTACTATTACATCTGGCCCAGTGTATGATCTCATGGTTCACCTTTCTAGTTATCTTGAAAGTTATAGCCACCAATTTGAAGCCTACCCAGTTAAGCGTGCCTGGTCGTTAATTCAACATGAAAAATCGTCTCAAAAGGTCTATTGTTTCTACGGCGCGTCATACCAAGAAGAGAGAACGAAATGGGGGTATTATTCTGAACCTACCTCTATCAATTTGCCTTTACTTGTTGTGTCAAGAAAAGCGCTCCCACCTTTAATCGATGATGAAGAAAATGTCGGCTTGTCACAAAGTGTGAAAGGCTTGTTTGAGTCAGTTTCTTTGCAAGCTTTACTCAATCAGAACTTAAAAACAGTGCTCTACAGCGACGTGAGTAACGCTTATGCACGAACCGTCGAGCAGTGGGCAACGCGGTACAATGTGTTAAGAGTGCATAGTCTAGGTAGAGACTTAGGCATGCATACCATTGCATTACTGAAAAGTGGGCGAATTGACTTCGGTTATGTTGGTCCTCGCGAGATTGCTACATTATCAAGAGAAGAGCTCGACACCTTGAGTGTGTATCAAGTTAGCGAACTGTCGGAAGAGTTAAGAGGGACAAAGCGCTTGCTATGTTCAAAGACAGCGCTAGGGCAAGAGGTAACAACGAGTTTAAATCAAACGCTAGCGCGTATTTTTGCGAATCCTGAAAAAAGTGAGATTTTGAGAGATACTAATTTCAGGGCCGATGGTTATTCTCATCGCCTTAAGCCTTTATTTGATGAACGATGGGATACTTTCCTGTCGAAAAAGTAAACGTTAGGTGGCACGTTTAACCTATTTTTCAGTACCTTTCTTACAGGGCTATGTGGATCTTTTTAAATAGTCCCTAATCTATTCCCTATACCCTTTAACGTAACCTGTATAGCTTTCGGCGTTGTTGCTAAGCCCTTATAATTGCAGTTTTATTACTGTTTCTTATTTCGTTTAATCAGCAATAATAATGGTGGTTTACTTGTATGGAATTCGTGAGGCGGTATTATAAATTTGTCTTCCAATAACAAGAAAATCAGCCAAATTATGAAAACGTTATCCCTGCTCTGCAGCGCTGCTGCACTTGCGTTTACCACTGTTACCTTACCTGCCCCCGTTTCTGCAGCTCAGACCCTTTATAAGCCTTTTCCAGCAGATGTCATGCCATCGCTAAGCGAGAAAGGCGCTCACGTCGTTGGCGTAAAAACCATTGAAGCGACCTACCCAGAAAAAGTCAAAGATATTGCTGGAAATGATGTCGAGCGCAGATTGACGCTAGAGGTTTGGTATCCAGCTTCAAGTGCTGCAAAAACGGCAACGTATGTGAATGAAACTCGAAGCGGTCAGGTGTTTGAAATTGAAGCTGATGCAAGCCGCGATGCGCCTATTGCTAAAGCAGAATCTAGTTACCCTGTGATTGTTATTTCTCACGGCTATACTGGCTATCGCACACTTATGTACTATTTAGGTGAACACCTTGCGTCTCACGGCTATGTAGTTGCGGCCATCGACCATACAGACTCCACAAACAAAGACGTGAATTTTGCAGAAAACCCGTATTCTGGTTTTCCTAGCACATTGTTAAATCGCTCTCGAGACCAGGTTCTAACCTTGAACAGCATCAGCGGACATGAGTTTTTTAGAGACAGCGTTGATGCAAGTAAAGCAGGGGTTATTGGCTACTCAATGGGAGGCTATGGAGCGGTAAGCACAGTAGGCGGCTGTTATGCTTTTAATGACCAAGCGGCAGCGACCTTCACCGGTACACAAGATCCTAAAGTGGCAGCGCTTATCAAAGACGCACTAAACACCTGCGCAGGTGGTAACGACAGTGGTAAAGATGTGCTTCCAGCATGGAAAGCAGCGCTTGCGCTGGCACCATGGGGCGGGCAACATCAGCTCTTTGACGTTGAATCACTTAACAATATCAAGGTACCGGTTCTTTATGTAGCGGGTGATAACGACGATATATCTGGTTATGAGGGCATTAAGTGGCTATTCGAAAATACGGGTAGTGAAGGCTCTAAACTACTTACCATCAAAAACGCCCGCCATAATGTAGCCCCTCATCCGGCGCCGAAAGAAGCCTATGGCAGCGAGTTTGATTTGGGTAGCTACATTGAACCTGCGTGGGAAGTACAAAAGTTAAATGCCATCAATGAGCACTTTGCGTTGGCGCTTATGAACTGCCATGTGAAAGGTTTAAAAGATGATTGTGAATACCTGAACGTGAGTGGCAGTAGTGCCCAAGTACCCGTAGACGGTAAGAAGCCAGAGCCTTGGAAGGGCTTCGACGACCGATGGGCATTGGGGCTAGAAATGGACAGTAAATAACAGTTTGAAAAGGGTGCTTCGGCATCCTTTTTTAATTTTGTTACATATTTATTTTCTAACTTTACGCATAGTGGCGTAATGTAAGACTGCTTCTATCAATCATTGATAGTAAAAGCCGCTTTAAAGCGGCATTTCGGGCTACCCATAAACTAAACCATAAGGAAGTGAAAATGCGTAAATTTACTGTGTCAGCACTATGTGCCTGTTCTATTTTGTTAATGCCTTCCATAACCGTTACCCAAAGCTATGCGGCAGCACAAAACGTTGCTACAGCAAGTGCCGATGATGTAGAAACGCTAAAGGCCTACTTCAAACAAGGCGACTATAATTACGTTGTAGAATCCCTTGAAGCCGTTGAAGGCAAATCGCCAGAGCAGCACAACATGCTTATTTCTTCCCTGATGAACATAGATTTAGATGATGCCGAAGAGGCAGCAGAGCAGTTTGTTCAGGATTACAGTGATAACTATAAGGCTTATCATACACACGCCAGCGTAATGGGAGCCCAAGCCTCAAGTAGTATATTTTCAGCACTAGGCTATGCGAAAAAAGCAAAGAAGAGTTTAGAAAAAGCAGTGGAAATTGCCCCAGAAGAGGTTGCTGTTTACCAAGCCCTAATGCAGTTTCACTTAATGGCCCCCTCTATTGCTGGTGGCGATTTGGATGAGGCTACAGCACTTGCGCAAACTATTTCAAAACTTGATGCTACCGAAGGTCAGTTTGCCTTAGCTAAGGTTTATTTGGAGAAAGATAAACAGGCAGAAGCAGAGGCTATCTTTGCCTCTTTAATTGATGATGACAGCACCCACATTCGCGCCAGGGTTGAGCTAGGTAGTTTCTATTTAGGTGACGAGCAGTACGCCGCATCTTACGATACTTTGTTGCCGTTATCAGATACTGATGTGACTGCAGTTTCGAAAGCGGATACTGAGGCTTGGGATACGTATCAAAAGCGTAAAGCCAGTCTTATGTATGGAAAGTATCGCTTAGGGCAAGTTGCTGTTGAAAGTGGCGAGTACACAACTTCAGGTATTAATGCGTTGAAGAGCTATTTGGAAGACTACCAGGTTACGACCATTGATACTGAAGGCTTACCAGGAGCTAATTGGGCCCAGCTGCGCTTAGCTGAACTTCTTCTTAACGCAGACAAAGTGAATGAAGCGCAAAACCTTGTTGAGACGATAAAAGAAGACAGCGATGAACGCTTTGCTAAGACACTTAAAAAAATTAAAAAGGCACTAAAAAAGCGAGCGGCGGTGTAATACCGCACAGCTCGCTTACTCGTATTTTCTTTCGGCTGCGCTTAAAAGGGCATAGCGCTTAGAAAGCCATAGCGCTTAGAAAGCCATAGCGTTTAGAAAACTACAGGGCTTTAACAGTATAAATCAGCGCTGTTTGCGGGAAGAGTACCGGCAGCTGCATACCGTATTTCATTAAGACTTCGCCAGAGAATACTTGCCCTTCAGTTTGTTGCAAAATTGAAGGAGTGTATTCTTTCAGCTTTTCAGGCCATACACGCTCAATGGTGTATTGCTTGTTAGCATCAAGCCCTGCAAAGTAGAAACGATTCGGCGTAGTGCGTACGGTTTCTGTAACACTGTTATAAGCAAAAATACCTTCCTGCTTGTCTTTCGACACATAACCAAATTTCACATTCATGCCGTCATCATCCATGCGGAATAGGTCGCCGCCGTGGGTAATATGACGATATTTCTTATAAAGCGAAATGGCGTCTTTTAACACTTTTTGCTCGTGGTCTGTCAGTTCACGTGGATCCATTTCTATACCCATGTGACCAAACAAGGCGACTGCTGAACGAATTTCAATAGGTAGGTTACGACCCGTAATATGGCAATCACGCGGCCCTACGTGCGCGCCCATTACTTCAGATGGGAAGAAGTAAGAGCAGCCGCGCTGAATGTATAAGCGGTCTAGTGCGTCGTTAGAGTCTGATGTCCAGAAGCGATCTGTATGTGGCAATATGCCTAAATCTACACGTCCGCCACCTGAACAACAGCTTTCTATTTCAATGCCTGGCTTAGCTGCTTTTACGCGGTCAATTAAACCGTAAAGCGCTGTCATTTGGCCGTGCATTGCTGGTTTGCCTTGAAGGTTACCCGGATGGTTTACATCGCGGTTCATGTCCCATTTGATGTAGCTAATTTTGGGATAGGCTTTTAGTACATCAGTAATCACCTTATACAGGTACTCAACCACTTCAGGGTTGGTTAAATCCAATACGTACTGATTTCTGAAAGGGACGTGAGGGTTATTCTCGGTTTGCAGCGCCCACTCAGGGTGTGCGCGATATAAGTCGCTATCTGGGTTAACCATTTCTGGCTCAAACCAAATGCCGAATTCCATGCCAAGACCAGTAACATGGTCAATCAATCCGTCTAGTCCTTCTGGGTAGATGGCTTCATCTACAAACCAGTCACCAAGCCCAGCTTTGTCGTTTCTGCGGCCTTTGAACCAACCATCGTCTAAAACGAAGCGCTCAATGCCTAACGGTGCTACTTTATCAGCCAAGGCTTTAAGTTCGTCTTCGTTGTGATCGAAGTAAATTCCTTCCCAAGTGTTGTAGTGCACTGGGCGAGGTTTAGATTCAGCATTGTGGTTTAGCACGTTGCTGCGAATGAAGTTATGGAACTGTTGCGACAGGGAAGAAAAACCTTCACAGCCATAGCCTGTGTAAAGCACTGGTGATGTATAGCTTTCGCCAGCGTTAAGTACCACTTCACCTGGAAATAATAACTCACCAAACTGCACATAACTTCTGCCGTCAGCCATGAGTTCGGCGCGAAGCTTATGGTTTGCTGAAGCGCCAAGGTGGTAACCGAAACATTCACCGTTAAGCTCGCCTGTACCTTCAGGGAACGCAATTAAACCAGGAAAAGTATCGTGAGACGTTTTGCCACGACGGTTTTCACGCACGTAACTGCCAAAGAATAAGTCGTGATCTTTGGTTTGGAATTCAGCAGACCAACGACCTTCGAATGTTTTAATTTTACTAACCGTAGTAGGAAGTGGAAGGCTTGCTGCGTTTAGATAGTTTAGGTTTAGTGCACTGCTGCCGGTGTTTTCCAAGCGAGATACATACTTAGCAATACTCGTTTCACCGTCTAGTTCAACGGTAGTGATTAGACGCATTCCGCGGTGGGTATCTTCAGCGATGAAAGACACCGATTGCGCGCTTTGGTTTATGTCCACCAAACTAAAGCCTGCTGACCATTGGTCAGCATCACCGGAAACTTCAAGGCCTGGCTGTCCTGTCCAACCTTCACCATGGGTAGGCACTAAGGTAATGGGTGGCTCGATTACTGGCGCACACTTAGCTTCTTGGCGTGTGTTTAAAACGCTAAGCATCTCAGGCGTTGTGCTGTCACTCAATGGCGCACCATAGTAAATGACTTTTGGCATACGACCCTGACAGTCGAATATTAAGGTAACTTTTTCGTTCGACAGGCGTACGAATTGAGAAAGTGACGACATAAAAACCTCAGCGTTAATAAAACGTAAATTTGGTGGTAAAGCTAAATATTTACAACGTAGGCAGTGACCTTTCACTGCATACTACGCCGTATTAAATCACGTCCACCTTGCGGATTCTATACTTAAAGGGTAAACGTTTAACTTTCAATGGTAGTCTGCATTGCAAGGGAAATGAAGTCTGACCAACAGGTATAAAATATAGACGTTAAAATTTGTAAAAAACAAAAAGGATGCCCAGAGACATCCTTCTTTTATGTGTTTCTAAAATGTTAAGCTTCTTTTCTATAAAGCTCTAACGAAAACTCTGCCTTTTGGTTAAACACCACGCGGTTCACAATTAGGGCAAAGGCGACACAGCCAATAAGGGTTGCGAACATTAGGTGTATGTAATGAAGTCCAAATGGCGCATATAGAGGTGAAGCTTCAAAGCTCATTAATGCGTAAATTGAAACGCCGAACAACACTGCGCCAATAGCTGCGAATGCATGGACGTTTCTAAACAGTAAGCCAACGATAAATACCGAAAGAATAGGCATGCTCAATAGGCCATAGAGCTTCTGAACTAGGTTTATAATACTATCAGCTTGTTGGTATACAGGGATTAGCGCTAGCGATACTACACACAATAAAACCGTAACATAGCCACTTAGCTTAGGTACGTTTGGCGTTTTGTTGATGTAGCTTTCGTGAATGTCGCACACGTAAAGGGCTGTTGCAGAGTTTAGGTTACTATTAAACGTGGTTAATACCGCAGCTGCCATGGCCGCTGCGAATACGCCAGATAGCCAATCAGGTAATACCGTTGCCACGATTTTTCCGTAAGCACTATCACCAATATCACCAAATAGCTTATATGAAACGATACCTGGAATAACGATAATGGCAGGTACAATCAGCAGGCGAATACCGGCTGCGGCAAACACACCCTTTTGTGCTTCTTTTAAAGAAGGTGCCGCCATTGCGCGCTGAGTAATGACTTGGTTAGTACCCCAGTAAAACATTTGAATGAAGATCATGCCAGTAAGCAACGTATGCCATGGGATCGGAGACTCATCATCGCCAATAAGCGTGAGTCGCTCTTGCGGAATGCCGTCAAAGTTATAGTCGATGGCTTGTAGTGCTAGAATAACCACTAATACGGCCATGGTTAAAAGAAGCACGCCTGAGTAGGTATCAGACACCGCTACCGCACGTAGACCGCCGAAAATAGCGTATAGGGCACCAACGATAACGAAGATAACTGCAATGTACATCAGCGGCAGTTCAACGTTAAACATAGACTGCATAAACAAAGAGCCAGAATAAATTACCGCAGGGCAGAATATCAGAGCGCTTCCAGCGAAGAACAAAGCACTAATAACAGCGCGAATATGCTTATCGTGATAACGCTGCTCTAAAAGCTCTGTGGTGGTTGTGCACTTGAACCTGTAATACACGGGTAAGAATACCTTGGCCAAGACGAAAAGACCTACCACAGCAGAAAGCTCCCAAAGTGCAAGTAAGGCCATTTGGTTACCGTTCATACCAACAAGCTGGTCGGTACTCAAGTTGGTGAGTGTAATACTACCGGCAACGAAATACCAAGCTAGGCCACCGCCTGCCAAGAAATATTCGCGATTTTGATTTTGTGCATTTCTATTTTGCCCGCGGCAACTTAAATAGGTAAGAAACCCAATTAAAGCAGTCACAAAGACAAAAACAGACACCTGAATAGTGCTGGAAAACATGTATTACTCCTAGGGGCAGTTATGACTTGCTGGTTTCGAACTTAATATTGTTAACAGCGCGACCAGGGAACTTGGTGTTATGAAGGCGAATAACGCGGTTTACTTGAAAAATTGAGCCGAGAATACTGAAAAGCACATTCAATAGCCCTTTTTGGTTGAGGGTAGCAAGCTCATCGCCACTAAGATTTTGTAAGCGCTGCTCGTTTACTGTAGCTAAACCTCCAACTCGCTGATTTGTGTTATCTTTATATTCAATAATCAAATCGACGGCGTGTATCAGCCCCATTTCGTTTAGTTGGTTGAGCATGACAGCGGTTTGCTGCATAGCAGTAATACGCTCTTCAAGTAGCTTTTTCTTATTATCTAAATAAGCAGTTGGGCGCTTTGATTCTAAGAACAGTGCCTCGCCTGTTTGTGAAGAAACAGCAGGTGATTCAACATCAACGAGAATTTCTTGCTGCTGAGAGTCATTGTCCACACGGGCTATAAAAGGTAGGGTACGCAAGCTCAAGGGAGCATAATGACCTAGCCACGTGCCTTGGGTTTCAAATACATTTTCCTGCGGCGCTAACCCACAGAGTGCCGAGATAGTCCAATATTTTGCATCGGGTGATTTACTAAAAAACAGCGGGAATTCACTCGCTGCCTGCACGGCCTCTTTAATTTCAATATTAACTAAATGGAATTTAGAGAAAGTCGTAGCTAACTTGCTTTCATCAATAGTGATATTGCTGTGGGCATCGGCCGATAAAACTTCAAATTTTGGCATATTATAATTCTCGTTAGCTTGCCAACCACTGCTCGATATAGTCGCGGTGGTTAGGTAAGCTGCTTAGTTTTTGCTGCGTAATAAGCTGATTTTGTTTAATAACTTTATCTGCTAGATCGCGCTCGTTATAAAAATGGGATTGCAAAGAAAAGTCTGGAGAAAATCCCATTCCGTAAAGTACATACTGATAGCTAGCGGCGGGGAATAGCTCAATCGCCGCTGAAAAATCAGCAATTTGTGGGCCGCGATACTTCCAAATTTCCAAATCTTCTTTTAAAGAGTCGGGGATAGAAGCTGTATCGCGATTGGCAACCCAGTAAGGTTCACTGCGTTGATTGAAAATATAATGAAGTTTCAAGAAGTCGATAATGCGCTGCCAGCGATAGTTCATTTGCTTGTTAAAGCGCTGGCTAACGATAGGCATCGCTGATGCTGGCAGCGGCATTTGCTCTGCAATATAACGTGCTGAAATCTCAATAAGCATTAGGGCTGTTGCCTCTAATGGCTCTACAAACCCTGCGGAAAGGCCCACGCCAATGCAGTTGCCTTTCCAAATACGCTTCTTGTAACCAGAATTAAAGCGTATTGTGCGGGCTTTTAGGTCGCCGTGCTCGTCGCCTACGTACTGACGCAATACTTCTTCTGCCCGTTCGTCGGTAGTGAAATCAGTGGAATAAACGTGACCTACACCTCTTCTGGAAGATAAGCCAATATCCCAAATCCAGCCTGCTTCTTGTGCTGTGGCTTGGGTATAGGGCTTTATTTCAAAGTCTTCTTCGTGGGGCACATGAAGGGCAAGGGCAGAGTTGTTGAATAGCACATTGTCTGCAGACACAACGCTTTCGCCTAGTGTTTCGCCAAGCAGTAGTGAGCGAAAACCAGAACAGTCGACGAATAAATCGGCTTTTAGAACCATGCCGTTGTTGAGGGTAACGCTTTCGACATGCTCACTTGATGACGCAGCCACGCTCTCAACTGTGGCGACAATATGCTTTACGCCTAACTCAGTCTTGCTGCAATCTCTTAGCATATCGGCAAAAGCACCAGCATCTAAGTGATACGCGTAGTTCGATTGTGCACTGCTGTATTCTTGTTCGCTGAGCGTGCGTGGTGCCATATTGCGTTCACACACGTGCTGCTGAAAGTTAGTAGCATTGGCAAAATTTGCAATGTCACCTACGTAGGGCGCCATCTCAACACGGCCGTAGCCTAACGGTACAGTAAACGGGTGGTAGTAAAAATCACCATCGCCATTTACCCAGTTAACAAACTTTCCGCCTTGCTTAAATGCTGCGCTGCAGCGTCTAAATACTTCTTTTTCAGATAGGCCAATGTCTTTAAGCGTATTTCGCATTGTTGGCCAAGTGCCTTCGCCCACGCCAACGGTAGGGATGTCACTGGACTCAACTAGCGTAATGTCTAAACCACATTCACCCATTGCTACTTTATGCTTAGCTGCGACGATAGCAGCGGTAAGCCAGCCTGCTGTGCCGCCACCTACGATAACAATACGCTGTTTTTTAGATGTATCAGATGAATGGTTCATGAAACAACACTACTTAAATGGAATTATAACTGCTTTCTACATTTATCCATAAACGTACTCGATTTGCCAATAGGCTTATGGATAAATGGCAGGGTTTTACCCCTGCCAAAACACACACACACAAATTTTAGAATGAGCCTCGGATACCTACAGAGTAGCGAGCACCATTGTCTTCAATTGAGTAAATTTGGTCTGGGAAGCGGCCTGTTTGTGTAAGCTCTTCTTCAGTTACGTTTATGCCTTCAACAAATACCGTCAGGTTTTCGTTGATGTCGTAACTTGCGCTTACGTCCCACTGACCATAGGTTTCAGTAGTGGTCGGCTCACCAGATAAACCATTATCAAGTGAAAACAGGAACGACTCACGATTATTAAACGCAACACGTGCTTGGAACGCATCGCGCTCATAGAACACGATAAGGTTTTGCGAATCGCCTAGACCTTCCAATGCAAACGTTTGGCTAGTATCGCCAGATACCTCTGCGTCACTGTTAACTACCGTAGCGTTAGCCGTTACACCGAAGCCATTGTCCCACACGTGAGTAATAGCAACTTCGTAACCGTTAACCGTAGCAGTTTCACCGTTTTGCGGACGAGTAACCGTATAAACTTCACTAGCACCGTTTAGCTCTTCAGTGTCTGCAACTACATCTCGATTAGGGTCTTGTGGATCCAGCGATACGCCTGGTGCACAGTCTGCTGCAGCACAACGGAAATCACCTGGGAGGCGGTCAGTCATGTTATAAGTTTCTGCCCCTGAAAGAGTAACGATGAAGTCTTCTACTTCTTTACTAAATACTGCAAACGAGAAAACAGAGTCGTCGCTGTAGTACCATTCAAAAGATAGGTCCCAGTTTTCAGCACTAAATGGCTTAAGGTTAGGGTTACCACCGCTAGCCTGAAGATTCTGACGGCGAGGTTCACCAAAGGTCGTTGCCGGTGACATCTGAGACATAGTAGGACGTGTCAAAGAATCATAGCGAGAGAAGCGAACAATCATGTCTTCTTGCACTTCTAACTTCACGTTTAGGCTAGGCAGAAGGTTAGAATAAGACGTTGTTCCAGTAATATTCTCTGCTGGAGCAAATACGTTTGAGAAAAGCGTTAAGTCAGTGGTTGGAACAATGTCAGAAACAAACGCTTGTACCGCTGAAACAGCCACGTTTGTCTCTTCATAACGTGCACCGAAGTTCATGGTTAGTGGCATATCACCGATGTCATAACCAAATTCGAACTGTGCATAAAGTGCAGTTACTTCTTCTTCAATGTTATAGTAA